>ERZ650308.562-NODE-562-length-20133-cov-18.998008_pt1 | contig 20133 bp, 24 predicted proteins | sample MGYA00376244_ERZ650308 | MGnify/ENA primary metagenome ERZ650308 (study PRJEB26733, sample SAMN07839295) | wastewater metagenome | biome: small river; feature: stream; material: water | place: USA: North Carolina | collected 2016-04-26 ... | reverse complement strand
TTAGCAAGTGTTCAGGTAATCAACCATTTCAAAATATGCGCCTACGGAACAGCAGCTGCTTATGCCAATACATTAGGGATGGAAGAGGCAGGAAAGCTTTTTAAAATGGCTGAAATAAATGAAAAACAGATTGATGATCGTTTAAGCCAAATGGCAGAATTCGAAATCAACAAAAGAGCCACTTCGCCAATTGTCTTGCCAAATTAAATAAGATGTTTCAAAATAGATGTCGTGCTGGACAAGCATTGGCTAAAATGTTATTGCCTTATCAATCCGAAGACACTATCGTACTGGGAATACCAAGAGGTGGAGTCCCAGTGGCATTTGAGATAGCTAATTACTTGAAAAAGCCTTTAGGTATAGTTTTAGTAAAGAAAATTGGCCACCCAATGAATAAAGAGTTCGCCATCGGAGCTGTAAGTTTAAATACAGAAATCATCCATTCGAATCATAAGATTAGCGAAGCATATATTCAAAATGAAGTTGACGCTATTAGACAACGTCTACTTGAAATGAAAAACTATTTCAAAGGCAGGGATCATACCAATATGCAGCTAAAAGACAAGGTGGTCATTTTAGTAGATGACGGATTGGCTACAGGGAATACGATGTTAAATACAATAGCATTGATAAAGAAATGTTACCCCAAGAAAATTGTCGTAGCCATTCCTGTAGCACCTAAGGAAGCGATAGATGCGATAAAAAAAGAAGGCGTGACTGTAGTTGTGATTGAAATTCCTTATTTCTTTAATGGGATTGGTGCTTTTTACGAAGATTTTACTCAAGTTGAAAATGAAATAGTACTGGACTTACTTGAATCAAAACAGCTCATTGCTAACAAAAGCGTGAACTATTGAAGTACATTTTTTTGCTTCATATCATTAATGATGACTTTCCCATAACGATGCGCAAGTGCCGACGCCTCATCAGGATCAAAAGATTCTGTCTGAACAGAATAGACAAGTTGCTTGGTTTTGAGATCGTAGATATTACTCTCCCAAAAATATTTAGTTTGGGTTTGATAATACCCAGGACTATAAATACGCTCATACATCACTCCCCAATAAGGACCAAAACGATGGTGGTAACTATAAAAAGGTGAGAAATAGACTCTTCCAGGAACATAATGTTTTTCTTTTTTTCTATCTAATAATACAATGGTTAGCAGCGCATCTACTCCATCAACTTCTATTTTTGACAATAAGGCGTTTTCGTTCATTTGTTCAAAACTAGTAGGCCCATACAATTTCATTGAACTGACAGCATTAAAACCCAACTCTTGCAAATCCCCTTGCAAATGATTTTCCATTTGTTCCCTAAGTCCACGGTCTTTATTTGTAAAAAGGCCAACCACCATTATTTTATTGAATTTATTTGCCTGGGGAGTATCAGCTTTCCAAGAGTGTGTAATTTTTACATCAGCGCAAGCTAAAAAAATGAAAGATGTAATGCAAATGAAAAATATAGTAATAAAATATTTTTTCATAACAAGAGGTTAATGAAGAAGATTTGATAAAAAAACAAGACAGGTTCTTTTGGAACCCGTCTTGAGTGGATTAATGTAGTTTAGTGTCTTTTGCAACAGGTATGTCTACATTAATCTATTAAGTCAACCTATCAATCAATGCATCAGTAGAATTTATACTACTTCTCGGCAATTTAGTTTCCTGACTTTTGAATCAGTAATGTCTAAGGTCCTTTCAGCCTGCTAAGGTTTGGCTTAACTATAGTAAAGGTAGTATGTACAAAAAGTCAAAACAATGATGATGAATAGCCAGCGAGCTGTTTGTCGTTCATTTCAAAGCTGATATCAATTAATTAGTGTCATTATTCTAGCTCAAGTATTCCGGCATCGGGGTTACCAATAATGGGCTTCCCTTGATAGTCTTTTGTTAAACCTACATTGGTATTGACGCCAAAATTAATCGCTGGTGTACCAGCCGATAAAGTATAATTCCAGGCCAATGGCGAACCTGAAACATTTGTAAACAGATTCAAGGTTTTACTATATAATTCTGTACTATTTAACGTGACGCCTGTCACTCCGAGTTCCATTCTATAGATATTATCAGAATGAATTACAGCTGAATTGTTCAAATATGTTGGAAAGGCATTCACACCAGACGATAACCAAAATATATTATTTCTCAAAATCAACATCCCTGCAGGAGGCGTTCTTAGAGAAGAATAAAAAAGGTTGGTTGGTTTTGCAAACTGCTTCACTGTCTCAATAAAATTATTATTGTAATACTGAAAGCCCGATATTTTTACGGCAAAAGTGCCAGATGTCTGAAAGGTGCCTGCACTTCCACAATTGATGATTTTATTATAGGCAACTATGTTGCCATCTGCGGTTCCATTGGTTGCGCTCCCTACTTCTACAAATCCATTACAGTCAACTGCAGTATTATAGAGAATTCTATTATTACCTATGTTCGTGCCATATAATTCAACAGCACCACCGTCAAAACCATAATCATAGCTAGTTGCCCAACAGTCTTTAAAATAATTATAGTCAATTGTGTTATAGGAACTTTGAATGACCATTGGGTTAGCACCATAATCATCGTTGGAGTTAACTGTTGTTGGTGTATTACGCACCATGCGTAAATTTGAAATGTTATTTTGGGTTATTCTATTATAATTTGATCCATTACCAACTGAAATTCCGACGCCAACCAATGAAATATCCATATTAGAAATAGTACAATAAGTTGAATTGTTTACATTAATTGCGTATTTCACATTCGCAGGAATGGAGCGATCGGTAGGGCTCATTGTAAAGTCTGTGATCTTAATGCCATTTAACACTACATATTTTACAGCATTAAAATTAACGATATTACTAAAGGCGTTATTAAACACAGGGATTAATCCACTCCCATAGTTTGTGTAAACAATAGGATCAGATGAAGTTCCAGAATATTTAATATTTAAGGTGCCAGAAAAAACTTGCCCACTTTTAAAAAAAATTGAATCGCCTGCATACAAGACAGTTGAATTGACTTGTGCAATTGATTTAAAAGGAGCACTAATAGAACCATTAGAAGTACTAGCAGTAGAAGAAGGATCAACATAAAATTTTCTTGCATTATTAACTGCATTCACTTTTACTTGATCTGAACTAGTTGTTGCATTAACTTGGGGGGTGGGTGTAGTTTCAGTTTTTTTACACCCGTTAATTACGATAAATACCAGGCTTGTTATAAATAAATGTGTTTTCATGGAATAAAAATAATTTTATTTTTTTCATTGTATAACATTTTGAAACCTGCTTGATACTAATTATTTGTTAATCTATATGATTTATCTCACGTAATAAAAATTTATTGAATTCATGAAAAAATATATTTTTTAAAAAAATTATACAATAAAAAAACCATCTAAAATTTAGATGGTTTTTTTATTGTAATAGCTTTGCAAAATAGTAACGTAAAATATCTATGCAGATTTTCTCACAAATTTTGTTAAGATTACAATAGTTTGCTCGTTCACTTTTCCTTCTATCTGATCTGTATTATCTGGCACTAATCTAATTTTTCTAACAACCGTTCCTTTAGGTGCCATAAAGTTTGCACCTTTTACATTTAATACTTGCGTCAATACAACAGTATCTCCATTTTCTAAAGGCGTGCCATTGCTGTCAACATGTATTGCTTGCTTAATGAAAGAAGAAACAGCCCAAGTTATAACCGTCTCGTCTAATTCAACTGAAGACATGATCTCACTTGCCCACTCTTTATCCTTATTGGCATATAGAATTCTGTAAGTTAAAGCTTGTACACTTGGCTCAGTATTCCAAATGCTACCAGCAAGACATTGCCAGTGATTCCCTGCTTCCTCTGCATCTATATTGACCAAACAAGTATCACATAATGCTACTTCATTTTCAATTATGTCGTTGTTCTTTGGACTAACTGCATAATCATGCGTAGCAACCTCAGTTGTGCAAAGTTCACAAAGCCCTTGACACCTTTCATTTAATTTACTAGAAATACTCATTTATGTCTTCATTTTATTCAATGCTTCCAATATCGGAATAGGTTGCAAATTTACAACTTAATACCGAATTGTTATAATATAGAATCAATAGGATCTGACTACCTTTGCTACATGAAGCATATTATATCTAATTTAAAACAAGTCAGATTTTCGATTAAGAGATCTGTTCTTCTTTCTGGATTAATTTTAATGCAGGGATCAATTAATGCACAAGTAGGTGTGCAGAACGCTATTTTTCAATGGATAGGAAACCCAAAAAAAGTGATGGTTCTGGATAGTTTAATTAATCAATCCTCTTTATTCGCCCTTGATAAATCGGATTACAATACCATTGCTATCAAAAAATTGACTCAGCATCCCGAAAATTTGTTGAATTATAAAGACAGTTTATCAATAGAATTGGCAATTCAAAAGACAGCAACCCATTTCTTTAATGACTTGGCATATGGGAATAAGCCACCTTCACTAGACTATCGTGGTGCAAAATTTGAAATGATTGCCTACAATATACCTGCATTGATTAAAATGTATCATCAAAAAAATCAATTAAGTAATTTAGTAGAAGATTTGAATCAAAAAAGTATTGAAGTTAAAATGATTCTAGATACCTTAAACATTTTACAAAAATCAAATCATAAGAATCAAACAAAAATCAACCTGCTCATAAAAGCAGCAAATGATTACCGTTGGTTAAACGCAGTTAGAAATAACCATAGAATTATACTGGTCAATATCCCCTCTGCGCAACTAAAAGTATACGATGGCTCAACTATTACATTACAGATGAAATTGATTCTGGGAAAAGCAAGTACGCCAACTAAAACATTGTCTACGTATATAAAACAAGTGACCATTAACCCCTACTGGACTGTTCCAAAAAGTATTATAGTCAATGAAATGTTGCCAAAAATTCAGCAGGACATTAGCTATCTCTCAAGAAATCATCTAGAAGTACTTGGCTCAAATTACAAACCGCTCAACCCATACCAAATTAACTGGTTCAATGTGGACCTTCTTAACTTTCCTTATATCATTAGGCAAGCTACGGGCTGCGAGAATGCTTTAGGTATATTAAAACTTGAATTTGATAGTCCTTTTTCAATGTATCTACACGATACACCTGAAAAACAATTATTCGGATACAAAAATAGATTTTTTAGTCATGGGTGTATGCGTATGGAAAAACCTGTAGCAATGGGAAGGCTTTTATTAGAGGATAACTTACAGGCTATAGACTCAATCGATTTAACTAAATGTTATTTAAATCCAAAACCAATTTTCATTCCAGTGGCAAAAAAAACACCACTTGTTGTATGGTATAGTCAGGTAGATTTTGATACAAATAACAATTTATTGATTTATAAAAATGTCTATAATAGATAGACTTGCTAGTATTTAACGCATTTTAACAACTCTTTTATTTGATCTGTCGTACCTTTGCAAATGGTCAAAAATATTTGGATGAAAAAATTACTGAGTTTATTTGCAATTGTTTTCTGTTTCACTTTACAGTCATTCAAGCCTGGCAATCCAGTGCCCAAGAGTGACCGAGAATTAGCAACTGTTAATTTATCAGAGAAATTAAACATCAATTCTAAAGCATTTATATTAGCTATAAAGGGATATGAAAAATTGAAACAATTAGGGAAATTAGCGAATCAACGTTATCTAACCATTGCCGATATGAGTCAAGCGAGTAGCGACCCTAGGTTGTATATTATAGACATGGAAAAACAGGAGCTATTGATGCAAACATTTGTTGCACATGGAAGAAATTCAGGATTGTTATTTGCTAAGCAATTTTCTAACTTAGTTGGATCATTTCAAAGTAGTTTAGGGTTTTATATTACAGGTAAACCCTATCAAGGAAAACATGGAAAATCTTTGATTCTAAAAGGGGTTGAGACAGGCATCAATGATAACGCAGAAGAAAGAGCAATCGTACTTCATGGTGCAGATTATGCCAACAAAGGCTTCGTCAATCAACAAGGCTATCTAGGTAGAAGTTTGGGTTGTCCTGCTGTTCCTAATCATCAAGTAGAGGCAATCATTAAAGCAATACAAGGTGCATCTTGCTTATTTGTATATGCACCAAATAGCGACTACTTGCGTGATTCAAAAATGATCAATTAAGTATTTATCTTCTTTTCTTAAACCCAGTGGATTTTTTTTGCTTGGGATTGTATTCTGGAGTAGGACCAAATTCAGCAGGAACAGTTCCTTTTAAAACCGGCGCGCCAAGCAGTTCTTCGATCAATGCAAACTTAGATTGTTCTTTTTCACTAACTAAAGTAAATGCAGTACCCGTTGTTGCAGCACGAGCAGTTCTACCAATTCGGTGAATATAATCTTCGCCATCATTCGGTACATCATAATTAATCACTAAGTCAATATCTTCAATATCAATTCCTCTACTTAAGATATCAGTAGCCACCAAGATATTGGTTTTGCCATTTCTATAATCTTGCAAATATTGCTCTCTACTTTTTTGATCTAAGTCCGAATGGATTTCTTCTGCCGCCAACTTTGCAGATTTTAAAATTGCAGTAAGCTCTTTTACATTCTGCTTCTTAGAACAAAAGACAATCACTTTAGAAAAACGTTTTGAGCCAAGCATATCTTTTATGATAGCTGCCTTTTGATTATCGTACACTACAAAAGCCTTTTGAACAATTTGCTCAGGCGGTTTTGAAATAGCAATATTAATTTCAACAGGATTCTTTAAAATTTTATTTGCCAATGCACGCATTTTTTGCGGCATCGTAGCAGAAAATAATAAGTTCTGTCTTTCAGCAGGTAGATAAGTGATGATTTTAGCAATGTCGTCATTGAAACCCATATCCAACATTCTATCCGCTTCATCTAGCACTAAATATTTCAAACCTTTCAATTTCACATAACCCATGTTTAAATGCGCAATCATCCTTCCGGGAGTACATACCACAATGTCAGCCCCAGAAGTCAATGCTTTTTTCTCTGCAGCAAATGAATTGCCATCTCCTCCACCATACACTGCAATAGAACTCACATCTGTAAAATACGCTAGCCCTTCCAATCCTTCTGCAATCTGAATGGCCAATTCCCTTGTTGGAACGATAATCAATGCATTGATATCACCAGCATGATGAGGCGAAGTCAAAAGTCGATGTAGTAATGGTAATAAAAATGCAGCTGTTTTACCTGTACCTGTTTGCGCTGCAGCGATAATATCTTTTCCTTCTAAAATTGGCACCATAACCTGCTGTTGAACAGGTGTCGCTGTTTCATAACCCATCGCGTCAATTCCGTCTAAAATACGTTGATCCAGCCCTAAATCTATAAACTTCAAAATGTAATAATTTTTTCTTCATTAAAGGTACGATATAAATAACGAAAAGCCTTAGCTGAAGGTTTGCTAGTTAAATCAGTTCAAATTGAATTAACTTTGCAAAAATTGATATCATGAAAAAAGTTTGGTTTATAACAGGTTGTTCAACAGGTTTTGGTCGTGCTTTAGCAATTGAAGTGCTTGCGAAAGGAGAACAAGTTGTTGTAACTGCAAGAAATACGAATGACATTCAGGATATCGTTGAAAAATATCCAACCAACGCAATTGCATTAAAATTAGATGTCACTGTAAAAGAGGATATCGCCACTGCAGTAAAGCAAACGATGGAGCATTTTGGTCAAATAGACGTTTTGGTCAACAATGCAGGCATTGGCTATTTTGCATCTGTTGAAGAAAGTGAAGAAGCGGAAATCAGAAAAATGTTCGAGATCAATGTATTTGGATTGGCCAATATGACACAGGCTGTATTGCCGATCATGCGCCAACAAAAAAGAGGACATATTTTAAATATTGCATCCATTGGAGGATTGAGGTCTTTTCCAGGAGTTGGATTTTACAATGCCACTAAATATGCGGTTGATGGCTTAAGCGAAGCGCTATATAAAGAAGTAAACCCATTGGGTATAAAAGTGACCATTATTGCACCTAGTGGTTTTAGAACAGACTGGGCTGGCAGGTCTGCAAAGGAAGGCGCATTTACAATCAAAGAATATGCTGACACTGCCGAAAAAAATAAAGGAGATATAAGAGGCTATAGTGGCAACCAACCAGGAGATCCAGTAAGAGCTGCAAAAGCTATGATTGCAGTTACAGAGACAGCAAATCCACCATTAAGATTATTACTTGGCGCAGCTGCATTAAAAGGCGCAAGAATAAAATTAGATGAATTAAAACACGATTTTGATACATGGGCTGCTACTTCTGAAGGCGCTGATTTCCCAAAATCTTAATCGTTGATTCTAAAGATTATTCTCAATATATTTTAATGTAACAATCTACTTTTTATTTGATAAAAAGTAGATTTAAAATTCTTGGTATTTGGTTTCGATCTTCGTCATCAAACTGCTCTTCCAACTGTATTAATTTAAACCCATTCGCATTCGCTGCTTTTGTGAAATCGGATACGTGGTGGTTAAAGCAAGTAACCACCTGAGTGCCAGCTTCCGTTTCGAATCTCGCCTTGGATCCTGTGTATTGTTTAAAAGGATGTAATTCTCCAATATAAATAAGGCTACCTGAAGAAGTTACCATCGAAAGCTTTTTAAAAATAGCATTCAGATCTTCAATATGTTCTAGCATTAAACTAAATGTAACAAGATCATAGGAATGCTTTGCAAATGTCCAATCCAATGTAATATCGGCTAAACTAAAATCTACACGATCCGACTGTATCTTCTCTTTTGCCTTATTTAGCATCCCATCAGATAGATCAATCGCAGTTATTTGGTCACAGATAGTCAAAAGCCATGTTGTGTTCTTACCGGTACCACAACCAATTTCCAAACAGTGTTTGAAGGTTTTGTCTTGTAATAATTTTTTTAGAGACGCTGCTTCTAAGTCCCTTGTTTTATTCTCATTGGTATCGTATTGTGTCGCCCAACTATCGTATGCTTTCCCTATCTCCATAATTAATCCATTCTTATTTTAATAAAGATAGCAGAAAATAAAGTGAGTAATGCAATAATCAAGATTGAAGTTGGAGCGCCAAAGTAATCTGCAGTTAAGCCCGTAATAATTGCGCCAATAGCATAACCACTATCTCTCCAGAATCTAAAAATACCTAAACTCTTTGCTCTATCTAATGCATGTGTATTGTCGCTGATGGTGGCTAAAAAAGTTGGATAAACCATGGCGGTACCAATCCCTAAGACAACTGAAACCGACACCATTTCTAAATAAGTGGCTGCTATCATCAAATAAGCAATCGCAAATGCTTGCAATAGCATGCCCCAAAATAGTAGCTGTTTCTTAGATATTAAATCTGCAAGTTTGCCAGTAACAATTTGACTCAAACCCCAAACGGCAGGATAAATAGATGCAATCACACCGATATCCATCAATGAAAAGTTTTTTTGAATCAACATGATGGGTAAAAGGCCCCAAACCATTCCGTCATTTAAATTATTCACAAGTCCAGCCTGCGTTACTGCACTCAAATTTTTATTGGTAAAACTAGTTTCAATAAAAACATTATTCAATCTTGGAATAGAACTACTTGTTGTTTCGGATTCTACTTGAACAAAAGATGAAGTGTCTTTGACAAAAATCCATGTGATACAAAGTCCAATTATTGCAACGGCAAGTCCTAAATAAAAGGGAAACGGAAAGATACCAAATTGGTCTGCAATATAGGCAGTAAAAAATGCCATCAATGCCACTGCAATATAACCAGCAAACTCATTCAACCCCATCGCGAGCCCTCTATTCTGTTGTCCTACTAAATCAATCTTCATCACCACAGTACTAGACCAAGCAAAGCCTTGGTGGATGCCTAATAGCACATTCGCAAAAATGATCCAATTCCATGTTGGCGCATAAATAAAAATGATAGGCACTGGCAAAGCCAATATCCAACCAAGTAATAGGACTTTTTTACGCGTATATTTTGCTGCTAAATATCCAGAGAAATAATTGGCGATTGCCTTTGAAAATCCAAAAATAACAATGAAGGAAAGTATAATTGTTGTGGAATGGATATTGAATTTAAATGCTGCAAATTCTGGAAAGATGGATCTTTCAATACCAATCATTGCACCCACAAACGCATTCACTACAATTAATAATATAAATTGATTCAGGTTCTGTTTTAATCCCAGAACCGATCTCTGCTCAGGTTCATTTTTCATAATGTATTATTTTCTATTTCAAATGATGCTGCACAAAATCAGCGGAATATGCTTTAATCATATCACGCACATCCCTAAAAGCTTTTGTTATCTGATCTTCGGTTCCTGTTGCTTTTGCTGGATCCGGAAAATTATAATGCAACTTTTGCGCTTTGGTTGGGAAATAGGGACAACGTTCTTTCGCATTGTCACAAACAGTGATTACATAATCAAAATCTACACCCAAGTATTCAGAAATATTATTAGAAGTATGGCCCGAAATATCCAAACCATCTTCCTTCATTGTAGCAATTGCTCTTGGGTTTACCCCATGCGTTTCAACTCCGGCACTATATACTTCTGCTTTATCACCTGCATAATATCTTAAATATCCCTCTGCTAACTGACTACGGCAACTATTGCCAGTACATAAAACTAAAATCTTTTTCATCTATTAAATTGTTTAGCAACAGCCTGCACCAGGAACACATTTATTTTCCTTTACTAAATCAGATTTTGGCTTTTGTGCAAAAACGGTCACACTAAATATACCAGTTGATCCAGATTTAAATTGGTTGATTTCGTCTTGTGATAAATAATTGATTAAAATATCATCAGGAATCACAATCGCTTTTTCTTTTTGTACATCTACATTTTCAAATCCATTTGCATGTATCAATTCTAAATACACTTCTTTTTGAATTGCACCAGCTACACATCCAGCATACATTTCGGCGTCTTTTCTTAAACCCTCTGGCAATGCACCTACTAACACCACATCAGAAATACTAAAATGACCTCCTGGCTTTAACACTCTATAAATATCTTTGATCACTGCATCTTTATTAGGAACCAAGTTCAGAACGCAATTGCTAACAACTACATCTGCAGTATTTGCTGTGATAGGCATATGCTCAATATCACCTTGTCTAAATTCCACATTATTGAAACCTCTTAATTCGGCATTGGCTCTTGCTTTATCAATCATTGCTGGCGTAAAGTCTACACCAATCACTTTACCAGATTCGCCAGTCTCATGACGTGCAATAAAACAATCGTTGCCAGCACCACTTCCTAAATCAACTACCGTATCTCCTTTCTTGATTCTTGCAAACTGAGTGGGTAATCCACAACCCAAGCCCAGGTCAGCATCTGCGTTGTAGCCCTCTAGTGTAGTGTAATCCTCCGACATGATATTGTACACTTCTGTAGAACATCCGCCAGCCCCACAACAAGATGCCATGTTATCTGCCTTATCTTGTAATGCAATTTCGCTATATTTTTTTCTTACAATTTCTTTAAGTTGTTCTTCGGTTGGCATAAAATTTATTTTAATTATTTGAAATTTGTTATCTAATAGTTTTAACAACATTTATTTGAAGGCGAGGTAAACTTATCAAACAATAGACCTAGCTGGTTTTTAGCTTTATTCCACTCTTTTTCATCAATACAATAACAAACAGATACGCCGTCAATATCTCCTTTGATGAGTCCAGCATCTTTCAACTCTTTTAGATGTTGAGAAACAGTGCTTTGAGAAAGTGGTAATTCATCCACAATGTCACCACAAATGCAGGACTGCTCTTTTAATAATAAATTTAAAATAGCTACCCTGGCAGGATGAGATAAGGCTTTAGCGTATTTAGCTAAACTGAGCTCTTGCGCCGAATAATCTTTTGTTTTACTTGTTCCCATATTAATCGTAAAATTACGATAAATAATTTAGAATAAGAAAATAGACTTAAATTTAAAGATGAAAAAACAAACAATACCTACCCTCCTATTTAGTTTATTGCTATTAATCATTGGTAATCAAACAATTGCACAGGCAGAAAAAGCGGAAACAGAGATCCAAGCGATCATGCAATCAACACCAGTTGTGGGTTTAGCTGTAGCTGTCGTTAAAAACAATAAAGTCATCTACAATCATTCATTCGGACTTAAGGATGCAGAAAATAAAATCCCTTTGAACAATCAATCTATTTTCAGGATTGCTTCTATCTCAAAATCGTTTACCGCAACTGCAATCATGCAGCTTGTAGCAAAAAAACAAATAAAATTAGATCAAGATATTAGTGAATTGATTGGCTTTAAGGTAAGAAATCCAAAATACCCTAACAAGGTGATTACTTTGAAGATGATTTTATCACACCGATCTTCATTGAATGACAGTGAAGGATATTTTAACTTAGACGCGATTGATCCCAGTAAGAATATTAATTATGCAAACTGCTATAATGGATATGAACCTGATAAGGGATATATGTATTGCAATTTAAACTACAATATAGCTGGAACTATAGTTGAAAGAATCAATGGAATTAGATTTGATCAATATATTCAACAACATATTTTAAACCCATTGGGACTTTACGGTGGGTATGATGTGAATTTACTAGATAGCAATTTATTTGCTAAACTTTACGAATTCAATAAAGCAACATCCAACTTTACCAATTCGCCAAATGCCTATGCTCCAAAAACAGAGGAGATAGCCAACTACACAATGGGTAGAAGCACACCCCTATTTTCACCGACAGGAGGGATGAAAATATCGGCTCATGATCTTGCAGAATATATGATCATGCATAGCCGTTTAGGCAAAAATAAAAGTGTACGTATTATGCCTAAGAAATTGGCTAAGCAAATGCAATCCATTATTTCAGTGGAAGAAGGTTATGGCATGGCAATTGAAACAACTAAGAAATTAATAGAGGGTAAATCAATGATAGGACATACAGGATCAGCTTATGGATTGAATAGTGTCATGTTTTTTGAGCCAAAAGAGAAATTTGGCTTTGTGGTGATTTGCAATGGTTCTGATCCCAAAACCATGAATGGATTTAACGCTGTATTACACAAGACAGTCAACAGTTTATATAGCAATTTCATACAATAAAAAAAGACTGAATAAAAAAAGGGATGCACCTCATAGAGGTGCATCCCTTTTTTTATAGATAAATCATAAGACCTAAATAATCTGTATTTTATATAAATAGCATCACTAAAGCCAATACAATACCAGCTAAAGTAAAATACATGCCCTTTTTGAAAATGGTTGTTCCAGGCATAAACATCCAAAAAGAGGAGATGACAAAGAATAACAAAGACACTCCAAAGAAAATATTTAAATAATACAAAGGATCTTTATGTGTTGCTTTGTGTAGTTTGGTTATTTTGTTAATAAAAGTTGGCAATTCTTTCACTTTAAAATCTGCCACCCCTGTTGTTTTATTATACGTCCCCTGTTCAAAGGTCACCACATCTAAAGTATCAGACTTTACCTTAAGATTCTTTATTTTAATTGCAGGCCCAATCTCCTCGTTTTTAAGATTAGTAGCAACAGTAAGCACTTTATGATTCTCTTTTTTTAAGAAATCAGTATCTCTAAAAATCATGATAACGCCACTAATAGAATAAATTGCCATAATACCCGCTAAAAAGAAACCAAGATAACGGTGATAAATACGCATGTTTTTTGAAACATCACTCATAAGAAAAATTTAAAAGACGATTTCGTCTATGGTTAATAAAATAATCTATTGCTAAAATAAGGAATCTAGCTATAAATTGACACTTTGACAAGCTAAGATTGAATGAGTTTAATCATAATAGACCAAATAGAGTAGTTAAATTTAAATATATTTGACCTTGAAAGCTAGCTCCTTTTATCCCTTCCTTAAAATCAACCTTTATGAAAAAATGTATCCTAACTTTTTGTATGATATGCGCTGTTGCCTTACAGCTTAATGCACAAAAAACAAAAGTTCATATCAATCATACTGCCATTTACGTAGTTGATATTCAAAAAACCGCTAGTTTTTATACCAATATCATAGGATTAGATACGGTACCTGAGCCATTTCATGATGGGAAACATATATGGTATAGTACTGGCGAGCATTCCATGCTACATGTAATACAAGGCGCTACAGCAAAAAGAGACTATTACAAAAACCAACATACTTGTTTTACTGTTCCAGATTTCAACGCATTCATAGACAAGTTGAAAGCAGTTAATTGGACTTGGGAGGATGTATCCGGGAATAAGAATGCGATCACAACAAGAGTAGATGGAGTTCATCAAATTTGGTTGCAAGATCCTGACGGATATTGGTTAGAAATAAATGATGACAAATATTAGTGAATCAAAAAAATAATTACAATGGACTTAATTACAGTAGAATCAATCATTGAAGCACCTATAGATATGGTTTGGGATTTTTGGACCAAACCAGAACATGTGATGCATTGGAATTTCGCTAGTAATGACTGGCATTGCCCTAAGGCAAATAGTGATTTTAATGTAGGAGGCGAATTTCACTATATCATGGCTGCAAAAGACGGTTCGGTGGAGTTTGACTTCTGTGGTACGTTTACAAAAATAATTGACAAAACATTTATTGAAATATTCCTAGAAGATGGACGCGAATTAAATATTCAATTCGAATCAGAGGGGTCTTCTACTAAAATCATAGAAACCTTCGAGCCAGAAGAAGTCAACTCTATGGAATTGCAGAAACAGGGATGGCAAGCGATTCTAAATAACTTTAAACTATATGTTGAAGGTTGATTTTATAAAATCAAATTAAACGAAACTCAAATGATCATTAAAGAAAAGATATTTGATTCTTTTACATGGATTGACATTGAAAATGCAAACAAAAAAGAATTAGAAGTCATTGCATCAAAGTATAATTTAAACTATTTCTTAATCAAAGACTCCCTGGATATTGGTCATTTGCCAAAATACGAGCAGTTGAATAAACATGACTTTTTTATATTTAGAGCTTATACTTCAGACGTAGCACTGAATATTGACGAGATTGGAGAAATGTCAAATAAAATCGCCTTTTTTATTTTTGAAGACAAATTAATCACCATTCACCGTGCAAATTTCGCATTCTTGACTATTCACGAAGAGAAACATATTAAAGTCAATGAATTTTTTTTAAGAATTGTGAGTTGTATGATTGATTCTTTCAAAAAGCCAACAATTGATTTATCAAATAAGATCACAGAAATTGAGAAAACAATTTTCTTAAAGGATCATCGAAATATCTTAATCGAGGAACTATATTTTATTAAAACACAATCAAGAATCTTAAAGAAAATTTTATCCATTTCCCAGGCAGTTATCCATCAATCACAAGACAAATACAAGGTGTCCTATATTTATCAAGACATTCAAGATCAATTACTGAATCTATTGACAATTAATGAGGAGTCTGTTGAAAATTCCACACAACTAATGACCACCTATCTTTCCATCAGTGATCAAAAGAACAATGAAGTAGTTAGATTGTTAACCATTTTTTCTGCTTTTTTCTTACCATTAACCTTCATAGCTGGCATCTACGGCATGAATTTTTCTGTCATGCCCGAATTGAGCTGGAAATATGGCTATCTATTTTCTTTATTTTTAATGACTGTAGTTGTAGTAGTCATTTACCTATGGTTCAGAAGAAAAAGAATCCTTTAGATCAATTTAAAAATAAAGGGCATAGCAAAAGTTACAAAAGCAGCCCATACAGCATATGCTGGTATAAATAATGCAATCTCCTTTTCTACATCTTGTATTGAGGCTTTGCCTTTTAAGTTTTTAATTAAGCCATAAGAGACAAATAACAGATGAACAAACATTAAGAGGTTAGCACCCAATACTGCTAATCTATTGGGCGAAATGCCAAATTCAGAAAGTCTAAATGCAATAGCTGATAGCGCAATCGCATTGGCAATGATGGTCAATAATGAAAGGCCAAAAAGAATGATCAAATTCATTTTTGAACTTGCATTTTTAGATACCTCTGTTAATGAGAATAAAATAATAGCCATTACACCTATCAATAAAGCATTGAATAACAAAAGGAAATTACGATCATTATAAATATTCTTACCAGTATACATTAAGGCAGCAAGAAATACCAACAAGGTAATGAATACAAGGGGCGTGAAAATTCTTGCAATAGTAGGAGAGATCTTATTTACCAGCTGGGGATTGTTTTGAACTAAATAGGTCGACAGCATTGGAATTGCAGCTAAAGCCCATATAGCTATTTGTTCAAAATAGAATTGCTTAATATCTATTTTCAATAATTCAAATAAAGCAATCGTGATCCCAGTAAACAAGACCCCTGAAATAAATATTAAGGCAGTCATTACAATAAAATTGCCGTTGAATTTTAAAAAGGCTATTTTCTTTTGGCTATTCTTAATATCTCCGCCCACAAATGCATAGCCCATAATTGACCACAAGAAAATAGGCAAATGAATTAAAGACAATATAAAGGTTGAACTCTGTTCATTATAAGGAAGGCTGTTAATAAAAATAGCTGATCCAATAAATAAAATCATTGGTAAAATAAATGAAGTCATTGCTAACTTTTGCTTCCAAATAAAGTACATAGTTAAAATAGGGAAAACAATAAATCCAATATTTTTTGATAAATACACGTCATATTCTAATCCTAAGAATCCTGGTACTTTTGCAATAAGACCACCTAAAAAAGCGGCAAGCACAATAAAAATAATTTCATTTTTATTAGTCCAAGTAGCATTTTCTTGTGTGAAGTTTAATCTTTCATTCCAAGCCTGAGCTGCTGGCAGATTTTTTATTTCTTCATACACCGCATTGAATGCATGAACAAATACAGATGGATTATCACGATACAATTTTTCTAGTTGTTTCGGATTGTTGATATTGATTATAATTTCGTTTTCCATTTTAAATAATTAATGTTTAAAAAATTGGGGGAAGGTTAATTTGTTTTTTGTATTAATTGTTCCAACGCGTCTAGGTGAGCACTAAATGCTTTTTTACCTTCCGCAGTTACAGTATAGGTTGTGTTTGGTTTTTTCCCTACAAACTGTTTGGTTATAGAGATATATTCCGCTTTTTCTAGTGCAGCTAGATGACTCGCCATATTTCCATCTGTTAATTGAAGTTGTTCTTTTAGCGTCCCAAAATCAACCACTTCATTCACTAACAAAATCGACATGATCCCTAATCTAACACGACTTTCAAAAGCTTTATTTAATGCAGCTATATAATTTTTCACTTCTCGTATTTAAAGTAGATGTAAAGACCGTAAGCAATATGCAATACGCCAAATCCCAAAGCCCAGAAAAGCAATGCATACTCCACATAAAAAGCAGCAACGAGTCCAAGCAGTATTTCTATGACACCCAATGACCTGATATCATGAAGGGTATACTTGCTCGCATTAAAAATGGCTAAGCCATAAAATAAAATGGTAGTTGGCAATATCAAAGCAATATGTCCGTGAAATAAAAGAATACAACAGAAAATTGCACCCGCCACTAAAGGGACAGCCATATTAATGACCAATCTTTTTGCAGTTGCATCCCAAATAGGAAGTGCTTTAGCTGATGCTTTACGCATGGAAAGTGTAATTGCCACAACCAATGCTACAACCAATAATAAAATAAGTTCAGTTAAAAGAAATTGGTACACAGTATGATTTAAACTTCCATCTACATTGATAATACGAGTGTAATAGCCTGGTTCATTGAATTGCATACCTAAAAATTGATACGCCACAATCACTCCCGCTATAGCGATCAAGCCAACAACGATTCCTGCTAAACCACTCAATGATAAAAATCTTGATGAACGCTCCATCATGGAACGTATATCCTTAATTGCGTCTAATTGATCCTGTTGATGTTCCATATTTGACATATTTAAAAGTACTTTGAATTACAAAGTAACTGCCAATTGTTCAATCCGACAAATTTTTTAATATAATTGTTGCTAACATTGCACTGAAGCATGCAATATCCAGTCAAATTAAGTCAAATTAGTGCCGAAAAGGCAATCTATATCCCTGATTATGAACAGGTTAAGCAAGTATACGCTTCATTGATAAAAATTGAGCCAAATACCCCCTTCCCCTTTTGGGCCAAACTGTGGCCCTCTTCAATTGCCCTAGTAAATGTATTAGAAAACAATCCCGATTGGATAAGAGATAAACATGTGCTAGAGCTTGGAGCTGGTATTGGATTGCCCTCATTGATGCTAGCAGGAGTAGCAAAGTCCATACAAGTAAGTGATTACGCAGATGAGGCTGTTGAACTTCTACAAAAAAATATAGCGCATCTTAATTTAATGAATGTTCAAGCACTGCAGTTGGACTGGAATCATCTGCCTATATCTATCCAACCTGATGTGCTGATCTTAAGTGATGTCAATTATGATCCTTCTCAATTTGATACGCTCATACAAATTATTACAAGAAAGATTTTGGATGGATGCACCATCCTTTTAGCTACACCTCAAAGGATTATGGCTAGTCCGTTTGTCCAGGCATTGGAAACCTATATTCAAACTACCTATGTAGAGGTAGTCAACGAAAATGCAAGTGCTATAGAAATAAGTATATTAGTATTATCTAAATAAAAGCAACTACTATGAACAAAGATTTTCAAACAGTAGATGAATATATTCAAAGTTTTCCGAAAAAGGCACAGGTTCATTTAAAAGCAATTCGAAAAATTATAAAAACAAGCGCGCCAGAAGCAATTGAACAAATTGCTTATAAAATGCCTGCATATAAATACAATAAAAAGCCACTTGTTTATTTTGCTGGATATGAAAAACATATAGGATTATATGCAACTCCAAGTGGACATGCAAAATTTAAAAAGGAATTATCAAAGTATAAACAAGGAAAGGGTTCTGTTCAATTTCCAATTGACGAGCCAATGCCAATAGAATTGATAAAACAAATAGTTGAATTTAGGCTCTCAGAAAGTTAATGGCATAAAAAAGGGGGCAGATGCCCCCCGTTTCACTATTTCTTACACCAAACTTACTTACGAAGCGTTACTGTAGCAACCTTGGTTACAGTGCCTACAGATACAACTACATTTGAAATGGTAGTATCATTATACCCATTATTCCCTTTAAAATTTATACTATAGGTTCCAGATTGTAATCCTCTAATCTTGTAATAGCCATATCTATCTGCAACGCCGTAGTTTGTATCAGTTGCATTATACACAGTGATAAATGGTCTAGATTCTGCAGGAAGCACATTGCCACTTACAGCAGCAAAATTTACATCATTAAATGGCTTCAAATAAGGAAGGAAATAATAACTGCCATTAATGTATTTAATTGATCGGTATAAATCAACATCAATTTTAATAGCCGTTGAAGCCATACTTGTTGAATCCTGCTGATGATGCTTTTTCTTAAGGTCAACATACACATATCTAGATCTAACAGTTAGAGGATAAGATATACCATTTTTGATAAGGCTATTGTTAGTTCCTAATGTTAATCTAATCTTACGGATCGTTCCAGTAACGGTTCCAGTAGCAATCATTTTATCAATACCGTTTCTAAATGCTGCCACATTGATAATACTTGGCGTAAATGTTAAAGTATCCCATACTCCATAACCATCATGCCGTTTATTGTTATTCAAAGAATCCACATCGTTATCACCATAAGTGTCATCGTCTTTATGAGCTGCATTAGTGTCTAGTTTTACTTCAACATATTTTATATCCAAATTGACAGTGTCAAAAGATACTGGCGCATCGGTCAAATACACAATAAGCGAAGTTTTATCTAAGCCGTTACTTGAAGTGGTATTGTCTTTGTTACATGCAACAAATCCAACCACCATTGCTGCAAATAAACTGATGCTTAAAATAATTTTTTTCATACAATGTAGATTTAAAATGTGAAGGGGGTTAATTGGTAGTATAAAGTTAGAGCGGCTGTATAGTTATAAATGTTAAAATGCTTTTTGGGTATTTACTATTTGAGAAAAATGAAAATAATATATACTTATTGCATTGCAAATCTGCTATTTAGAAAAGTATATTTTAGTAATAATTTATATGTTAAAATTTTACTACCTTGAATTTGAAATAATAAAAAATGATAGAAATGAATGAGATCGAAATAATAAAAATTGACATAAACGATATTAAGGCCTTACAACA
>ERZ650308.561-NODE-561-length-20142-cov-4.450889_pt1 | contig 20142 bp, 57 predicted proteins | sample MGYA00376244_ERZ650308 | MGnify/ENA primary metagenome ERZ650308 (study PRJEB26733, sample SAMN07839295) | wastewater metagenome | biome: small river; feature: stream; material: water | place: USA: North Carolina | collected 2016-04-26 ... | reverse complement strand
TATTGGATGCGGCTATTCGTGAACTCCGCGAAGAAACAATGATTAAAGTTCCCGCACCCGTGTTGCGTGGCAGCATTGTCCGTAGCAAAGTATTTGATGCTATTGATCGCAGTCCACGTGGCCGCATTATCACTCACGCATTCCACATCCAACTACCTGATGGTGAGTTGCCTAAAGTAAAAGGTAGTGACGATGCCGAGAAGGCACGTTGGGTACCTATTGCAGAGGTCCGTTCGGAAGAATGTTTCGAAGACCACTACGAAATTTTGCAACACTTCTTGGGAGCCTAAGATGAATACAATGCTAGTTTGGATATTGCTGATTGCACCGTACGATGGTAGGACGGTCTATACTTTCTCACCACCTGTGGCCACAATTGAAGATTGTCAGCGTATGCAGAAGTTTGTCAAAGAATCTACAGGCAGGGCAACACAGTGCATTCAGGTAAAAGTGCCAAACAACTACAAGCAGCAAGAGGTTACGAAATGACTGACTTTGAATTAGTATATCAGTTTCAACGTGTTGAAGAACAGTTGCTAGCAGAAGGCTATAAGATTAGCCCTGTTAAAACAGCGTTCTTCATCCTGGACAGCAAGGGAAAAATTGTAGGCGATACTTTTACTGTAGATGGCCTACGCGGCTTCTTACAAGGTATTCAATGGGCAAAGGAAGCATAATGGTAACAGTTGTATCTAGAACACCACATCAAAGCGTTGTAAAAGAAACTATCTGCAGAAATTGCGGCTCAACATTACAATATGTTCCAAGGGACATTAAAGAACGCACAGTAAGCGACTACACAGGCGATCGCGAAATTGTTCGTTACATCGAATGTCCAGAATGTACTGATAAAGTAACCGTGAAAGGATACTAAATGTTAAAAGTGTTTATTTCATTAGCACTAGCTAATTTTGTCGTTCAATACTTTGGGGATGAAAATTATTTCATAGCCCTTGAACGAAGTTATTTCCAGGGAGTGGCATTGGTAACCTATTGGTACATTGTAAACTACGTGGATAAAAAAGTTGACAGCAACGGGTGTTGATGTTATACTAAAACTAAGTCCTAGAGATAGACTTTAGGCATTTTAAATAAAGGAACTTTATTATGAAACTCTCACACAACATTATTCTTAACACTGACAGCTACAAAGTCAGTATGGCACCACAATACCCAGCAGGTACTACCGGTGTATTTTCTTACATCGCAGCACGTGGTGGCAAGTTTACATTCACACAGTTTATGGGCTTGCAAATGTTCATCAAAGAATACTTGCTCCGTCCAGTGACCAAGGAAGATGTGGATATTGCAGAAGAAATCCTCACAGTACACGGTGAGCCATTCGACCGCACAATGTGGGATTATATTGTTGAAGCACACAATGGCTACTTGCCCGTAGTGATAAAAGCAGTGCCCGAAGGTACTAACGTGCCAGTTGGTAACGCTCTTGTTACTATCGAAAACACTGACCCAAAGTGCCACGGGTTAACAACTTGGTTGGAAACACCATTGCTTCGTGCAGTATGGTACCCAACTACTGTATCAACACAAAGCAAGTACATTAAAAATATCTTGCAAGAATACTTGGAGAAATCAGGTGACCCTCTTTCAATCGGCTTTAAGTTGCACGATTTCGGTGCTCGTGGTGTTTCTAGCATGGAATCAGCGGGTATCGGAGGTGCAGCACACTTGGTTAACTTCATGGGTACTGATACTATTTCTGGTGTTCTGTATGCTCGTGAATACTATGGTGCTGGGGTTGCAGGTTTTTCTATCCCTGCCGCAGAGCACTCAACAATCACTAGTTGGGGCCGTGCTGGTGAACTGAACGCCTACAAGAACATGGTCACACAGTTTGGCAAACCAGGTGGCCTGGTTGCAGTTGTCAGCGACAGTTACAACATCTACGAAGCATGTAAAATGTGGAGTACTGGTGAACTGAAACAAATGGTAATTGATTCAGGTGCCACAGTTGTTATCCGTCCTGACTCTGGAGATCCTGTGGAAGTCATGCCCAAGATGATCGCTATCTTGGCTGAGGGCTTTGGTTACACCACAAACGATAAAGGCTACAAAGTGTTGAACAATGTGCGTTTGATCTGGGGAGATGGTATTAACCCACTTTCAATCCAATCAATCTTGCGCACAATGGTTGACCTGTTGGGCTGGAGTGCAGATAACTTTGCATTTGGTATGGGTGGCGCATTGTTGCAAGGCATTGACCGCGATACACAAAAGTGGGCCATGAAATGCTCAAGTGCATGTGTCAACGGCGAATGGGTTGATGTTTACAAAGACCCAATCACTGACAGTGGCAAAGCATCGTTGAAAGGCCGTGTTAAATTGTGGACTAACAGTGGCGGCGAGTATGCAACTAGTGTGCAAGCCCCAACTGGATGGTCTGACAAGGGCATTGGCGGTTGGACTGAAGTGTTGCAAACTGTTTATCAAAACGGTGCATTGTTTAACGAAATTACTTTCGAGCAAGTTCGAGCAAACAGCAACAAATAAACCAGAAAGGGCTCTTGACGGGCCCTTTCTTTTTAAATATAATATAACTTTAAAGGAGACAATTATGTCACAAAAATAGATTGAATACGCTTGTAAGGATATCGTTTTCCACTTCAATAAGAAGCATTTGGAAGACCAGACCATTCCCATGTGGGTCTTAAAATTCCATGGCGAGACCATGTATGTGCATCACGTAGATTGTGAAGTTCCTTGGAGCACTAAGGAAACACCAAACAACTCGCACACAAAAGGTAGCATCAAAGTTAAAGATTGTCTTTTAAAAATCAACGAAGACAACGAAGCTACAATCACCCCACTTACTCTAATAGACAAGTTCCGTCTGCGTAATCAAAAGTTAGGCATTACGAGAATTATGTTCCGTCCCGGCACGGATTTGTATAAAGCTCTAGCAAAGAACGAATACAAACACAGCTCATTCAAAACTATCCGTGGCGCTTGTGCTAGCACGTTCATTATTTGCGATTTGCTGAACAAAGAAGATGTTACTATGGCGGGATTGAAGTACACTAAAGACTTCCGTATTGTTCAACCCAACGAATCGTATTACCAAGAGTATGACGGTGTTAGATCAGATACTATTAACGTTGATTACGGACATCCTAGTACGCCGTATGAATACTCTTAAAATTAAGCCAGAGCATATTCGTAGTGTTATTGCCGATCTGCGTAGGATGAAATTAAAACATCTTCCGTTTCGTAAGATCGGCAATGTTTACGAAATTGACCTATACCCAAATGACAATTTTTCTTTATTGCAATTAAAATATTGTACTTGACAAGATACAAGATTGGCCATACAATATACACACTAAACGAAAAGAGTCATATGATACTAATCACATTTATCATCGGAGTAGCTTTAATGTTCTTAAGTGGTCTGCATTGTTGTGCGTATCATGTAGACAAAGCAGCAGGCAAGTCTAATCTTAGTTCGTTAACCTTGAGCATTGTATGCGGGTTGATCGGAGTTTATCACATTATTGCACTAATAGGAGCAGCATCACAATGTTAACTTTAAAAGAATGGATTGAAGTAGTTGGTTACCGAATCACTGAAGGTAGCGACTACTGTTGGAATTGTTATGGTCCAAATGCTTATCAGCTAGATAGCTGGAATGGTGAGCAGAACGGCTACAGCTTTACAATTAGCTTCGATACTATCACGCAAGTGGTCTATGAAGTACAAGCACACGATTATGCAAATAACCGTGCCTATCGTTTGCGTAATCCGGACTACATCAAAGCCCACGACGATGAAGCTAACTATCGTGATTGCAGTATTAACGAAGCTTGGGAAGATGTCAACTACGTTGATTTGGAAACTAGCGAAGACTGGATGTCTAAAGCTGAATCGATCATTGCAGGTGAAGACTACGACACTCGTGTTGAAATCCCACTAACACTCGACAAGGACCAATTGTATCAGTTGATGCAAGCAGCCCACGAGAATGACATGACCTTAAACCAGTTTGTAGAAAAACTATTGAGAGAAGAAATTGCTAACAAAGAAAGAATCGGATGAATTTATTCAACGGATAAAAGGCACACGCTTTGTAGTTGTTAATAATTGCTACGGTGGATTCGGTCTAAGCGATAAGGCTGCAACCGAATACATGAAATTAGCAAATATTACAGATCCGGATTGGTGGAGTAGAGACATAGCTCGAGACGATCCTTACCTAGTAAAGATTGTTCGTGAAATGGGCGACAAAGCAAACGGATCTCACGCAAATCTAAAGATTATAGAAATTCCAGCAGACGTAGATTGGACTGTAGAAGAATATGATGGAAACGAATGGATTGCTGAAGTCCACAGGACGTGGCGTTAAAACAGATCTCCGAACTTTACCACGGACACTTCGTGGCGCCCGTAAGAAGGGTTGGCACATTGTAAAGGTTCCTAACAACTACGTTGAAAAGAATGTTAGTTGGTTGGGCTTGGAGATTTGGACAATGCGCCAGTCGAAATCCTTCTTCGTCTGTAATTTTGCAATGCGTGAGTTTGCATTTGAATCTACAGAAGATGCAACCTGGTTTACTATGAAGTGGTGTTTATGAAACGTTTAATTCACAATAACATGACAGTTAGTGAACAGTTTGCTTTGATGAAAAAATTTGATGAAACTGTAGACGCTGCTTGGACTAAGCACTCTAGCAAACAAGATCGTTATAATGTAGAACTTAAAAAAGAGTTTGTTGAAGAGCGTTTTGGTATTAGATGCAAGGTGCTTGTAACTGATTCTGTAATACATCAAGGTAGACTTGTTGAGCCCAGAATCGTTGACGAGAAAAAGTGTTTATTTTACCTGATCCAATCTGTATGAAAATAGTTCGTAAAATTGATCGTCGCAATGCCTTGTTCGGCGAATACAAATATCAGGCAAGACCCGGTAGTATTGTCGGGGGCGCTGCTGCACCACGTAAATGGTGTAGAGATAAATGGGGCACTCCTAGAATCTGGAGGGAAGAGCCAAACGGAAATGGATCGTTTAGCTGCTGGAGTGAGCGTAACCCACGATGGACTGAAGTTAAGCGTCCAGGTTTTAGTGCTCCTTTCATTTACATTCGTGACGAAGCTGATGCGGTGATGTTTGGACTTGTCTGGGCAGGCAAATGAAACCCATTGTAATTACCCCTGGGCAGTGGTTAAATCTTAAAGAACGTATTAACAACGACTACCCGCCTAGTGTAAGACTTGTTCGTGAAAAGATGAAACGTGTACTAGGATTTACTCCTCGTTTCTACGAAGAGTTCGATGAGAACACAGGGCGAAGCATAAATGTACACTTAGATTTTTTTGATGATCATAAGCGAACAATGTTTCTTTTAAAGTACACAGAGTATGTCAGTAAAGATCGCAACGCTTAACGACATTCTGCTCACACGCAGTAAAGTGGTGTGGAGCTATAGGATCAACTTTGACAGTATCACAGTTAGTGATTTTGAAAAGATGATAGCCTGGTGCGAAATGAATTGTAAGGATATCTGGAGATACGAAAAATACTACGCACAGTATTTTCAATTTATTAGTGATACTGATGCAATGATGTTTATGTTAAAATTTGGAGGAACAAAATCCGTATGAAACTTGATCACCTAACAGACCGCGAGTTAATTAACCACGTTATTAAGTTCGACGATGATCCGGTGAGAATTCGTCTGGCAACATCCAACGAAAGAACTATTGGCGCTATCTGGGACGACCTAGTTGATGTAGGCATAGATGAAACATACTGCACCTTTAAGAGTGAATGGGGCAGCGATATGCACGTTGGCCGTTACATTCAACATCTTCGAGAAGAACTTGAGATCCGAGACAACGAGCTTTATGATCTACGTCAGAAACTGGAAGAGCAAGAAGCTCGTACAATTGCTGATCTAATTAGCGAACTAAACCGACAAATTACTACAGAAAAGCATATTGCAAAAGAAGCAAGACTAGAAGCCGAAAGGGCCATTGAAAACGAGAAACACGCTAGAGAGCAACTTAAAATGTGGAATCATTTGCGCACACCGTGATTCGTATCTTTAACAGAGAGCAAGACGGATACCCGTCTACAACCAACCCTAGGGCAGTTAACAGCTCGTCTAATTTCTGGTTGCATCTAAGATGGGTGGGCAGTGACGGAGTGAGCCGCTACAAGATTGAAGCTAACCAGGAAGTGATAGATTGGTTAACACGAACAGATCCAGCTCGTAAGAATTGGTGGCCTATTAACGGCAAAATAAATGTCAACGAAATCTTGTATATTCATCTTGTTCTAAAGTTCAAATGAGTGTATAATTCTTTCCTATGCAACTACAACCCTGGCAACAAAAGATGATTGTGGACATTGAGTCTGGAGGATTCAAGTCCAATGAACTGATGGTAGTAATGTCCGGCCGACAAACAGGCAAGAGTCTTATCAGTCAGTATTATCAATATCTAGATTTTATGAAACATCCTTATAAATGCCTTTCTGAATCAAAAGTAGACGGCGAAATCTGGTATACAGTTACAGGACAGAAACCTGTATGCGAATGGATTCGTAAACAAGATGCTACAAAGTGGCACGAACATATTGACAGCACTTGGCACATTAGTTTCAACACCTTTGACATTCACGAGCGTATCTATACAATGCTAGGTATGAAGTTCTTATGAAGTACTGGTGCAAACATTTTGTTCCTGTTAGTGGTCTAGTAGCTTCTAATCGAACAGAAGCAGCTAGATGGGCGCTTGATAAGTTCGGCACTCAGTCTGTTGAGATATTTTATAATAACGGCAACGGAGTACCTGGCTTCTTCTTTGAGAAAGAAAAAGACGCTGTGTTGTTTGCATTGAAGTGGTCATGATGTCTTTACCTTCGTATCGTAATAGAGTAGCTGTTGATGATATCTTTGCCCCCGACGGAGGCGAGCCAACATGGACGAAGGTAATTATTCCAGAAGGAAGATACAACCAGAGTGCTAAAGAACGACTCCATACTGTAAGAACATGGTGTAGTGACAATACTACACAAAAGTGGAGCAGTTACATTAGGGTGTTTTTCTTTGAGAATGAAAAAGATGCTACAGTGTTTGCATTGAGGTGGCAATGAAAGTTTCTAAAGAATCAGAACTGTGGCTGTGCAATGGCGGTCCAAAACAGAAAAAGTTTAAGTATCTAATCGAACGGTCAATGACCAAAGAGATCAACGACTGGCTGTTTAAAACGTTTAAAGGTTACGGGCAGGACTATTACTATAGTCACGGAGAGATTTGGTTCTTACACGCTAAACAAGAAACACTGTTTTTGCTGAGGTGGAGCTGATGTTTATTCATACGTATGATGAATACTGGAATCAAGGTCACGCTGTGGCTGCATTCCCAACTCCTAGCATTGATCAAATTGTTGAAATGAAAGCATGGTGCCAAGCGTCATACGGCAAACCGGGTGATCGTTGGATAGACCAGATTATACACGGAGAAGTGTTGTTTACAGATAAGCAAGACTTGACATTGTTTTTGTTGAGGTGGGCATGACTGATACTACTAAGTTAGAGTGGTCTGATATTTGTCGTCACGAACATCGTTGTGAGGGCAACAAATGGTTCTACCATACTGTACCTGCTTATAGTACATACCAACACGCAACCCGTTGGTTACATAACCGTGGGTATAAGTTAATATCCGTTGAAGGTGAAAAGAAATACCACAATGAAACTGAATATCAGTACACAGGTAGATATACCTTTAAGTTCTTGTGTGAGCAAGAGTATCTGCTGTTTGTAATGAGGTGGTCGTGAAGTTCTTACACAAAGAAAAGCTAGCAGAAGCATACGCCCGAGTGTCTTGGTGTGAGCAAGTGTTGGGCAAACAAGTCAAAGGCGGTAACTGGTGGCGTCACCGTGGGCATCTTTATTTCACAAACGAGAAGATGTATTTGCTGTATGTTCTTAAATGGGGTAAACCCTAATGGACATAAAGTTTAAACATCGCCCGGACAGAGACTACAAGTGGGAATGGTACTATAGTCCACAAGGTAAAGAGTTCGGCGAAGTCTATTCCTGGTGTCGTAGGACCTACGGAGAAAACAGCTGGCGTTGGGATAATCACGGTGGCTGGATCAAGTTCCGTGATGAAGCTGATATGTTGCTATTTGTATTAAGGTGGAGTTAATGGCAATCAAACCTAATGACTGTGTGATTAAGTTCAAGGACTTAGTTGTCGGTACCAAAAAAGTTACTGACCCATATAATGGCCGGTCCGTCGAAGTAGTTCGATACGAACAGTACTGGGAAAAGTTTCAGACGCACGTTGAAAAACTTGCAAAAAATGTAAAACAAACACGATGGGATCAGTCACCGTATGATATTATCGAGGAACAAGAGCTCGGTAAGTATGGCGGTACGTTTAAACAAACGAAAAACTGGGATGACCGATACATTAAGTTCAAAAGCCACGCTCACTTAACAATGTTTGTTTTAAAGTTTTCGTAATGCAAGTTAAAAAAGGTTACTTTAATAGCTGGCATTGTATTGTTCCTTACGGACAAGGACACGAGTACGAGCAAGTAAGAAAAATCGTATCCTGGTGTCGTACTAACTTAACCCAGGGTCGTTGGGGTTACGAAGATCTGCATAAAGAAACTAGCTTTATTCTGTACAGAGAAGAAGATGTTGTAAAATTTTCCTTGAGGTGGTCATGATTGTAAAAGACTATTATCAGAACATTAACGTTCACAAACCACGAGATTATTTTGAGCGGTGGTACGCTGATCTTTGGAAACGCCGATTTGGCACATCACGCCTTGCACCGCCGGGTAGTTTGTATAGGATTCTAGAAGAAGAACTTGAGCAAGTAGGTGCAACGTATGAGAGAACTGAACGAGATTATAGATTCCGAGTATTCTTTGACAATGATAAAGATTACACTGCATTTGTATTGAAGTGGTCATGAGAGGCGTTGCAATCGAAGGTTGGAAACTGGCTCGGCGCAGAGCTGTAACCTCCTGGCTGATTGAAAACTACGGACAACAAGGTGTAGAAAAGAGATGGTATATCGATAACGACTTCGGTTTAGTAAATCTTATAATGGACGAGGACATTTACGTACTGTATTTGTTAAAATTTGGGTAACGCAGCAGACTACTACTATCGTGTTAAGATAGGATTTCCGGATAGCATAAGGTCCCTCAACGATATTGAGATATGGACCAATTTGGTTGACGAAATGCAAACTTGGTGTTACATTAACTTTAGTGACGAATGGGGCTATGATCAACATGGCTTCTGGTTTAAAACTGAGCAGGACAAGTTGCTCTTTACACTGAAGTGGTTATGAAAGTTGAAGACACAATTCACATCCAAGATATACATCGTTCTATTGTTAAGAAAGTGAATAACTTTATTCCTAACAAGTACGATCGTTTGCTGAACGATCCTTGGAATCGCACAGCCTACATAAAATCTAATTTTCCTAGCTGGCAGTACAATGGCTGCGACAAATGGGACAATGTAATGATATGGTGCGAAAAGACCTTCGGCGACGATTGGATTTGGAACTTCGAAACCATCTACTTTAAGTACGACAAGGATCGCACAGTATTTCTAATGAGGTGGGCATGATTAAGAAGCAATATCGTTGGAGTGAACCTAGTTATTTTATTAACTTCTACGTAGCGCACGGAAGCGATAACGTTCAAGAATATCTAAAACCATACAAAGCTACGTTAGGTAAAAGTAAAAATAAAAACTATTACATCAACGTAAAGTGGCACGATGAAAAAGATTACACTATGTTTGTTTTGAGGTGGGCATGACTTACAATGTTTCTATCAAAATCCCACGAGACAAAGTGTTGCCCGATGTAATCGACTGGCTCGAAGTAGAAAACGATTATCAATGGAAACGAGATTGGGAGTATGGGTTGTCCAGAGGAAGTGCAGATTTTACTTTCATTTTTAACGAGCAAGCGACTGCTGTGCTATTTGCATTGGTGTGGTCATGAGATATACCAACCTAAATCCAAAGATGTATAATGGGTTTGTTTATCAAATTCCATTCGATATGCCAATTCATTGGAGTATTGTAAATTGGCTTACCGAAGATCGCGAAAATCGCAGGTGGCGTACTGGATTGTTTATCAGCGACAAATTTACTCATTATGTTGAGTTAAAAACAAAAGAAGACTTAACTTACTTTATGTTGAGGTTCGCATGACAACAAAGTATGTTAGTGAAAGAACTCGTGCAGAAATTCAAGCCCAGCGTCCGCTGATGAACTATGTTGCCTACGAAAGCCAAACCTGGATCTCTGTAGAAATTGTAGATCACTATGCTCAAAACTGGCAGTGGGGATGTGGCCCTTACTTTGACTGGTGCGATGACAACTGTTCTGACAAATATAACATTGTCAAGTATAGCCGCGATACTATCTACGGCCGCTTCAAGAGTGAAAAAGATGCTACACTGTTTGCATTAAGGTGGGCATCATGAGATTCTTCGACGGGCATAAAGATTGGGTTCGCAGTAAACGGCCTCCGGAGAGAGATAAACTATACGGTGATAGACTGTGGCACTGGGAACCGGGCTGTGAGTTTGGTAACAAAGACGACGATGGCGCAACCTGGTATCGTCTAAACTGCTCTTACTGGTTTGGAGATTGGATCGAAACACAGAACAAGTCATTGTGGAAAACATACGGTGGTCGTCATCGTGCTATCTACATTGTGCGTGAAGACTTGATGTTGTTAATAAAGTTGAAGTGGTTGTAATGTTTGATTTTCTAAAACCTAAATTCAAAGTGCCAGTTGATCAGCACAGCGATGCTATAGTTGATAGAATGATCCGCCAAGGTCACACTTGGGAAGGAGCAAACAAGCATGTGATGCGATATTGTTTTTGGGCATACGTAGAACACGAGTTTAACGCTAAACAGAAATACAGCTGGCGCTTGAGAAAGAACTTTCTTGTGTTTAAAAGTGAACACGACTACCTAATATTTTTGATGAAGCTATGATTCTAAAAATCAAAAAAGTCTACGGTGATAAAAGACCTTATCACATTGACTACAACTGGAAATCAAACATGCCAGGATGGGACGTTAAACGAGTGTACGAATGGTGTGAAATGACCTACGGACACAGAAACGAAAAATACGATAACCCCAGATGGTCTGCAAATCTTAGATATGTTAGCGGCGACTTTAAATTTCGTAATGAAAAAGATGCTGCTTGGTTTGTAATGAGGTGGAGTTAATGGATTTAGAACTTGTAAAAAAGGTAGTAGTTAAACAAGCAAACAACGAGTTTCTGAAAAACCCTATCGTATTGCCACCTGAAGCAAAGGTCGTCACTGGTCGAGTTAAGGAAGATTCTTACTTACATTTTCTAGAAACTAAGTGCGGTGTAGAGATACTGTTGTCAGGACAGTTTAATGAAATAGTTGGATACAATGTTATCGATGAAAAGAAGTTTGCTTGGTTTGTAATGAGGTGGTCTTGATGAGTAATCCTTACAAGTATCGTGTAGAATTTCGACGAACAAGTGGCTGGTATGATTCCGGCGGCATGTGGTATAAACTCAGCACCTGGTGTAACCAAACCTTAGGCCCCGGTAACTGGGATTACTTCTACGACGGATTTGTATTTGAAAAGGAAAGCGACTATATGTTGTTTAAACTAAAATGGATGTGATGCATATAAACAATACAAGCAAACCTATTCGCATTAAGACATGGACATTGCAATCGCCAATCAGTGACGATGCTGTTAGGTTTTTACATAGCCTTGATATTAAGGTCAGGGCATATCCGCAGAATAAAGAGTTCGACTACCTTAGTAACACATATCACTATGTGGGTAAACAACGGATTGATATAGAGTCCACTAGCGAAGAACAAGAAACGATGTTAAAATTAAAGTTCGGAGCAGACTTGATTCTAACAATGGATGAAATTGTTCTTCCCAACTCGATGCAGGTTTGTACCTTAAGTACTTTGGAATTTTAATTTTGAACTTTTTCGATATCACTTTTGAAAAGAGAAAAGCAGAGGCTCGAAGGGACTATTGGTCTAGACTTCGAAAAGCTCGTGCGGACTTTCACAACGATACTATCGAAACAGAGCATCCAACAACAGAAGCATTCTACTACTTCATGCAACACAAGTGGGGCATTAAGATAGGATTAGATAGTCAGAAAAATATCACGGACCGTTACGAAATTATAGATGAAGGTAAACACTTGATGTTTATGATGAAGTATGGCAATTAGAACTCTTAAACGCAAGGTCCTTATCCGCGAATACGATTACTGCAAAGTTTCTAAAGAAGCGTTCTCGCCTGTCGGAGTTTCAACACTATATGATCGTGCAACGTTTACACCGTTAACATTTAATGATCTAGAAAGACTTCAAATTGTCGAAATGCTCAAAGGTAAACTTGAAACGACTTGGAGTGATTTAGAAAAACCTGCACTGTCTTTGTACAGAATGAAGGATTACTTATACGATCCGAGATATTATGGTTGGAACGTTGTCTTTGACGAGGAAGGATACTTATGTGTGCAAGCAAGAAAGAATACACCCAAGAGTCGTATCGGCTGGGGAGTATTCGAAAAAGACCTACAGGCGAGAATATGACTGCTACAGAAGTTCTAGAACTACAAAAAGAAAAACGCATTATCGATGAACTGGTCAATCGAGCTGCTAAAGAATTACAAGAAGAAATAGACTTCAATGTACTAGCAGAACTATTTCTGCAGGATGGCTGGACTGAGGTTAAATTTGATCCGCATTGTACAGCCGCAACAGCACATGCAATTAAGCAATGGATAGACTGGGCTTGTAATGGCCCCGTTACTAGTCGAGGCACTCGCTATCTGTTTAGAGAAAAAAGCGATGCTATTAACTTTTTACTAAAATGGGCAGATTAAAAGAATACATTGTTGACAAGTGGCTTACCTGGCGAACAGGTAAGGACAAGGCCACACGAGAATGGGAAGCCTGGTACGAAGTCAATGTAGTATATCGTGCTAGTACCATTCCTAATATGTTTATGTACTTCGAGCATGTTATTGTTGTTGATGCTAACAAGTTCTTTGACCTTGCAGAACCATTTTCCTATGTACCAAACGAAGATGCTAGACAATTCTTTTGGCCACAACGATCACTAGGTAACAATGCTGTTTGGCGCTTTGAAAGAGTTATTTGGAATCAATGGGAACAATGTTGGCACATCAACGGAATGGGCGATAGAGATAAAGTGTTCGTTGCCACAAACAACGAAAAAGATGCTATAATGATAGCATTGAGGTATTCATGACATTAGTTGCAGTGAAAGGCGGTTGGATTAGAATGCGTAAAACAGCAGTAAATCATTGGGAGTTTCACGACGGTGTAACTCCTATCAATCCTGGCAACCCGTTTGGAGAAATAGTTCCTGCTCGTGGTTGGACCTGCTGGGTATATCCGGAAGACGATCGCGAGTTTGAAGAATGGATGGAAAAGAATTGCCCTACATCAGATTGTGCCCATCGTTTTAATAGTGGTAATCCTATGTACACTGTCTTTATCAGAGAAGATAAAGAAGCAACCTTATTTCAGTTACGGTGGTTGTAATGCTATGACAGATCCGAAAATTTTAATTCCTATAATTAGGCAAGTATCGCCCGCACTTATTGCTAGCGATATTATAGGTGTTCAGCCTATGCAAGCCAACACTGGCAGCATCTTTGGCATGACTTACAAAGAACAAACTTTTACATGGTCAGTGTACCTTGATATATTGCAGTCTCGATATACTAGTTGGACAAAGTTGGGCCAAGAGTGTACAGGCGATGGTTTGGAAGATGTTACAGAAATGATGCAGAGGAAGTTTCCCGGACCGTATACTATTGTTGAAAAGTTTAACGTTGATCGAGGTGTGTTTGGTCTTGAGCCAAAATTTGAAAGTCCACAAGAAGAGTTGCTGTGGAAAATTAAGTGGAGTAGCTAATGGAATACTTTTACGGCGGCGGCGGGAGCAGTAATCCAAACTTTGTTTATCGTTTTAAGGTATCAACAATTACTAACGACATGTGGAAGTGGTGTGAGAATTATCCGCTTACTGGTCCGTTTGAGCGATGGCACATCCAATATGGTGCTAGAAATGATATCGAAAGTAAACCCATTATCACATTTGAAAATAAGAATGCCGCTAGAATGTTTTCTATTGCTTACAGTGAATACATAATAGCAGATAAAAGTATCTATAGTTTATACGAATGAAAATAGTCTGGGGTAGAAGCATAGGATGGAACATCGAATTGCAAGGATATAAGAAACGTAAAATGGAATACTCTATTATTGAGAATGGGTGTGACTGTTACCCCTGGACTAAGTTCTTTGCCTGGTTACCTGTTACAACAATTACCGGACAACGAGCTTGGGGTGTTAGACTTTACAGAAGAAAAGTTTGGGTAGTATGGGGAACTGGGTTTCACATGGAGCCAACTGTCCAATATGCTACATTATTTGAGTTAATAGAACATGGCAATATTAAAACGGTATCAGTGGCCTAATGCGCCTGATAGAGGATTGGATATCAATCAGATCTTAGCTGACGAATTTTTTAAATATCACAATCCTTTTACTCACAAGCCTGTTCGTAATAAGTACAATGTCATTAAAGACGGGGAGACTGAACGAGTGGAAGAATGTAAAGAAATGGTAGTACATAGTTTCCAATTAGGAGACGTTGACGATCCGGATATGTATGCAGCACATCCATTATATGAATGGCAGCAATCTGAGTTCGGACAGTGGGTTATGAAACACGCAGCAGATACTCCTACCTGGCACAGACACGCAGACCCTATAACATTTGGATACCAATATAGAATTACTGCTAAGTTTATGGGTCCTGCTTTAACAGAACTATTGCTCAGGAAGGGATAATGGCTGTTCCATATATAACAGGTAACATTCGTCGACAGCCTCAGATGTTAGACGATAAAATATTGGAAGCATTAAAAGATTACCATGTTGTTCGCCTTGACGAAGACACAGAGTACAATGCCAAACTTACCTGGTGCTTAGAACATTGCCAAAATAAATTTAGAGACTTTCGTGAATCCGGATTCCGGGCTTGGTACTTTAAAGAAGAGCAAGATGCAATGATGTTCGCTATAAAGTGGACTTGACATAATACATAATTGAAGTTATACTAGCTCTACTTTAAAACATTTTGAAAGTTAACCGTGGCTAAAGAACGAGCAAAACTTACCGACAAAGAAGAAAAGATCTTAGTGCAAGCTCAACTAATGGGATTGTCTACTGCTTCTATGATTAAAATCGGTAACCGCCTTAAAGCTCTCGAACTCGAACGCGAACAACGTGCTGATATTGATACAGTTGTAAGCAAATTTACTTACAAACAAAAAGAAGATAAACTAGGTTGGGAGATTACAACCGAGAACGGATACGTTTGGCATTTTACCAAACGGCATGTTGATCACCGAAATGCTGGTTGGAATTATCGTAAAAAGATTACCTACAACATTGCTATGGAAAAGCCCGGAACTCGTTTCCAGCCACGTTACTCTTCAAATCACGAACTTTACATTAGCGAAATGTGGGGTCCTGCAAAGTTTATGCCCGAGAAGAATAAAGAGCTTTACGCAATGATGCGAGGAATCGAAGGTCACCGTTTTAATCTTAAAGATACTGTGGCCTTAAAGGATAAGAAATGAAAATTGGATTTAGTCTAGGTCGATGTGTTCGTGATATTGTTAATGGAGATGTTTCCATAGATGATGTTGCATTTATTATTGCCGCAACAAATATCACTAGCCCTGAACAACTAGACAATGTTGTTGAGATGTATTTGTACGAACCAGGATACTTGTTAGGCTTAGACTTTGAACAGTGTAAAGAGGTAGCTCAACAGCTATGGAAGTCCGCAAAGATCATACAGCCACGTCGTGAAGGTATGCACAGACACATGCAACCAGAGAATGCAATCTGGGTAGATATGTACCCCACAGTACCTTCGGCGAACGGTGCAGTCAAAAAAGCGTGGGACGGTTACCGATTTATGCTACATATGATAGAGAATGTCGAGACTGACGCTCTGGAAACTTTTAAAGGGTGAAATATGGTAAAAGTAGGGTCAATTTGGCGAACAGCCGATGATAAGCGTTTCATGGTAATCAATGTTGTAGAGGCTGAAGGCCATACTTGGATTCATTACCGTGAACACATTTTGAAAAAGCCAGCAATTGAATGTAAAGAATACAGTTGCTACGAGGAAAGTTTTGTAGAACGTTTTTCAGAAAGTCAAAATGATTAATTTTAGTTTTGGATTAAGAAATCCCTTTGCCAATCGTTGGGATAACATTTTCAACAAGAGCAAGCAGATTTCTAAACACAAGTTTGCAGAGTTCGAAGTCTACCGCGATACAACGATTGTGAGCATTTCATTCCGCTGGACTACTAGACAAGATCACGCTGGTATGATGCTGGAACTTGGTTTGCTTGGCTATACTGTGTCAGGGCAATACTACGACACTCGTCATTGGAATGAAGAAGAAGGTCGCTTTTACATCTACGATAAAGCAGGTAACGCATTATGACAGAAATCCAAGCAGTTGTTCTTGTATTGTTTCTATTACAAGTTAAGCACTTCGTTGCAGACTTTGTCCTGCAAACACACAGAATGGTAGTCGAGAAAGGTACCTACGGAGCACGACACGGTATCTATCACAGCGCAATTCAGGGCGTGGGTACGTTTTTAGCTCTAGCTTGGATCCATCCTGGAATTGGGCTGATTACTGGAATTTTTGATTTCCTTGTCCACTATCACGTAGATTGGGCAAAAATGAACATCAATAAGAAATACAGCTACACACCCGCAGATACTGCATTTTGGGTATGGTTAGGACTAGATCAGCTAGCACATCAATTAACATACGTTATTATCGTAGGCTGGACATTCTTTGCGTTTTAATCGGGTGTTACTATTGCAATGATAAGTAATAGTAACACTTTGGAGAAAACTGTGAAGAAAATCGACGATACGCCAAGCGCCGATCGCATTAGTAGTAAACTACTAGAAAACAGCATCTTTTTCCTAGTGGGCGAGATAGACGAAGACAACGTTACTGAATGTATCAAATGGATAACATATGAAAATTTAGATCCGAAGTCTAAGGTACTTACCCTCTACATCAACTCCACTGGCGGCAGTCTATACGATGCATTTGCATTAATAGACATCATGCAAACCAGCAATCACCCAATTCGAACAATAGCTATCGGCGCAGCAATGAGCTCGGCGTTCTTAATCCTCGCAGCGGGGACCAACGGCGAAAGGTTCATTTCCAGGAACGCTAGTTTAATGTGTCATCAGTTTACGGAGAGCATGGACAGCAAGTATCACGATCTCAAAGCAACAATGAGAGAAAATGATCTCTCAAATGCTAAAATGGTTGAAATTTTAAAAGAAGCAACTGGTTTAGCAACAAGTAAAATTAAAGCTAAACTATTACCTGCTTCTGATGTTTACCTAACGCCACAAGAGGCACTTGACTTAGGTATAGCAGATCAGTTACTATAAGGTATAATATGAAAACAGATAAAGATGCAAAAGTCGTTGTAATTAACGGCAGAGAGGACTTTGAAAGCAAACGCAGACAAGATATGTTAGATGTACTTGATGCAATGCGCCTAATGGTGCAGAGTGGAGAGATCGCAGAATTCGTTTCTTGCAGTGTTGACGAAGATGGCATGGCACAGATTCATGTGTGTGCATTAGATCTTCCGGGAAGCATCGGAATGTTTGAAATAGGTAAACACTTGTTGATAGCTGGCGAATTGTCAAATTGAACAAAAAAGTCACATTATCAGGTAGTTTTTTAGTTGACAACTAAATAAAACTATCATACAATTGATACTTGGATGTTAGTTTTGTTGTCACAAAAATTATTTTGCCAGAAATGCAAATAGTGGTTGACAACAGAACTAAATAAATGTACAATTAAAACAAGTTGTTAGACACTGAAAAGAAATTTAAAATTATTTCAAGAAAGTGGTTGACAGCAAGTGAAACAGGATATATAATAAAACACATACACTGCATAGGGCGGTGGATGTAAAAAGGATTAAAGAGAAACAAAATGCAATCGACATTTAGACAACAATTTAATACGATAACCAAACAGGTCGGATGTATGTCCGCCGGCTGGTTAGCGATTAATAGTCTACATTCAGATCGCACACCGGAGAGCTATATTAGCTCGGGGTTCCAGGAGGGTAGTGGTTACGCATAAAGCGAACACTTACTGCAAACTTTAGGAACCCTAGGATTAAAAACCCTGGGGTTTTTTGTTTCTGGAAAGGAACAATGGTTATAGACAGAAAGAAACAACAAGACGAGTGGTTCAAGTTGTATGAATTGAATGATGATCAGTTAGAAAGACTAATTGAAAACAAGTTTATTCGAGCAACAGAATATCGCAAATCTTTTAAAGTGCGGGAACAAAAAGCTGAAGAGCTTGCGTAGAACGCGAAGTGTGAAGAACAGGAAACGAGGTCCTGGCAGCGCACTATAAACATGCTGTAAACGGGCGGCGACTAGGATGGAATCCCTTATGTGGGAGGAAAAATTAGTTCGTATTAAAATGTTTTGTAACAGAGCATTTTAATACACACTCTCCTTGCTGCCTGAACAGCAGTTGACAGACATAGTCGGAGAGTGTATACTTGTTAAATGGAAGTGTAGGAAAATTGGTAACCCCAGTGGACTGTAAATCCGCCGCCCCTGGCACTGCTGGTTCGACTCCAGCCACTTCCACCAAACAATGGCGCTTGCTGTTAAGCGTCTATATAAATGTAACAGCAGCAATTTATTGCTCCGTTAGCTCAATTGGGAGAGCGCGACACTGTCACTGTCGAGGTAAGGGGATCGAAACCCCTACGGGGCGCCAAACATAATGGCTCAGTAGTTCAGTCCGGCAGAACGTTGGTCTCCAAAACCAAATGTCGGTGGTTCAAATCCATCCTGGGTCGCCAAATATGGAGCTATCGTCTATCGGTTAGGACACTAGGTTTTCATCCTAGTAAGCGGGGTTCGACTCCCCGTAGCTCTTCCAAACTTTATATCACTGTATACAAATGCTTAGGCCAGGCAGATGTAGCGGATTGCAGCTCTGGTAAATCCGGGGTGGGCAGGTTCAATTCCTGTGCGTGTACAGTGATATAAAGTTTATGCACTGGTGCCAGAGCGGCCCAATGGAACTGATTGCAAACCAGTAAAACCGCAGGTTCAAATCCTGCCCAGTGCTCCAAATAGGCCCCGCTGGCGCAATTGGTAGACGCGGCTCTCTCAAAAGGAGTGTGTTCCCCGTTCGAGTCGGGGGCGGGGTACCAAATATAAAGTGTCTTAAGTGGCAAGATGTCTGCGTAGCAGATGTGCTGAGTGTAAGAGTTTTAAAAACTTGAGAAGCAAACGGTGAGATAAGAAACGCATCACCACTTTATAATCATTATGGAAGCGTGGCAGAGCCCGGCTTAATGCGTTAGTCTTGAAAACTAAAGTGTCGAAAGGCACCGTGAGTTCGAATCTCACCGCTTCCGCCATATACTCCTTGTGAAACACTACGTCATAGTTATACAAGGGAAGAGCAGTTAAACTGCTCGAGAGTTAATAGCCGCGTAGCTCAGAGGAAGAGCACTCGCTTGATAAGCGATAGGTCGACATTTCGAAACTGTCCGTGGCTACCAATACAATCTGGGTGTAGGATAATGGTAGTCGACGAAGCTTGGATCTTCGAGGCGCAGGTTCGATTCCTGCCACCCAGACCAAAGTACTCCTCTCAGCAGTGTTAGACATTGTGCTGATAGGGAAGGGAAGTCTCTAACACTTCCCGAGAGTTTCTGCAGAAAGAACAGAGACACGGTGGTCCTAAAGGTGTGGGGACTATAAAAGCCGAGTAACGTCTGGGGTACAACTCCATACGCACCGACAAATTTATTCCCTAGTAGCTCAGAGGTAGAAGCACCTGACTGTTAATCAGGGTGTCGGTGGTTCGATCCCACCCTGGGGAGCCATATAAAAACATATTGTTTAAACCGCGGCTGATTTTAAAGTCGGATGAAGGCGAAACTAACAATGTG
>ERZ650308.558-NODE-558-length-20169-cov-53.781048_pt1 | contig 20169 bp, 16 predicted proteins | sample MGYA00376244_ERZ650308 | MGnify/ENA primary metagenome ERZ650308 (study PRJEB26733, sample SAMN07839295) | wastewater metagenome | biome: small river; feature: stream; material: water | place: USA: North Carolina | collected 2016-04-26 ... | reverse complement strand
CACGGTTTCTATTGTCGTGTTGCGAACGTGTTTCAGAACATTGAATCTGAATTCCAGTGGGTTTGTGCACCAATTGTACTTTGGTTTCCACCTTATTTACATTTTGACCTCCTGCACCACTAGATCGAGCCGTTGTGATTTCGATATCGGCAGGATTGATGTCAATTTCGATAGTGTCATCTACCAATGGATATACATATACCGAAACAAAGGAAGTATGCCTTTTGGCATTGCTATCAAAAGGTGAAATACGCACCAATCGATGTACTCCATTTTCTCCTTTGAGATAACCAAAAGCATAATCGCCTTCAATTTCTAAAGTCACTGTTTTAATTCCTGCTACATCGCCTTCCTGAAAGTTCAATTCTTTGACTTTGTAGCCTTGTTTTTCGGCCCACATCAAGTACATTCTCATCAGCATGGAAGCCCAATCACAACTTTCTGTTCCGCCGGCACCGGCAGTAATTTGAAGAACAGCACTTAATGTGTCTCCTTCTTCCGAAAGCATGTTTTTGAATTCAATGCCTTCGATATGTAATTCGGTAGCTTGGTATTGCTCGTCTAACTCTTCTACTGAAAGTTCCCCTTCTTTGTAGAATTCGTAAGCCAGTTGTAATTCGTCACTTAATCCGATTGCTTTTTCATAATCTTCGATCCACTTTTTCTTGTTTCTAAGGTTTTTGACTACGATTTCAGCTTCTTTGGCATTGTTCCAAAAGTCGGGAGCGAAGGTCTTTTCTTCTTCGTTGGCTATTTCAATTAGTTTAGCATCAACGTCAAAGATACCTCCTCAACGCACCAAGGCGTTCTACAATACCTTTTATTTGTTCGGTAGTTGTCATAAATTATGTAATTTTGTGAAGCAAAAATAAGACTTTTTTAAGGAAAGACAATTCGCGAATTGTTGGTCTATCACTATAAAAACATAAAAATGGAAATAAATTTAGTAAGCGATACCATCACCAAGCCAACGCCGGAAATGCTTCAGTACATGTTCAATGCAGTTGTGGGAGATGATGTATACAAACAAGATCCTACGGTGATTGAGTTAGAAGCTAAGGTGGCTGCGCTATTTGGAATGGAAGCAGGTCTTTTTTTTCCATCAGGAACCATGGCCAATCAAACCGCAATTAAATTACACACGCAACCTGGCGAACAGTTAATTGCGGATAAATATGCCCACGTTTATAACTACGAAGGTGGAGGAGTTTCTTTTAATAGTGGTGTTTCTTGTTGTTTGTTAAATGGAAATCGCGGCATGATTACCTCTTCACAAGTCAAATTAGCAATTAACGATCCGGAGTTTTACCATAGTCCGTTGACGAGTTTAGTTTGTGTTGAAAACACGACCAACAAAGGAGGAGGAGCCTGTTATGAGTTGGATGATTTGCGCCAAATCAAGCAAGTTTGTGAAGATCACAATTTGAAATTTCATTTGGATGGTGCGCGTATTTGGAATGCTTTGGTAGCCAAAAACCAGGATCCAAAAGAATTCGGAAAACTGTTTGATACCATTTCAGTTTGTTTATCCAAAGGATTAGGTGCGCCTATCGGCTCTGTTTTATTGGCAGATAAAAAAACGATTCATCGCGCGTTGCGCATCCGTAAAATTTTAGGCGGCGGAATGCGTCAAGTTGGGTATTTGGCTGCAGCCGGAATTTATGCTTTGGATCATAATATAGAGCGTTTGGCTGAAGATCATCGTCGTGCCAAAGAATTAGCATCGGTTTTACAACATAAAGATTGGGTAGCATCAGTGGAACCAGTAGAAACGAACATTCTTATTTTTACTTTGACCGCTCAAGTAAGCGAAGCCCAATTGATTGAAAAGTTGAAACAAAAAAACATTTTAATTAGCTCGATGGGACAAGGTAAATTACGAATAGTTACCCATTTGGATTACCGAGAAGTGATGCATACCTATGTTATAGAAACACTGGAGAAGTTAGCAATTTAGATATGGCAAATCACATCAATCAAATTACTTTAGTGGTTAAAGACTATGATGAAGCCATTGCTTTTTATACTCAAAAATTAGATTTTGAATTAATTGAAGATACGGTACTTAATGATACCAAAAGATGGGTAGTTGTAGCTCCAAAAAAATCGCAATGCCGATTATTATTAGCAAAAGCAGTAAATGAAGAGCAATTAAATTCTGTTGGAAATCAAACGGGAGGTCGTGTTTTTCTATTTATGAATACAGATAATTTTGATGGTGAGTATCAAAATTTAGTTGATAATCAAATCACAATTGTTCGTCAACCTCGTACTGAAACTTACGGAAGAGTATTGGTTTTTGAGGATTTGTACGGCAATTTATGGGATTTGATTGAGCCAGTTTCGACTAAAGATACTAGTTTTTACTCGACGGCTATTTTAGCTATTAAACTTGAGGTTCATTTTGACACAGCGATTGAGGCATTGAAAAAATTACAAGCAGCAACTAAATTAGAAAAAGGTAATTTTTTATTTGAACTTCATTTAGGTACAGAAAATAAAAATCAAATAATTGTTTGGGAAGGATTTTATTCAGAATCTGATTTTCAAGCGCATTTGAATTCTATTCATTTGCAAGATTTCCTAAAACATAATGTCGTTGATTTTATCTCAGGATATCCTGCAAATCGAATAGTGTAAACTATTTAAACAAATTATCCATTCCTGGAATCATCGGCATGTCCATTTTGGCTACCACATCTAATTCGGCTTCGTTTACTTTGGTTGCTTTTTCGATGGCTTTATTTAGTACCAAAATCAAATAATCTTCCAGTTGTTCTTTGTCTTCTAACAAGCTGTCGTCAATGGAAATTGATTTGATGGTTCTATTGGCAGTCAAAGTCACTTTGAGTGTTCCGTCAGAACTTTGTTCGTCAATAAGTACGGTATTTAAACGTTGTTTGGTGTCTTCTATTTTTTGTTGGGTTTCTCTTAATTTACCCATCATTCCCATTAAATCCATTGGTTGTTTTTTATTTAATTAATTTTCGATGTAAAATTAGTACATTAGTTCTTTATTTTGAATTAAATAATCATGAAAAACACACTGCTGATACACTTTGTTTATGTTATTTTTGCCGCTTCATTTACAACAATTAATGCACAGTCTATGTCACATACTCTTTCAGCTCCTGTAGCTAAAAAACTTCCAAAAAAATTAAAGAAACACAATGAGATTCGAATTGACGATTATTATTGGTTGAATGACAGAGAAAACCCTGAAGTCATTGATTATTTGAATCAAGAAAATTCGTATTACGATGCTATGACGGCACATACAAAGGATTTTCAGAAGCAATTGTTTGAAGAAATGAAAGGTCGAATCAAAGAGGACGATCAATCGGTTCCGTATTTATACAATGGCTATTATTACATCACTCGTTATGAGAAAGGACAAGATTATCCTATTTATTCGCGTAAAAAAGGAAGTTTAGACGCTCCAGAAGAAATTTTATTTAATTGTAATGAATTAGCGAAAGGACATACATTTTTTCAATTGGGTGGTTTGAGTGTGAGTCCTGATAATCGTTTTGCTTCCTTTGGAGTAGATACAGTCGGAAGACGTATTTACACCATTAAAATCAAGAATTTAGAAACCAACGAAATTCTTCCAGATGTGATTGAAAATGCGACAGGAGGTTCGGTTTGGGCTAATGATAATCACACCCTTTTTTATACCCGACAAGACAAAGTAACCTTGCGTGCTAACCAGATTTTCAAACACAAACTACAGACTTCAGCCGATCAAGATATTTTGGTTTTTGAAGAAAAAGACGAAACGTTCAATGTATCTGTAGGAAAAGAAAAATCAAGAAAATATATTGTTATTGGTTCAGAAAGTACCATGACGACGGAATATCGAATTGTAAATTCGGATACACCAGATGCCGAATTCAAGGTGTTCCAGCCTCGAGTTCGCGGACTAGAATACAGTATTTCTCATTTTGGAGATTCGTTTTATATTTTAACCAATAAAGACAAAGCGACCAATTTTAAATTGATGAAAACTCCTGAAAATGCCACCGAAAAGAAGCATTGGAAAGAAGTTATTGCACACAGAGACGATGTGTTACTAGAAGATATTGAAATCTTCAGCAACTATTTGGTTGTCGAAGAGCGTTTCAATGGTTTGAATCATATTCGCATTATGCCTTGGAGTGGAGAAGGAGAGTATTATTTGCCTTTTGGTAGCGAAACCTACAACGCTTATACTACTACCAATGTTGACTTTGATACTGATATTTTGAGATACAGCTATCAATCGTTGGCCACTCCTTCATCGGTGATTGATTTCAATATGAAGACCAAAGAGAAAGAAATCAAGAAAGAGCAAGCTGTTTTGGGAGGCCAATTTGATAAAAACAATTATGTAGAAGAACGAGTTTGGGCTAGCGCCAAAGACGGAATTAAAGTGCCCATTTCATTGGTCTATCGCAAAGATTTGAAAAAAGATGGAACGAATCCGTTGTTGCAATATGCTTATGGTTCTTATGGTGTGACAATGGAGCCTTATTTTTCTACTACACGTTTGTCTTTGTTAGATCGCGGTTTTATTTATGCCATTGCTCACATTCGTGGAGGAGAAGATTTAGGAAGACAATGGTATGAAGACGGAAAATTATTAAAGAAAAAAAATACATTCACGGATTTTATTGATTGTTCTCAATTTTTAATTCAGGAAAAATATACTTCACCCGCTCATTTGTATGCCGAAGGTGGATCAGCAGGAGGTTTATTAATGGGAGCAGTAGTCAATATGGCGCCTGAATTGTACCACGGTGTCATTGCGCAAGTACCTTTTGTTGATGTGGTGACAACTATGCTAGATGATAGTATACCTTTAACTACTGGTGAATATGACGAATGGGGAAATCCAAACAAGAAAGAGTATTATGATTATATGTTGTCGTATTCTCCCTATGATAACGTAAAAAATCAAACGTATCCTAATATGTTAGTGACTACAGGCTTACATGATTCTCAGGTACAGTATTGGGAACCAGCAAAATGGGTCGCTAAATTACGTACGCATAAAAAAGACACTACTGTTTTATACTTACATACCAATATGGATGCGGGTCATGGCGGTGCTTCAGGGCGATTTGAAGCGATTAAAGAATTGGCTAAAGAATTTGCATTTTTATTGGATTTGGAAGAAATTAAAAAATAATTAGAAATTTATTGTTAAATTTGGTCCTCGATAAGGCGATTAAAAAAATGACCTTATTCAACTATTTTTTTTATGAAAGAAGAAATAAATGCTTATAATTCGGTTTTGGATTTGATAGGTAATACACCGCTTATCAAACTGAAAAAAGTAACTGAAGGGATAGAAGGCAATTTCTATGCTAAAGTGGAAGCATTTAATCCAGGTCACTCCTCCAAAGACAGAATTGCACTTTACATTATTGAACAAGCTGAGAAGCAAGGGATTCTTACTCCAGGCGATACTATAGTTGAAACCACTTCTGGAAATACTGGATTTAGTTTGGCCATGGTGAGCATCATTAAAGGATACAATTGTATCCTGGCGGTGAGTTCTAAATCGTCCAAAGATAAAATCGATATGCTACGCGCGATGGGAGCAAAAGTATATGTTTGTCCTGCTCACGTTTCAGCAGATGACGAGCGTTCCTATTACAGTGTAGCTAAACGTTTGCACGAAGAAACTAAAGGTTCGGTTTATATCAATCAATATTTTAATCAATTGAATTTTGATGCTCATTATTTGAGTACAGGGCCCGAAATTTGGAAACAAACCAACGGAAAAATTACCCATCTTGTCGCTTGTAGCGGAACAGGAGGAACTATTTCTGGGACAGCTAAATATTTGAAAGAACAAAATCCGAATATTAAAATTTTAGGCGTAGATGCTTTTGGTTCTGTATTGAAAAAATACCATGAAACAAGAGAATTTGATAAAGACGAAATTTATCCCTACCGCATAGAAGGTTTAGGTAAAAACTTGATTCCATCGGTTACTGATTTTGATGTGATCGATAAATTTATGAAAGTAACTGACGAAGAAAGTGCACATGCTACTCGTGAGTTAGCTAGAACAGAAGGCTTATTTGTAGGATATACTTCAGGTGCTGTACTTCAAGCGATTAAACAATATGCGGATGATGGTGAGTTTACGGCAGACAGTAACGTAATTGCTATTTTTCCAGATCATGGATCCCGATATATGAGTAAAGTATTTAGTGATGATTGGATGAATGAACAAGGTTTTTTTGACAGTGTAAATGAAGAAGAAGCTCAAAAAATAGAATTTATAAAATAATATTTCAAAGATTACAACATAAAAAAAACTCTCGATTTCTCGAGAGTTTTTTATTTTTATATAGAATAGAAAATTTATTCTTCCATCGTATGATAAACGTTCATTACGTCATCATCTTCTTCTAGTTTTTCGATTAATTTTTCCACATCAGCTACTTGATCATCCGTTAGCTTTTTAGTGATTTGAGGAATTCGTTCAAATCCAGAAGATAAAATTTCCAAACCTCTGTTTTCTAATTCTTTTTGGATCGTTCCAAAACTTCCAAAAGGCGCATAGATTAATATTCCGTCTTCGTCTTCAAAAACTTCTTCGGCACCAAAATCAATGAATTCTAATTCCAATTCTTCTGGATCCAATCCATCTTTCGGCACGCGGAAATTACAGGTATGATCGAACATAAATTCAACAGAACCTTGTGTTCCCATAGTACCATTGCATTTGTTGAAATAACTTCTAACATTAGCAACAGTTCTATTATTATTATCAGTAGCGGTTTCAATCAAAAGCGCAATTCCGTGAGGTGCATACCCTTCAAACAAAACCTCTTTGTAGTTTGCTGTATCTTTATCAGTTGCTTTTTTAATAGCGCGTTCTACATTGTCTTTAGGCATATTGGCTGCCTTCGCATTTTGTATTACCGCTCTTAATCGTGAATTGGCATCCGGATTTGGTCCTCCTTCTTTTACTGCCATTACGATGTCTTTACCAATTCTGGTAAAGGCTTTGGCCATTGCAGACCAACGTTTCATTTTTCTTCCTTTTCTAAATTCGAAAGCTCTTCCCATTGCTAATATTTTTTAACGGTGCAAAAATAGTATTATTTTGCGTTTTTACAATCCTTGTTATTTTTTGTAAAATGGTAGTTTAACCACTTTGGCAGGCACATCATTTTTACGAATTCGAATATAGATATCGCTATCTACACCACTGAATGCTGCACTTACATAACCTAAACCAATTCCTTTGTTCATGGATGGCGACATAGTCCCCGATGTTACAATTCCGATAGCATTTCCAGCAGCATCTACAATTTCGTAATCGTGTCGTGGCACCGCACGTTCTTGCATTTCAAAACCCACTAATTTTTTGGTAACACCCGCTTCTTTTTGTGCTTTTAAATTAGTCGAATTAGTAAATTCTTTATTGAATTTAGTAATCCAACCCAATCCCGCTTCTAAGGGTGAGGTGGTATCGTTGATGTCATTTCCGTACAAACAGAATCCCATTTCTAAACGTAAAGTATCACGTGCAGCCAATCCAATCGGTTGGATGTTAAATGTCTTTCCAGCTTCAAAAACAGCATTCCAAATATGTTCTACATCGGCATTTTTACAATATATTTCAAATCCTCCCGCTCCAGTATAACCCGTTGCCGAAATAATTACGTCATTAATTTCTGCAAAATCACCCACTTGAAAATGATAGTATTCAATTTGTGCCAAATCCAATGAAGACAAACTTTGCATGGCTTCTACCGCTTTAGGACCTTGAATAGCCAATAAGGAATAATCATCAGAAAGGTTTTTCATCTCTACTCCCAAATCATTATGACTGCTAATCCAGTTCCAGTCTTTCTCAATATTAGAAGCATTCACCACCAAAAGATACACGTCTTCTTTCATTTTGTACACCAATAAATCATCTACAATTCCGCCTTCGGTATTGGGTAAACACGAATATTGCGCTCTTCCAATAGTTAGGGTAGCGGCATCATTAGAAGTTACTTTTTGGATCAATGCTAAGGCATTAGGACCCGACAGTAAAAATTCGCCCATGTGCGACACGTCAAATACGCCTACGCCAGTACGAACAATTTCGTGTTCGGCATTTACCCCTTCGTAAAGAATAGGCATATTGTATCCGGCAAACGGAAGCATTTTAGCTCCCAAACTTTCGTGAATGTGCGTTAAAGCAGTATTTTTCATGGTGATTGAAGTAATTTTTTGATGGCGCTAATTTATTGCTTTTTTATGGAGTGGCAAAAAATAAGCGAAACGGATTTTGAACGTTTTAAAATATTAAAAAGTTGAAAAAAATTTAATTGTCGGGATATTGTGGGGATAATAGTAAATAAAAAAACCCGAAACTTTAGTTTCGGGTTTTCTGTTGCGGAGAGGAAGGGATTTGATAACCTATTTCAACGTATTGTAAACCAGCTCGTTGTAATTGAATTGAAAATTGGGTAACCGAATTTACCCCCTTTTTTATCGTTTAAAATTCTATTAACTTGTGAAGTGTAAAAATACATAATTTTCAATATAAAACAAAACTTAAATTGTAAAGAATACCAAAAAATGAACTAGTTATTTAACGATTTGTTTATCTACAGAGGTAAAAATGGAGTTGGTATTTTATCTGCATTTTAACCAAAAATCAAGTGAGCTACTTGTTCATATTTTAATCCCACATACAAACAAAACTCTTCGATAGTTAAAAACTCATTTTCGAGCTTGTTGAGGTCAGTTTTTACTTTTTGCATTAATCGGGTACTTTGGCGATAACTCTTGCCTGTTATGCGCTGTATGTCTTTCGGATAGATGCAAACCCTCTGTTTTTCAAATTTCATACACTATCTATGCCTTTGACTAGGCTTTGATTAGCTTAAACCTGCTGGTAAGCAATGTTTAAGGTTATACAAAAGTAACTTTTTTTAAAATATAAATTTCTTCTGCAATTTACATCGGTTTATGATGCTTTTAAATAGGTATTTATGTCGATTTAAGCCATTTGTGTCGCTTTGCGACATATGGAACTGTCCTTGCTTTTTTGTTCTGTTTAATTGGTTAAAATTTGTCTTGAAATCAATCGAAAGATGTTGCAACAGGATGATGATTGAGGGAATTTGAAACATTATTAATTTAAAATTTTAGAAATTATGGCAAGGCAAAAAGGCATAATTAAGTTGAAAGGTACTATCGGAGATATTACTTTTTACAAAACCAAAGACGGGCATCTAGCTCGTGAAAAAGGGGGAATCGATGCGAGTAGAATTGCGAGTGATCCAGCATTCCAGAGAACCCGTGAGAACGGTTCGGAATTTGGAAGAGCCGGAAAAGCCGGCAAGATTTTGAGAACTTCCTTGAGAGCTTTACTCTTGAATTCTGCCGATGGCAGAATGGTGAGCAGATTGACTCAAGCAATGGTTAAGGTTATCCAAGCGGATGTGACCAGTTTGAGAGGATTGAGAAACGTGATTGATGGCGAAGCGGAATTGTTAGCCGGCTTTGAATTCAACATACGAGGAAAACTGGGTACCAGTTTATTTGCCCCATTCGTGGGAACAATAGACCGTGTTTCTGGAGAGATTTCTGTTGATTTGGCGGAATTTATTCCTGCCAATATGATTGCAGCTCCATCAGGAACCACTCATTACAAAATCATTTCAGCTGGTGCCGAAATTGATTTTGAAGCAGAAACTTTTGTTGAAGCGCATTCTGAAACTGCAATACTTCCTTGGGATGCCGTGGCTACGGTTGCCATCAACCAAGTGAATGCAGTAACTCCAAACAGCACCAATCCCTTGTTTTTGGCTTTGGGAGTGGAATTCTACCAAGAGGTAAATGGACAAATGTATGCCTTGAAAAATGGGTCTTACAACCCATTGGCTTTGGTTCAGGTGAGCGGATTGTAGGATGGTCCTAGTGTTGAAACGGACATATTTTCCCGAGGGAACGCAAGGGGTTTTAGAATGGAACGGCACAATAGTTTGTTATACCATCGAATTGCCCTGGTTGGGAAACCAAAAGCGGATTTCTTGTATTCCCGAGGGAGAATATATCTTACAGAAGCGGTTTAGCTCTAAATTCAAATGGCACTTGTATTTGATTAATGTTCCGGGAAGAGATTTAATCTTAATCCATCCTGCCAATGACGCCAAGAAAGAGTTGTTGGGCTGCATTGCTCCTGTAACCAAGCACACCGGAATTGGAAAGGGTAGTTCCTCCCGAAAAGCGTTGGAAAAGTTGAAAACTCTAGTTTATGCAGCTTTAGAACGAAAAGAAGAAATTAAAATCAGTATTCAGTCTAAAAAAGAGATAGTATGAAAGTAGTAGAAAGAATAAAAGCACCCACACCTAAGTTTTTCAAGATTTTGAGAAGTATTGGTTTGGCTTTGTTGGCCATCAGTGGAACAATTGTGGCAGCACCCATTGTTTTGCCCGTAACGGTGGTAACTGTTGCCGGTTATATGGCGGTGGCAGGTGGGGTTATTTCGGCGGTAAGTCAAATGACAGTAGCTGAGGAGAACCTAAATAAATCGAGAGATGGAGACTAATTTATCCCTCCGAGCTGGAACCGTATCTGGAACATTTTTGAGCATTTTGCCCAATATTCTTTCGGAAGATATTGTAAAAACAATTATCTTAGCGGTCGTGGGAGCCACAGCCAGTTTTATGGTTTCGCTTCTTTTAAAATGGTTGACAAAATCTAAAAATAAATAGTCTGGTTATGATTGGTAACCTTTTCCGGACTACCTAAGAAAGCCAAGTCGTGAGACCTGGCTTTCTTGTTTTAGATTTCTTCGAAAATATTCAAGGTCACTTCTTCGATAACTACTTTTGCATTTGGACAATATAATCCATTATATTTTGCGCAGTCAATAGCTTTAGGTCGGCTGTCAAATATTCCGAAAAAGACTCTTGAAATTTTGCTTTTCCAAATATCGGTTTGGTATAGAATGAACAGTTTCATAGTATAGATAATTTAGGTTAATAAAAATTATTTCCTGCAATAGCGGTACAAAATGGCTTTACGGATGTCATTTATGAGCATAATATCCTCTTTGTATTGTTTTTCTTTTTTCTCCAAAAGTTTGAGAGCTGCAACATTTTTTAGATGCTGCTCGTGCTCCAGCATCATCAAACTGGCTTGTGGATTGAACTCTTTTTTGAAGTCTGGAAGTCGCAAAAAGGGAATAACCGAGCCAATTAAAAATGGGTGCCAGAATTTTGTTTGCCATAAACTATACGCCACAAAAAATAAGCTTTCGCAATCTTCTTCTTTCTCAAAAATGACTACAAAACTGTTTGTGAACTGCTCTTTTTGGGGCTTCCCGCTGTTCATACCCTTGTTAAGAACGAATAAATGGGGTTTGTTGTAAAGAGTGTCTTTTCGGTGGGTTTTGATGATAAAATTGGTCATAGCTTCGGATTTAAGGGGTGTGCCTCGTTGAACTCGCCACACATAAAATTTTTAAAAGAAAAAAAAAGAAAAAAAAGAAAGTCATCTCTCAAGTGGAGGTTTCAAGAAAAGCAAGTTTTTTCAAGAAAATACTACCCGGCTTTTTACGATAAAGTTGTTCGGAAGTGGGGTTTTGAGTTTAATCAAATGTTGAAGCGAAACGAAAACGTAGGGTGGAGATTTTATTGAAAACCGTAGGCTTGAACTTTCTTTTCTTGAAACTGGAGCTTACCTTTACTTTCTTTTTATTTATTTTTTTTATTTTCCTTTTGACCGAGAGGTTTCTATCGAAGACAGATTAAAAACGTTGATGAGATAGAGGGTCGTTTTCGGAAAGGGTGTGGATTTTTAAAACAGAAAAAAGAAATATCAAGTCCATTCCAATTATTTTTCTGTTTTAAAAATCCACACTCTTTCTTGGACTTGATTTTGTGGGTATTGAAAATCACTTTACCGAGGTTTTTAATTTTATGGTACAGGTTTTCAAGTGATTTTCAATACTTACAAAAACAATGAAAAAATAATACCTAGTGCGATGGGGCAGTAGCGCAGGCAAGTGTGTGGTTTTTTATTTGCTTACTGGGGTGTTTCTGATTGCTTTAGTGGAAAAGTCGATGCCATAGACTTGAAAGAAAAATGATGCTTCGTGATGGTCAACTTTATATTTAGGAACGGTATGGCATCGGCTTTTCCGCTGAAGCAATTACTGCTTATTTTCTGGCAAATAAAAAACCACACTCTTGCTGGCTTCTCTTGATTTTGTGGGTGTTGTAAATTGCTTATTCCTGTGTCGTGAATGTTAGCAATGGAGTTGATAAGCAATTTACAACACGCACAAAAACAATGCAAACACTTACCGCTTTAAACATTAAGTTGCTAAAAACAGTGACCGTGAACGTTCTTGAAACTAGGTAGTTCAGTAAAAGTTCTTATGAAATGGCGAACGTTGTTAATGACAGTGGCGAAGGGCGGCTTTTTTTATTGCAGGCCGGTGCGAGGAAGCAATAAAAAAAGCTGTCCTGGAGCCACTGGCTAGCGCGTTGGCCGAGGGGCTGTTTTACATAAATGATATTATAGCTTCATTGCAAAAACCAAAAAAACAATATAAAAGCTTTGTAATGAACTATAATACTCAATTATGTAACACAGCTTGGGGAAAAAAATTACTGGCACGAGTTGCGCAGCGTACGTGTTTTTGACTCAAAAACCGTGACAGTAATTTTTTTTGGAGCGTTGGCAAAGGAGTGGCAACTGAAATGTAAAACGTCCTTTTAACCACCGAACGAAAAAAAAGTGTTCTCGCTATTGAAAACGTAATTAGCCCTTCGACTGCGCTCAGGACAGGCTATGAAGCAAACAAAGACCTGAGTTTAGGAACACTTGGACTAAACGAAGGTTTTGTGCAGCTGAATGAGATAATGATTTATAAAAAAAAAGATATCTGTCTTTTACAACAAACATCTTTTAATTAATTCTAAAACTTCATTCTTTGTATTCTAACTGCATTTAAGATTGCTAATAATGCTACCCCAACATCAGCAAAAACGGCTTCCCACATCGTGGCTAATCCTCCTGCACCAAGCACCAAAACAATTGCTTTTACTGTAAATGCCAAACCTATATTTTGCCAAACGATTTGTTTTGTTTTCTTCCCAATATTTATTGCCGTGAAAATTTTTGTAGGCTGGTCGTTTTGAATTACAATGTCGGCAGTTTCAATAGTGGCATCGCTTCCCAACCCACCCATTGCAATTCCTGCATCGGCAAGGGCAACCACGGGAGCATCGTTTACGCCATCGCCCACAAAAGCAATTTTAAGGTTTTGAAATTTTAGTTCCTCGACTTTTTCAACCTTGTTTTCGGGCAATAAATCACCATAAGCCAAATCAATATTGAGTTCTTTGGCAACAGCATTTACAACGGCTTGTTTGTCGCCCGAGAGCATCACGGTCTTGATGTTTATTTTGTGCAGACTTTGAATTGCTTCTTTGGCATCTTCCTTGATTTCGTCGGCAATTATAAAATAGCCTGCATATTTTTGGTCAATGGCAATGACGATTATTGTAAAAGGGGAATTGTCAATTTCAATGTCATAAGTGATGTTGAATTTAATCATCAATTTGGTATTGCCCGCCAAGATTTCCTTGCCATCGACTTTTCCTTTAAGCCCGTGTCCTGCAATTTCTTCGACGTCGGTAACGGTTGTGTTTTTTTCTCCCCCTTTTGCATATTCTATAATAGCGGTTCCAACAGGGTGTGTTGACTTGGATTCGAGTGCGGCTGTATATTTTACCAAATCGGCTTCGGGAATGCCTATGGCAACGACTTTTTGAACTTTGAAAACGCCTTTGGTCAATGTCCCTGTTTTGTCCATAACGACTATCTGGATTGAAGCCATAATGTCGAGGAAAGTGGAACCCTTGAAAAGAATTCCGTTTTTGCTTGCTGCTCCAATTCCCCCAAAATAACCCAATGGAATGGAGATTACCAAGGCGCAGGGGCAAGAAATTACCAAGAAAATTAAAGCCCTGTAGAGCCAATCCCTGAATACATAATTATCGACAAAAGCTATAGGTATTAGACAAATGGCAATGGCTAAAAATACTACTGCTGGCGTGTATATTTTGGCAAATTTTCTGATAAATAATTCGGTTGGTGCTTTTTTTGCTGTGGCATCTTGCACCATTTGGAGTATTTTGGACAATTTACTATCTGTATAAGCAACGGTAACTTTAACTTGACAAACCGAATTTAAGTTTATCATTCCGGCTAAAACCGTTTCTCCTTTTTGCTTGGTGTCGGGTTTGCTTTCACCAGTTAGTGCTGCCGTGTTAAACGAAGCATTATCTGATAGTAATTCGCCATCCAAACCTAGTTTTTCACCCGCTTTGAGTTGGATAATATCGCCAATTTTAGCCGTTGAAGCTTTGATTGTTTTAGCTATATTATTTTCGAGAATGGTAACCTCGTCAGGTCGTTGGTCGAGTAAGGATTTTATATTGGCTTTGGCTCTTTTGACTGCCAATGATTGGAATATTTCGCCAATAGCATAAAACAACATTACCGCCACACCTTCGGGATATTGTCCGATTGCAAATGCTCCGATAGTGGCAATACTCATTAACAGGAATTCTGAAAATATTTCGCCTTTTCGGATACTTTCGATAGCTTCTTTCAGCACTGGAAAACCAACAGGTAAATAAGCGATTGCATACCAAACTATTCGCACCCAACCCGTGAACCAAGTTTGTGGAAAATAGTTATCGAATGCAATTGCAATAAGCAATAACACAAAACTTAAGATTGCCGGGACAAACATCCTAACGGTACTTTCGCTTTGTTGGGAATGGTCTTGGGCGTGTCCGTCACCATCAGAATGTTCCGATTTAGAGTCAATAGCACAACAACTGAGGTCAATATCAGTTTCCTTATTTATTTTTTCTTCCAATGTGCAACAAAGCTGTTTGCCGTTTGCATCGTATTTATGTTTGTGCTTCATTTTTATAGTGATTGCCGTTTATTCTTCTCCCTTGTTTGTCAGTTTTGCATTTACAAAGAATGCACCTTTTGTTACAATTTTTGCATTTTTTGGAATATCCTTTACTAATGTGACAGCAGTATAACCCATATTAGAAACACCTTTTATTACTTCTATTTTTTCGAAATTGGTGTTTTTGGGTTCTTTTCCTTTTTCTTTTGTTTCTGTTTCATTGGCTACTTCTCCTTCTTCTGGTTTTTCTTCCTCGGCTTGTTTATTAGTGATCACAAAAATATAGTCTTTGCCATCTGCACTCACAATTGCGTCGTTTGGAACAGCATTAGTAGTCACATTATTTAAACTTACAATTGCGGTGATATTCATTCCGTCAATTAAACCTGATTTGTTTCCAGTTACGGTGGCGTGAACTGGTATTGACTTACTATCATTTTCAAATGAAGTTCCTATACTATAAATTTTAGAGTCATATTCGTTTACGGCATTATTCGTTAAAGTAAAATGAATAATTTGCCCCACTTTCAGCATTGGCAAATCTTTTTCAAATACATTCAAATCCAAATGCAATTGTGAGTTGTCCACAATTTCGGCAACAGGTGAAGACACATCCACATAACTTCCAATTTTCGAAAAGACACTACTGACGGTGCCGTTTATAGGACTTGTAACCGACAAAGCAGAACGCAAATTTCCATTATTCAAACTATTTGGATTGATACCCATTAACTGGATTTGTTGTTGCAAAGAAGCTTTACGAGTTCGCATTGCTTTTAGTTCCGCGTTGGCACTCTGGTAATTTTTTAAAGCCCCTGCATTTCCTTCGTTGAGTTCTTTTTGTCTTGCCACTTCTTGTTCAGCAAAGGTAATTTTACTGGATGTACTCAAATATTCTTCCTGTAATTGTATGAACTGCGGGTTAGCAATTGTGGCAATTACTTGTCCTTTTTTTACAAAATCTCCTAGTTGCACGTTAATGCTTTTGACTACACCACCATATAACGAGGTTACATTGGCTTTGTTGTTATTAGGCACTCGCAATGCACCATTGGCTTTGAGTGTAGCCGTTAATTGCTTTTGTTCCATAGTTCCGTACTGAATGCCTACCGTTTTGATTTGTTCGGCAGTTAGCGAAGCTATTGTTTGTTCCGGTTCTTCGGTTGTGATTTTTTGTTCCTCTTCCTGGAATTTATTTTCTTTACTGCCGCAAGAAATTAGTATGAGGCAAGAAGTTATTAGTAAAAGGGACTTTATATATTTTGTTTTTAAAGATTTCATTTTATTAGCTTTTATTTGTTTGTGAAATAATTGTATTCGATAATGGCTTGGTTATACGCATTTAGATTGTCTAAATAATTTTTCCGTATTTCGATGGCTTGGCTCAAATACAATGAAAAATCGGCATAACTAATTTCTCCAACACGATAGGACTGATTGGCTGCTTTTATGATTTCGTCTGCCTGTTGCAAACCCGAAGTTTCATAAAATTGTAAACCCGACACGCTTTTTTCAACTTCAGTTTGTCTTTGTGACAAAGAAGATTTCAGTATTTGTGTTTGGTATTGCAATTGTTGTTCCTGCATTTTTTTTTCGGTTTTGGCCGCTTTAATTTTATTGCTGTTGGCTCCAGTTCCGAAAATTGGGAATGATGTTGCCAATGAAAAACCACTATACGGATCTTCGAGCCCATATAGTTTTTGGGAAAAAATCCGACCCGTAAATTCGGGCAGGCGATTGCTTTTTTGAATCGCAATTTCACTATCGGCAATCGCTACGTTTTGTTGCAATAAAAGAAGATTGGGATGGTTTTCCGTTTCATTTTGCAACCCAAATTCTAACTTTTCTAACGATTTTGAAAGTGGCAAAATTACTTCTGAACTATTCAATAATTGCATTAATGCTTGTTGTTGCACCTGCATTTCTTTTTGAAGCTGTATGATGTTGGTTTGAATTTCTTTCAGTTTTACATCAGCTGAAATTTTTTCGATACCAGCACTTTCTCCCGTTTTTATTTTTAGACTCGTGGTTTTCAACAATCCAACATAAATGCTGTCTAATCGTTGATACAAAGCCTTCTTGTCCTGTAAATACCACAATTGATAATATACCGAACGGATATTTTTTTTTAGCTCTGTATTGATTACTTCCTTGTTGAATTCAAAGTATTTTGTTTGTTCCCGATAGTAATTTTTCTTGGCTTGGTTTACTTGCGGCATATAGAAACTTTGCTGTAGGCCAATTTTCAATACCCCCGTTTTATCAGTAGGTCGCAAATCTTCATTTTCTACAAATATTCCCGTTTTGGGAAATTCCTTGTTTCCTTTTATCAAAAACTGGTTTTTGGTGATTTGAGATTGATTGATGTTGTATTGCAAATTGTCTTTTAAGCCCAAATTCAGTACTTCATCAATACTTTTACGGGATTGTGCCTGACCATTATTGAACGAAAATAATAATCCAATAATGAATATTGTGGTAATTGATTTCATTTTCAGTTTTCTTTTTAAATTCATTTTTGTATTGAATATGATGTAGAGCAACGGCAATACAAACAAGGTCAAGAATGTTGCAGAGATTAATCCGCCAATCACTACTGTAGCTAATGGTTTTTGTACTTCGGCACCCGCACTGTGAGACAATGCCATTGGCAAAAATCCTAATGAAGCAACGGCAGCTGTCATTAATACAGGTCGTAATCTTATTTTTGTTCCTTCAATGACCCGTTTTATAATATCATCCCAGCCTTCTTTTTCGAGTTGGTTGAATGTGCCAATTAATACAATTCCGTTTAATACGGCTACACCAAACAAAGCAATAAAACCAATCCCTGCCGAAATACTGAAAGGCATTCCACGAAGCAGCAACGCAAATACACCACCGATGGCACTCATTGGAATTGCCGTGAAAATTAAACCCGCTTGTTTCATTGAATTGAACGTAAAATACAACAGCATAAAAATTAATAATAGAGAAATAGGAACTGCAATCATCAAACGGTTGGATGCTTTTTGCAAGTTCTCAAAAGTTCCTCCATAGGTAAAATAATAACCGGATGGTAATTTTACTTTTGTTGCTAACTTATCTTGAATTTCTTTTACAACACTTTGTACATCTCTATCTTGTATATTGAAACCAATTACAATTCTGCGTTTTCCTGCTTCACGGCTGATTTGTGCGGGGCCTAATTTAAAATCAATTTTTGCCACTTGCGATAAGGGTATTTGATTACCACTAGGTGTAGGTATCAATAAATTGTTTACATCATCGATACTTCTTCTTGACGTACTGTCTAATCGCACCACTAAATCAAATTTTCGTTCGTTTTCGTAAACTACACCTGCTGCTTTTCCTGCAAAAGCAGTGCTCACAATACTATTGATGTCTTCAACATTCAATCCATAATTGGCAATTCGCAAACGGTCGTATTCAATGTTGATTTGTGGCAAACCATCGACTTGTTCTACCTGCGGCGATGAAACACCTTTTACATTTACAATCACACTCTCGACTTTTTTGGCATATACAGAAAGGCTGTCCAGATTTTCTCCAAATATTTTTATAGCCACATCTTGTTTAATACCCGTCATTAATTCATTGAAACGCATTTGAATGGGTTGGCTTTTTTCGACAAATACGCCAGGGATGACACTTAATTTTTCTTCTAAAGCATCGCCCAGTTCGTCATACGTTCTGCCTGATTTCCATTCGTCTTGCGGTTTAAGAATAATCATTAAATCTGTTGCTCCGGGAGGCATTGGGTCAGTAGGCACTTCTCCAGCACCAGTTTTGCCAACCACAATTTTCACTTCATCAAATTGTTTGGCAATTCTTGCGCCTTGCATCGAAGTTTCGATACTTTGGGATAATGAAGTTTCGAGCGGCATTTTAAATTCAAAGGCATAATCTCCTTCGGCTAAATTGGGAATGAATTCTCCACCCATTTTGCTAAATACAAAAACGGTAATCAACAATAGAGCAACAGTTAGACCAACGACCTTGTATTTTATCTTGATTACTTTTACTAAAAGGGGTTCGTATTTGCTATACAGGAAATCCATCATTTTATCCGAAAATGTTTTCTTGTGACTGATGTGTTTCGGTAAAAACAAAGCACTCATCATAGGAATATAGGTTAACGAAAGTATCATTGCACCTATGATTGCAAACGAAACTGTTTTTGCCATTGGACCAAACATTTTTCCTTCAATTCCTACCAATGATAATATTGGAAAATAAACAATCATAATAATAATTTGTCCAAAGGCAGCACTACTCATCATTTTTTTAGCACTGTTTTCTACCGCAATATCCATTTCGAGTTGGGTGAGTCTTTTTTTACTTTTATTGTGTTCCAGAAAATACAAAGAAGCTTCCACGATAATCACGGCACCATCCACGATCAACCCAAAATCTATTGCCCCTAAACTCATCAGATTGGCACTGACACCAAATATTCTCATTAATGCGAGAGCGAAAAGCATTGAAAGCGGAATTGCAGAAGCTACAATTAAACCAGCTCTTAAATTTCCAAGAAATAAGACTAAAACAAAAATCACGATTAATGCTCCTTCCACCAGGTTTTTCTCAACAGTAGAAATGGCACGTTTTACAAAGGTACTTCGGTCTATAAAAGGTTCTACAATCACATCATCGGGTAATGATTTTTGTATGATAACCATTTTGTCTTTTATCCTTTGTACTACTTCGTTACTGTTAGCGCCTTTTAGCATCATCACAATTCCGCCAACCGCATCTACTTTTCCGTTATAGGTCATTGCACCATAGCGAACGGCACTGCCAAACTGCACTTCGGCAACATCTTTTATGAAAATAGGAACGCTGTTGGGATTACTTTTGACCACGATATTTTTTACGTCTTCCAATGAAGTTACCAAACCAACACCACGAATAAAGTAGGCGCTTGGTTTTTTGTCAATGTATGCACCACCTGTGTTTTGATTGTTTTTTTCTAAAGCATTGAAAATGTCAGGAATAGTTACTCCCATTGCTTTTAAACGATTTGGGTTCACACCCACTTCATATTGTTTAAGTTTTCCACCAAAACTATTTATTTCGGCAATACCCGGAGTTCCGTTGAGTTGTCTCGCTACTATCCAGTCTTGCATCGAACGCAAATCCATTGCGGAATATTTTTTTTCGCTTCCTTTTTTTGGATGTAAAATGTATTGATACACTTCGCCAAGACCTGTACTTA
>ERZ650308.556-NODE-556-length-20181-cov-4.130478_pt1 | contig 20181 bp, 21 predicted proteins | sample MGYA00376244_ERZ650308 | MGnify/ENA primary metagenome ERZ650308 (study PRJEB26733, sample SAMN07839295) | wastewater metagenome | biome: small river; feature: stream; material: water | place: USA: North Carolina | collected 2016-04-26 ... | reverse complement strand
TTCTACAAATTGCGCAACACCATTGCGAATCCCATGGTAGAAAAATGCCAGAAAACATTGATGATGTTTTTGTGAACGATGGGGCTCTATATCTAAGCTCCAAGGGTCAAACTGTGTGGGGCACCATTTTTGAAAAGGCAAAAGCTGCCTTTGATGAATGGGAAGCCAACTGCAAAGCCATTGCCGCTCGGGCGATAAAGGTGAACTGGGACAACATTGTTCCAGTTGTATTTTTTGAAACGTCTACCCCAAGCGGACAATTTTCAAAAGGAGTGACGCGATGAGTGCTGTATTCGAGCCTGGAATGGAGGCCAACTTTTTCAGCGTCTTAGCATCTAACCAGACGATTGAAGAACCGGCATTTGAGGTCGCAACTGCTAAATCAAATGAACCCGCGGTTTCCGAGGTTGTTGAACAACATCCGGTAGTAATGCTGGTTGAAGCCTACGAGGCGGCAATCAAGGGTGTTGATGAAGTCAATGTTGCGATCCATCGTTATCGTGAGTTGTGCCAAAGCATTGACCACGATCGCGAAGTCACTGAAATTGACGAGCATGATTCATGGAAGGTGCACAAATCCGCGATTCGTAAAACGGTCATGGCTTTTAAACTTTCATGCATGAATCCAGAAGCATCAATTAATGCTATGGATGAGTATGAAGAAATTGTTGGCGAATACAAATGCCAGATTGCTACAAACTTTCATGATGCACGAAAAGAACTCACAGAGAAAAAACTGAAAAACTTTCGAGTTGATTTGATTGGACTGTGGGATGGGCTTGCTTCGAAGTATGCGGATGGTGGTATCCGTTTGGCACGATCACAAGCGGCGAAGGAAATCTTCAAGAAGTTCAATTTAGAACGAAGCCAGTTCAAAATTGAGAATGGAAAGGCGCAGTTAATTACCTATGTTTATTGCGAGAAAAAATTCAATTCGAAAGAGTATGAATACTCGCACTCAACCAGACGGTCGATTGCTGAGTTGATTAAACCCATGTCCGTGTTCTTGCAATACGCAGAACTAGAGGATGGGATTGATGCCGCAATTCATCAGGCCATTGGTTATGGATGGGGCATAAATGTTCAAAGTGGTTTGAAGTGCATCGCGTCACCAGGCCACCTCGAGTTCAAAACTTTCCTGAAAGAGTGGAAGTGGACTTTCTCAGAACATGCAGCGGTCAAGTTGCGTGAGTTCATAGCTGAATATGCAAACTTAGGCAACTGAGTTCGCAAAATTCTTCTGTGTCGCTGCTGAAATAAGCAGCAATGTGTTGAAGGCCTCGCCCCATCGTGGGCAGGTCTGCAACTCGTTGAGTTATCCAAAGGTTTATCCACAGAAAACCTTAGCAAAGCCTCCAAGTAAAAAACTTGGAGGCTTTCCTTTTTTGCAGTTTTAACGGTTTAAGCACTATGAAAACCATCTTGTCTAAAGAGGGCGTTGCCCCTTAAAATTCACTCATTCTTTGGAATGCCGTGCTGTCGGCTCATATAGCAAAACTTGCACTCAACGTGCATTTATTCACCCTTGCGGAGCGAGCCCGTAGGGGCGGAACTCCGCTTTTTTTTGGAGTTTCGAAATGTTGATTTCGACAAACACTCCCCGCGCACAGCATATCGAGCAATCACTCTCTAAGGGTGGTCAATCGTGAGTTGGCGGGATTCGTTAGAAACAATCACCAGCATGGGCGCTGCACATAAGGGCGTTACTAGGTTGGCAGACTTGGCCCAGGCGCGTAAAGAGCATTTGGGTCAGTTTTTTACCCCCCTTGTGATTGTTCGCAAGATGTGGGACATCATCGAACGAGTTTGCGCCGACAAGGAGGGCCACCGCAAGGTCTCAGTGTTGGACAACTCAATGGGGTCGGCTCGGATGTTGCACTACGCAGATCCGACCAAACACAAACTCTTTGGCATTGACGTTCATCGCGACGTGGTGGTTGAGGTCACGGCTGCAGCGGAAGCTGCTGGCTTTGATTGTGAGTTTGCGTGCGGCGGTATGGAAGATGCATCAATCTCTGGCATGAACGTGGCCTTGATTAATCCTCCGTTCTCGCTCAATCTGCAAAGCGCTGCTATGTATCCCTACGCGTGCACACGTTGGGGAAAATTTGGACCGAATACGGGCGCTACCAGTGATGAATACGCACTGGCGCAGGCCCTCAAAGCGGCTCAAATCGTGATTGCAGTCCTGCCTACATCCATGGCTGACGATTTACTCAATCGCGGCAGTGAAATCTTGGGCTTAGCCTATAAACGCCTTGTGGCCGTGTTTGACATGGGAAGCAAAGTGTTTCTGGCAGAAGGAGCGAACGTGGCCACATCGTTGGTTGTATTCAACAGCTCACAGACCAAGGATTGCCTGATTCGGGAAAGCGTCACTGACATCGATGCTTGGCAGCCTCCAGTGTTGCCGTTGACCTTGGTGGACGACACATGGGACAAGCCGATTCTTCGGATGTCGCATGAGGAGTTAACTGAACCGGCCATAACATTGCCTGTCACTGGTGACAAGCTAGTTCGCCTTGTGCATACGGGACGCAAAATTCACATGAAATTTTCATGTGGACTCATGCAAGCTCGTTGTGAGAACGCAATCTACAGAAAACGTGTCTTCTCTACAGAACATCATCGCCTTCCAAAGGGTGTGAAGTATGCGGGGCAGGGCGTGTTGGATGTAGAAAGACTTGTGGCCGCCGAAGACTTCGACTCAACTTGGGACGGTTTGATCCATAGCTTAAAAAAGCAAGGAGCAGACGTTCAGGTTGATTTGGGCTTGGTGAACTACATTGCACGCCGCCGCCGTGAGGCTAAACGCGAATTAACTCCCTTTGGGCGCTGGATTTGGGCTGAGCAAAGTGCAGATACCGTGCAAGCCATTGCGAAGGTCTCAGTGGCCTTCCAAGAGGATTCATGGACCTCTCCCGTTGTCAAGACAGGTAGCGCTCAAACGCTCACTCGTTGCACTGATGGCTGGGAAATGGTGCATGGCAACTTTGCACGGACTTTTGGTGATATTGAGGCGCGAAAGCTCTTCGAGATTCCCAATGTCAATGAGGGATGGCGAGAGATCGCTCCTCCCTTGCAAGCTGTCTATCCAAGCATCGCCAATTCGCTTCGCGCTCGCGCCAAGTCGATAGGGATTGATCGGTTTTTGAATTGGGACTACCAATTTGAGGATTTGATCGAAGTGTGCATTCGCCCAGGCGGTTGCATCGTGGCTTGGAAGCAAGGCTTGGGCAAAGCGCGATTAGCCGCAGCGATACCGCTGTTGTTGAACGTGAAGCACGCCCTCGTGGCCATGCCCGCCTTCTTATTAGATGAGTTTCCAGATCGACTCAAAGCCGCAGGCATTGAAGACTCAATGTGGCAGATCATTCGCTCAGAAGGTCAAGCTAGGCAGTTGAATCGCATCAACGTCATCAGTTACGAACGTCTGCGCATGAAAGTGCCGGGCAAGCGCTACACCTACGCCGCATTACTGCGTCGTCGTTGTGGTGTCGTGATATGTGATGAAGGTGAAGTGCTGGCCAATAGCGAGAGCGATCAAAGCCGTGCGATTGCACAGTTATCAGCTAAACGACTATTCGTTCTGACAGGTACGCCTCAAGCGAACTATCCGCGGGATTTACTCCCTGTGAGTATTGCTGCGGTGGGTGATGCAGTGGCGAGCCAAGCCTACGGCATTCGCCATCCGGTGTTGTCTCAGGTGAATGTCAAGACTATGGAATACGCTGATCGCGGTGTGCACAAATTTGCAGAAGACTTCGTTTCATTCGAATGGGTAACCAACGAGTTTGCAGAGTCGCTTCAAGATGGTGCTAAGCGCGAGGTTCCGAAAATTCAGAACCTTAACAAGTACCGTGCATGGATTGCGCCCTACATCAAGCGCCGCCTACCCGGTGAGCCTGATGTTGCGAAATTTGTGAAACCACAAGCGCCTTTGATCAAAACGATTGAAGTGGATTGGGACAAGGAACACATGGCTCACTACCTACGAGTTGCCGATGAGTTCGCTAATTGGTGGATGAGAAGGCAAGGCGACAAGCGAGGCCAAAACCTTGTTGCGTTGTTAGCTCGTATCGGTGCAGTTGAGATCGCGAATAACGATCCACACTTTTGTTCCGATGGTCCGTCTTCCTACCGAGGAGGCCTAACGTCTAAACAGCGTTGGGTCATCAATCGTGCAGTCGAAGTTTCACAGCAAAAGAAACTTGTGGTGTACGCCAAGTCGCCAACCTTGTTGAATCGCTTTCACCAAGAGTTGTCACGAATGGGCGTTAAGAGCATCTGCTATCACGGTGAACTGTCTCCCAAAGAGCGCAGGCGTAACCTGCAGTTGTTCAGGCATGACGACACCAATGTTGCCTTGGCAAGTTTTGGTGTGACACGCGCTGGATTGGACTTGTACCAAGCATCGCACGTGATCATGGCCTCGCGGTTGTGGTCGGCTACTCGTGAAGACCAAGCCATCTATCGTTTGCTGCGTCCGCAACAAACGGAACTGGTTACGGTTGAGCAGGTTCATACCAAGGGAAGCATCGACATCTACCAAGATCAGATGTGTACTTGGAAAGCAACCTCTGCGAGTTCGGGTTTGGATTGGGGGACACCAATGTCTGACGACATGTCGTTTCTGCATCTGGACACTGTTTTAGGTTCGTTCGTCAAAAACCTTGCAGAAATGCACGGAATGGAATCGTACGAGTTCAGGAAATGGGCAAAGGAGATCGCATGAGTGCGTTCAAGGTAGACACATCACAACTCACATTAGGTGATGGCGTGGTGGTCTTAAAGCGTCAAGGCAAAGGCCTTGTCACTGCTTCGGTTCTTGGTGAAGAAGATGATTTTCCTGACAAGGGTGTAAAAACCATTTGGCTGGATCGTTTGATTCACGAAGATCGGGCAGGGGAGGACACATTGGGAGGCTTTCGCGTTTCTGGCGCGGTGGTAACCCAAATTCAAATCCCACAACAACAGGTACCGGCCTGAGTTAAACCGGCGAAAAGCGCACTTCCTTGGGAGGTGCGCTTTTTGTTTTTGCCGTGGTGGTGGCACCAGCTTTTTGGGGCCACATCATGCGAAAAGCTGGACCTAACTCGCATTGAATTTGCAGGCACGAAACGTATATTTGTTTGCAATATAAAGGTTGTCCATGTTCAAAAATGTTCTTCTCTACCGTTTTCAGAATCAGGTACCAGCTATCGGCGATATCGAGAAATCATTGGATGCCGAGCGATTCATTTCTTGCGCTCAGTCACAAGAAAAGTCGATTGGCTGGATTGAACCTAGAGGCGATGCTCATGCGGCCCTGATCGAGTCAATTTCTGGCCAGTACATCATGCGACTGCAAATAGAAACGAAATCCGTTCCAGGTTCCGTTGCGGCGCGTAAAGCCCAAGAACGTGCCGAGGAGATTGAAAAATCCACTGGACGCAAACCCGGCAAGAAGGAAATGCGTGAAATCAAAGAAGACGTAAAACTGTCACTGCTTCCGGTCGCATTCAGTAAGGTGTCTAAGCATTGGATTTGGATTGATCCAACATCGCGAATTATGGCTATTGAAGCTGCCGTGCAGTCAAAGGCTGATGAAATCATTACCCTGCTAGTCAAAACCATTACTAACCTGCAGGTGGGCATGATTCATACGAACAAGTCACCACAGGCCGCTATGGCGTACTGGTTGACAACACAGGAGGCGCCTTCTGGTTTCAGTGTTGACCGTGAATGTGAATTGAAGGCTCTCGATGAATCAAAGTCTGTGGTCAAGTTCGCAAAGCACCGCCTAGACCGTGACGACGTTCGTAAACACATAGAAGAGGGAAAGCTGCCAACTCGGCTCGCTATGACTTGGCAGTCGCGCGTCTCGTTTGTTCTCTCAGAGAATTTGCAATTGAAGAAAATCACCTTTCTGGATGTGGTGTTCGAAAACGCCAATGACGAAGTTGATTCCTTTGATGCAGATGTTGCGATTGCAACAGGAGAGCTGGTCAAACTCCTGCCTGACCTGTTTGCCGCTTTAGAAGGCGTGGTCGAATGACATTTCAAATACCAATAGTCCCACGGGATAAATTTGAACCAGCCGACGATTCTTTTATGTCGATCCCATGTTGTTGGTGTAAACATAGGCACGGCTCGGACAAAGAGGAACCTTGTGCGACATGCGATCACAACGCCACGGCTTCTTCATCCGAAGATTGAAATTTTTGGCGGGAGGATGACCACATCCAGCAAGCACTTGGTAGGCTCATATTGGTAATCCTGTACGCCATAGCAACGAATCGAATTCAATGTCAGCTTTATTGCCAAAAGATTGCAAACAGAGACAACACCGCAGAAAGCTAACTCTTGCGCCCCGCAAAATTCATCCATAGAATGCATTCATTAGCCTTGTGCTGATGCCGTGCGAGCGGTTCAACCTCGCAGTTTTTAAACCCATCGGGAATCCATTCCCGGTCGGGCAATGGATTTCCCAATTCAGGAGATTTCCATGCACCTCAAAAACCTTTACGTCTCACTTAAAGCTTTCAAGGTCGGTCTTTTGCCATCTGGCGAAGTCCTCACTCAGAAAGAGGCCTCAGCGCCTAACGGCACGTTGGTCATCTCTGGCAATTCTCGCAAACCGGGCGTGGTCACGATGCAGATCAGCAAAGTCGTTGGCAATCATCTGGTGCCTATTTCTACGTTTGCGAAAGAGTTTCAAGTTGAATTACTTGAGCTCGTTAAGAAAGCGATTCATCAAGCACGACTGTCCTCAGTTTTCTTGTACGAAATCGCCTTTCAGCGCAGTGCCCTTCGTTCTTCGCTTGCAGCTGAACATCGCTTGCAAACGCTGCCTCACGAAGTAGAAGCACGTCACCGTAAGGTGAATGACCATTCAATGTACCAACTCGGTACACGCGTAATGGTGGTCGCATAGTTTGCGATTCATTAGTTAGCAACCCTTCGATGATTCAAGGCCCATTCTTGGGCTTTGATGCGTCGAGTCATGAAAGAAATGTATGGAAGCCATTGCTGCTTTTCTTATCTTGTTCTCACTTCTGTGCTTTTTGAGCTGGCTGTTTGGACATGGCATGGGTGCGATGACATCTGACTCTACGTTGGTGAAAACTACCGAAAGTTCAAAAGATGCCGATCTCATTCAGGTGAAACAATCCTCTGGTCAAAAGCATAAACAGGCCATCCAAGACGTTGAAATAAACGCCATGGAAGTCCAGCAGGCGCGCAATGACGAAGAGGAGCGTAATCGCCTTCACCACCTCCATGACATCGACATGGCGCAACGTGATCGCGAATACGAAGAATCGGTTCAATCCGCAAATGCTTACCAAGCTTCCCAACCCTGGGAAAATTGAATAGGCATAAAAAATCCCCTCAGCGCAAGTTGAGGGGATTTTTTTGACTGTAGTTAGCTTACGCTGAAGTTCCCGCGGGGGTTGCCTGAACTTCGGCGGTACTCTGCGCATTCGCATGAGCTAGCAGTGCATTACTCACCACGGACACGCTCGAATTGACGCCAGAGGCAGCGCCGGAAATTTTGATTATCTTGCGATCCTCGCCAGTGTCATCCACGAATCGGCCAACGATCAAGTCTTCAAACTGTTCCATATCTTCGGAATGCTCCGCAAAAGAACCGTTTTTTCGCAACGCCATCAATGTGTCTTCATAGGCCTGACGATCAAGTCCAGCTTCTACGTCGGCCTCACGTCGGTTCTTCAAGAGTTTTGCGCCTTCGACCATGCCTTTGAATCGTGGCTTCAATGAGGCGTACCAGAAGGTGGTTTGCATGGATTGTGATGACGACTTGGCTTCAAAGGTCAGCCACATGGGCAGCTCAGCCAATCCACCAAATAGTTTTGAGTAACTTTCCAGCACAGTGCGGCAGTCAGAAACTGCATTGATAGAGCCTGTGCGCAAAATGAAGAATTCATCTGCTGTTGATTCATCATCAATTTGGACAATCAAGCGAGCAATGGCATCGCAATGATTTTCAACACCATAGGGGCAGCCATCGGGACCCTCACATGGAGTTTCTGAAACGACGCCTGTGGTCAGGTCTCGACGTTTTGCAGTCACACCGTTGCCAACGCACATTGGTCGTGATTCACGGTTGAAAACGGCGTACTGCTCGGACAAAGACAAGTTAGGGTTGTCAAACGCAATCTTGATCGGGATTCGACGTAACTTGGCCTGAGCCTTTGATTCATCACCAACCCCTTCCACCGAAGTGCCGAAGCGTTCAACCAATGTTTTTTGAATTGGGTGTGGCGCCCATTGACCAGTGCCCGGCTCTTTGTGTTTGAGTGTGACCGTGAATTGGTCATCCTTTTCAGGAAGGCGGCGGTTGTTTCTTGTCACGACTCGGCCAAGTCGAATCGTTCCAGCTACGGGCACAGAATAAGTGAGACCGTTCAAAAGGCCCGAGGGATTGTGGTGTGATGTGTCAGACATAGAAATCTCCAAGTAGATGATTCAGTCTGGCGCATAAGCTTCAAAATTCAAGAGCTAGTTAGAAATTTTCCATCAATGGAATCTTGACGTGGATTGTTCGCCCATACCTTTGAATGCCCTCGCGAAAGCCACAGGCGTGTTATCGCGCACCTTATTCAGTCGTTGCAGCAACTCTTCAACTTGTGGCATTTCAAGAGTACCGGTGCCGATATCAAACTCCGTTAGTGCATGTCCAGCACTCACAGTCAAAACGATGGAGCCGTCTTGTTTGAGGTCTGCATCAACATGCGCATCTTCCCCATGAAAATTCAAGTACATGCGACACAGGCCTTCAAAGCCAGTGAATAACGCATCTTCAAAGGAGGAGGGTGCAAGTACTTGATGAACTAGCATCGACGAGCCTTGACTCAAAAGCGATTCAATACGTTTTTTCTGGCTACTTTGGCTCCAAATCAGCGGAGTGAGTAAGCTCAGATCGTTAGGGTCTTCATCGCGGCGATAAATAGCTCCAGCAATAAACCCGAGTACATGCTTGGACTTGTGAATGCCGTTGTCGGTAATCCAATCTTCGAGCTGAAAGTAGGGATCTTCCTGTTCGAGAACGTGGCCATTCACAAGAGTGGACGTCATCTGATCGATATTCTTGGCCAAAGTTGAGCTCAAAAATGATGGTGACACCATGCGATCGAGCACTACATAGCTCTGCTGAGCATCTTCACCATCTAGCATGCGAGCCAATTCCTTGTGCACCAACGAAAAGTGCGGAAGCACAGGTGAGGTGGGGAAGTTCTGTTCCGCCAGTTGAGGATGAATTAAAACGGGCAGGGCAAAGAGACTGCCCTTGGCTGGCACTGGGCCAAGAACTAAGCGATCGTCGAGGTTTAATTTCTTGAACATGCATTCATTCTTATTCGCATCGATCAAAAACAAATACGAGTTAGTAACAATTTGAAATCAGTTACTTGAATTTTTGTTGCGAACGTGTAGTCTGAATCTAAAAGGAATTCGATATGAGCAACAACCTAATCAATCTCGGCGCCCTGAACGGCTTGTTGGGTTTTCTAAATAATTCAGCATCATCAGCAAACACTGCACCATCAGCACCAGTAGCGCCAACATGGAAGCGAATTGAGGGTGTGACACAAGGCTGCTACGCGCTTGAAATCACAGACACCGAATATCACACGCAGTGCGAAGGTGTCTCATCGTCAACATTAAAGAAAATTCTGCGGTCGCCAGCGCATTACAAGGCGTACATCAGTGCCCCAAACAAAGACAGCGGCCCTCGCAAGTTTGGGCGTGCAGTGCATGCGCTATTGCTTGAGCCACAAAAATTCGATGCTCACTTTGCAATTTGGTCTGAGGGGCGCCGTGCTGGTTGGAAGTTCGAAGACTTTGCGGACAAGCATCCAGGCAAGACGATCCTGACGGAGGATGAATTTCATCGTGCAACAGAGGCTGCGCTTGCGTTGCGTAACAACAAGCAATTTCCTTTTGGCGCATGGTTGGACGGCTTGAAGGCCAAAGATGGCTTCGCCGAAGTGCCCGCTGCCTTGACAGAGTTCTCTATCTTTTGGACCGACGAAGAAACAGGGCTTTTGTGCAAAGCCCGAGTTGATGCCCACGGTGTGATTCCAAATCCGCTGGCGATGGATGTGAAGACAACCGATGATTCACGTACCGACATTTACATGCGCCAGTTCTTCCAGCTGGATTACGACTTGCAAGCAGCTCATTACCGCGCTGCGCTCAAGGCCTTTTATGGTTTTGAATTTCCGTTTTTGCATGCTGTTGTGGAAGATCAAGAACCGCACGCCGCAAACATTATTGGTTTGGAGCCTGAGGTAATAGCCAACGGTGAAGCGAAGCGTCGTGACGCATTGAATCTGCTGAAAAAGTGCCGTGATGCAGACGAATGGCCGACATATGGCTACGACAAGGTTGAAGTGCTGAGCATGCCCTTCTATAAGCTGTACACACCCAAGACTGCCTTTCAATAACTGATGACGCCGGTGCCACTTTGTGCTAAATTGAAGGCTCTCTAATCCGTGCTGGCGGTTCATCCAGCAATGCCTCGGCAGCTCTCCTGCCGAGGAAAGCTGTCGAGTTCTTAATCTCAACTAAGGACCGATATGCAAGCTATGCAAACTTCTGACCCCGCTTTAGTGGGTGCTCCAGAAGACAAAAGCACAGGGGACGATCAATTTGACACTCCTGATCCCATCGCCTTGGCCGCAAACTCATCTGTTGGCCGGGCAATCCGCTCTCTCACCGCCAAGCACATGATCAACTTCTCAATTGTTGACTCCGTGCGTGGCCAGAAGGCAATACGTCGCATGCCGTGTTTGTCTGGAATTGGACTTCGTAATGTTGAAAAAAATTGATCCTGAATCTGCTGGTGCCTACTTTGGCATTGCAGGGGCATTGATCTTGGCCTTGGCCATCCCGGCCTCGAAGTGGGGCTGGGTACTTTTCTTGGCATCGAATTTCTTCTGGTTGGTTTTTGCCTACCAAATGAAGTTTCAAAAACTGTTTCGTCAGACTGTAGTTTTTGCAGGAACGAGCTTGCTCGGCATCCTCAATAGCTTCTATCCTGGCAACCTAGTGCAGGCCACCATCACACAGATGGCGGCCTGAGTTTTCATGACCATTCATGAGCATTTCATCCCTCTTGCGGTACCACTTGCCGCAAGAGGGGTGGTCTGCTGTTTTCTTGGAGTAGACAGAGAAGGAGAAATCCACATGTCCGCAGTAACCAGCAAAGTCGGTCCACCCGACATCGCCAAGTATCTAGCAAGGCACGGCTTTCAAGCCACAATAAACGCAGATTTTGTCGTTGTGCAAGACCCTGTCTATCACAGCGTTCCACAAAGCATTTTTTTGCGTCTTCATTCAATGGAGCCTGTCACCATCAGGAACTTTGATGAAGCAATTCGTTTTGTCGAAAAACGAAGCTGAACAAAATCAGCTACCCAAGCCTCACGCTATTGCGTGAGGCTTTTTTTTCGTCTATCATTTCTTTATCGACCTTGTGTCTTTACCGTGTGACCGGTTCACGTCGCATTGACTGCGCCCTGCAGTTTGAGTGTTTTGGAATTTTGCTTTCAAAACCTGAAAAACCTTCTTGTCTAAACAAACCTTGTTTTCGCGTGCAATTACCCGCGTGAATGCTTGGTGGTTTTGGCTTTTAACCCAACGGGAACACATCCCGTTGAGGGAATAGGTGTTCCCGTTTCTTTTGGAGATCGAAAATGGGAGCAACCGTATTTATAGGAGCAAAGGCGTATGCCATGCGTTTAGCAAATGGTGACGTTGGCTACATTTGGTCTGAAGAGACTTATGAGAAAAATTGCCATCCACACACTCCTAGCTGGTGTGTGATGGCAATTGGTGATCGCAAGCGAATAGTGAAGCGAATATTTGATCTGGCCTACTCTTTGCCAGGAGGGTGCTTGCAACCAAAGTCAAAGATTTCGACGACTGGATTCATTTCGAAGATGATGAACATTTTGGAAAATTCAGAATGGATTAACAAAGAAGTTTCTGTCATCCTAAAAAATGATGGACGCGGTTTTTACGATGCGATCAGCGATAAAAATCGTGAAGAAGTCATAAAGATTTTCAACGCGCACGGTAAGCACGAATGGGCTGAAGACATCAAGGTTAAAACCGAAGATGGCGGCAAGAACATTGTTGTGAACCTTCGTGAGAATTTTCATTTGATGGCGACTCTTTCGCAATCACGATTCACCGTGAAAGATGAACGTTCAACATCACCAGTCATGTCTACATGGCGGATCATCGACCACCATGGTCTAGGTGGAACTGTTGATTGCCCAAATGTCTCCACACGACCTTCAGTTGAATACAAAGTCACCAACAAAGAGAAGCCGGTCTTAGAGTGCTACGTGCACCACTTTGAAAAAACTCGATTGGATTTTCAGCTGGTGTTTTGTGAGGGCAAGCAACTCAAAAGCGCTTGGGGCTATGACATTGAGCAAAGCCTCAACAAATTAGCGGCTGAGCGTGAAGAGTTCAGTCCAGGTTATTACAAACCGTTGTTGAGTGCTTACAAGGATGCAGAAAAGCGGGCTCTTCCCATGAGCATGAAATTCAGCATTGATGTCAGTTCAACGGCGGCGAATAGCCACATGCGAACCATGGCGAACCAGATATGCAAAGCCCTTGGCCGTGAAGTGACGGAGAAATTCGTCGTGACACTTCAAGAGATCAATGACATGAAGTCCGAAGAGCCAAACGCACAGTATTGGGCAGTGCAAGCTTTAGGGGATAGTGAAATTTGTTCTGTTGAACATCCATCGCTGTTGGTTGATGAAAATCAACTGTCACTGCTAGATGAAAACAAACAACTTTCGTTGATCGATTGATTTAAAAACCTCAGTTCGCATTTTTGCGGCTGAGGTTTTTTGTCTTTTAGGGTTTCTATGCCCTTTGGCTAGTGCAATTTAATTAAATCCGCGCTATCATTTACGTACTGTTCCTCCCTGAGGACTCCTGTGAGCTGGCACAGGTAAGTGACCTAGCAATGGCTCTTTTTGAGCATCAGTCATTGTCGGTAACGACTTTGACGCGCAGTCATTGACTGATTGGCTTTTGCCAAGAATGATTTTCTTCTGGTCGCATAGCGTCTTGATGTATCTAACTCGATATATCAAGAGGCTATGTGGCCTGCATTACGCAAAGGAGACTGTCATGATCCGAACCAACCCCCTGGTTTTCGCTGTAGCCTTGGCTCAGCATAGAGTGACTATTTCTCGTGAACGTGAGTTCGCAGGGAAAGCACCTGACTTTGAATCTTTGCGGAATTTGAAGCATGATGATGGGCATGAAATGCCTAAACGTCGCCACTTATTGATGTCGCGCCCGCCCTAACAATTCGGTCGAGCGCTGCTTGGTCGTTACTTGTAACGGTTTGGCGACATCGAAACAGCTACGCGGGGCCCAGCGCCCCGCGCACGCTTTCTAATCTCACCACCCACTCCCACCAGAATATTTTGCAATCGAACTATTGATCGCAAAGTCTTTTGACCGCACTCGCACTGAGTTGCATTTCAATTTCCTGCACTGAGCTTTGCTCTGGCAGTAATCGCGTTGCTGTACGCGTTGACACTCAGCATTTTTCACCCACGCGGGGCCTCCCGCATGGGATCAGGCCCTGCTCAAACCATGGAGCCTGTAAATGAGCAACTATCCCGCTCTCTTACCCTTGAACAAAATCGTTCCTGGGAACAACCCTCGCAAACATTTCGACGAAAAATTCCATGAGGAATTGGTGGAAAGCATCAAAAGCCAAGGCGTCTGCCAGTCGCTTTTGTTGCGTCCCCATCCCTTGATTGAAGGAAAGTTCGAAATTGTCGCGGGTGAACGTCGTTGGCGTGCAGCAATCGCTGCACACAATGATGAATACGAGGTACCTGTTCTGATTCGCGAAATGTCTGATGCTGAAGCCGCTAACGCTGCACTCACTGAAAACGTCATTCGCGCAGACATGAACCCTGCAGAGGAGGCCGAGGCAGCCGCACGACTTTTGGCAGAAAACGCAAATGATCGTGACGAAACAGCGCGCCGCCTTGGTTGGTCGCGCAGCATGCTTGATCGTCGCCTGGCGCTCATGAATGCAGCAGACGATGTGCGTCAAGCCTTGGTGTCTAACAAGATCACCCTCGGCCACGCAGAAATCTTGGCAGCCGCAGAAAAGAAGAAGCAGTCTGGCATTTTGGTTAACTTGTTGGCAAGTCCTCAAATGCCCAGCGTGTCACAGCTTAAAGAGATGTTGTCCACAGTCGCAAGATCACTGGATTCAGCCTGTTTTGACAAGACAGATTGCGCAACTTGCCCTCAGAACTCAAATCTGCAGGCAAGCATGTTCACCGAGAGCATTGCCGCTGGCAATTGCACTGGACCAGATTGTTTCAAAGCGAAAACCGAAGCAAAGCTTGAAGAAATTCGACTGAGCTTGGTGGACTCCTGGCCTCGCGTGGAAATTTTGCGCCCTGGCACAAATTTCACGACGATCAAGCTGCAGGTCGAAGGACCAAGTGGCGTCGGAGCCGAGCAAGCTCAGGCCTGTCAACAATGCAAAAACTTCGGTGCTGGCATTGGTGGCGTCCCAGGTAAGGAAGGTCGTGTATTCGAAAGCTTCTGCTTTGACACCCCTTGCAACACTCGCATGGTCGCGAAGAACTTGAAGGCTCAAAACCCTCAAGAAGCTCCTGCGACAAGCGAGACAAAGCCTGCAACGGATAAAGCAGCGTCTAAAACCACCAAAGCGGCAACGTCAAAGGCGGTGACGACATCTGCCTCAATCACGAACGCGGTAAACGAATTTCGCAAGAAGGTTTGGCGTAAAGCGCTTCAAGCTGAAATTGCGCAAACAAGCGAACGCTCTTTGTCAATGCTGGTTGCACTTGCCCTTAATAACAAGGCAAGCAAGATCAATTCGGCTTTTGTGAAGGACTGCACAACGCAATCACTCACGAATGCAGGCATTGCCATTGAAGGGCTTACGAGTTTTGAAACGGTGTTGCAAACGATTGGCTCAGCTAAGCGCGAAACACTCGCTGAAATCGTGCTTCGCTTGGCACCTGCTGCTGCACTTGACATGGAAATTCACGACGTGCAAGTTGCATTGCGTAACTACCAAGTCGACTTGACCAAACACTTTGTTGTAAACGCTGAGTACTTGGACTTGTTGACCAAAGTAGAAATACAGGCCGTGGCCACCGAAATCGGTTTGGACAAGGCGCACGACGAGAAGAAATTCAAGTCGCTGTTTTCTGAGAAGAAGGACGAATTGATCAAAAAGCTTTTGGACGTTCAGAACTTCAGTTTTGCTGTGGTGCCCAAGGCAATCCACTACGACACACCCGAAAAGGCATAACGCCTCAACCCAGCTAGGCACTCAGCGTGTCTAGCAATCTAAGGAAACATCATGAGTTTTAAAGCTTTTTTGGCATTGGCCGCTCAAACAAACTTCACAATTGCAGTGAGTGCGAGTGGGCCAAATAAGGAAACATTGAGTTTGATTTTTATTCCATCAGCGAAAGATGGCCAAGACCCCGTCTTGGCAAATCCTTTCCGCTTGGCTGGAACGATTGAAGAACTCGAGGCAAATTTTGCAACGCAAATGGATCGCATGCTTGGTGCTCGACAGACTCTCGCAGAGACTGCAGATGCCGCGGTGGCGATCATGGAAGCTGCAACGAAGGCTCAGGCTGAAAAAGCTCAGGCCGACAAAGGTGCGAAAGGGAAGGGGGCAGCCAAACCCAGTCCCGTTGCTCCGAAAGTAGCCAGCGCATCGGCATCAACAGATGAAGATGGAGATGATGACGTGGGTGGCGATGGTGCTTCTGTCGCCACGTCAGGCGCAGCGTCTGCACCAGCAGGTGAAGCGCAAACTGCGAACCTGTTTGGCTAATTGCCAAATTTGGTGGCATTAGTAAAGTGCTTGGAGGCCCTCAGTTCAATGAACTGGGGGCTTTCCCTTTTATGGGGTCTGCTTAACCAATTTCTTAGAGGCGCTGTTGCATTCGGCGCAAATGAACATGCTTTGCCCAAGAAGTCGTTTGAAGGTTCCAAGTGCTCTAGATTTATGTTGTCCGCATTTAAAACAACTCATTGTTTGAATTGAACCGCTCTCGCCAAATGGAGATCCTCCACGCTTTGACTTGTATCGCAAACCGTCGTCGGTAATTTTTGTAACTTCTTCTCTGGCCATAAAGCAACCTCAATAGTTAAAAAGGCAGCACCGGTGTCCCGATGCTGCCTGTAGTTGCGTGAAGAGATTACTTCTTCTTGTTCACTGCAGCTTTGAAGGCTGCGCCGGCCGTAAAGCGTGGCACTGTAGCGGCTGCGATTTTGAGGGCTTCACCAGTACGAGGGTTTTTGCCGGTACGCGCAGCGCGCTTGGCTGCCTTGAATGTGCCAAAGCCAATGAGCTGAACGTCTTGCTTTTTGGCCACGGCGTCTGTGATGATGTCGATGATGCTGTTAACCGCACGACCAGCAGCAGCTTTTGAAAGTTCGGTATCGTGAGCAAGGGCTTCGATGAGTTCAGCTTTGTTCATTGTTTTTCCTTAAAGAGATCAATTTTGCCACTGCTTAACTTAACAGCATATGAGTTACTTGAAGATGCTTGAGTTGTCACACTTTGCCAAGTTCCAATAGGTGAAAACTACCAATAGTGTCTGCCACGGGCTTGGGCACGCCAGCTTGAGCAGCAAATGATGACCACGAAGTTATCGATGTGACCACTTCATCAATCACATTCTTGGCACTGCCGATTCCGAACCGATTAGCCAGTTCCAACAAGTCTGCACGAGAAAAATCTTTGAAGCGTCCATTGATGGACATTAAATGTTGATGTGTCCATTGTCCGTTGGGGTTGTGAGCAAATGAAATGTCATAAGCTGGGGCCAGTTCCCACGAGTGTCCTTGGCGCAGACGAAAAGAAATGTTCTTGGTATGGTCATCACAGTTTTTTCCCACCACGTTGAACACCATGCGGCGATACGCCTCTTCTTTTTGTTCGTAGGGCAGTGATAACTTGTCCATGGTGACAAACAGCTGCTCATAACTGTTCGTGCCTTTTTTCTTGTAGTCCAGATGGTTCATGGCACACAAGGTTTGAATGTGGTGACGAACATTGCCACTTGCACGATCAAAACGTTTTGTCATGAAGTGGGCGCGGCCGTTTTCTTCCAGCAAACGGCAGTCGGACATCTCTATCCCGGCTTTCTTGGCCATTAACGAATAGGCGTACTCGATGCGCCCGTAGTCAGTTCCGCTCCCAAGCTCGTTGTCACTGCCCATGCCATCAAATTTCAAAAGCCAATGCTCAAACCCATCGGGAACATCTAGTTGGCCAGAGCGAATTTCCTGTGTGGAGGCGTTCCATGCGATCACCGCTTTGGCGCGTGCGCCGCCGGCGGAAGTGCCGACATCTAAAATGCTACGCAACGCAGCGTTTGCATGATTGTCATCCTCAAGTGTTCCTTCAACGGCTCGACGTGCTTGCGTCACTAGGTCACTGAGCACAATCGCCGACGCTTGGTGCTTTTGGGGTGAACGTGTGGGTTTGTACTCAAACGCGCCCATAGCGCGGCTTCCCATGTAAGCCAATCGGTCCAATGCGGTCACATTGGATTTATCCAAACCCTTTTCGGCCATGTAGCGATCGATCAAGGCGTTTCCAAAATCATCTGGCAGTGTGTCTGCCAACATCGCCGGAAGTCGTTTGAACGTGATTTCGGGTAGGTCAGTGAACATGAAAGTCTCGCCTTGACGTGCAGGCATCTGCAAGGGCGCCGGTTCTACGCCCAGGGAGACGAAGCTGGATGTGTATTCAAAGACGTAGTAACCCCAAGTTGGGTCAAGCGTTACAGCGCCAATGTGTTTGTTCCACAAATACACATTGACCACGTCTACCTGTTTATAGCGAGTGACCTTGGATTTTGTTGGTGTGGGGGTCATGGCAAAGTCTTATTGGTAGAAGAACGGGCACGCTGACGAATATGTCCAGACTTTGGCATGTTCAATGGGCTAATGGTGGTCATGGGGGCAACATGGCGCAACCAGTCTTCCCTGTTAAGCGCTCGGACAACAGCAATGAGCGTGCGCAGAGTGGAACCAGCTCCATTCTCTAAGTTCTTGAGGGCGCTAAGACTGCAGCCAGCACGCAAAGACAAAGTCGCCCGGTCAATGTTTTGTTTCAAGCGGAGCAATTTGATCTGCTCGCCCACGTCTGCTTCGAACTCCTCGATAGTATTTGTCATCATTCGTAAAGGCTCCAAATAAGACCATTAAATAAGAAATCAAAGCATTAGAGCTTTTTATAGAGCCATTATACGAATGATTTTTTATTTGTCAATAAGGGGCTAATTAAAAGCCATTAAATGGTCAAATGCCACTTTATGGCTTTAAATAAGTCTCTAATGGTCTGATCGGAGCTAGTCATTCATCACGCCAACGCTCAATGACTCTACACGCGACGATCTGCCTTATTTGGATGTGTAGCGCAGCCCATTTCTAATTCTCGTATTCACTGTGTTTGTTTCGCGAAAGAGCGTATGCACAAGTCGCCCAATTTTGGTGGGTCATCAATGAAAGAGGCGCTCCCAAAACGCTGGCTGAAACATACTAGTCAAAAGCGCAAATATTTTGCTCTTTACCAACAAAATAAGCGAGAGAATTTGTGCAATTACCGGAAAAGATGGGAGTTAGGGAGCTCAGACTGCTTCAAATACTGATAGAAATCAACCAATGGGAAGACAACCATAGACGTGAGTTGCAAACCATCTCTGGGCGAGATTTGTATTTCAGAATAGCAGCCGGCATGCTTGAAAATGCGGCAGGCAAAAAGCAGCCGCTGAAATTGCTAAGTGGTCGCATTACGGATCGTGCTACAAGATCCCGAATTAGAGAGTTTGAGGCGTTAGGTTTGGTTGAAGTGGTGGATAACCAAGATGACGCAAGGACAAGACGCCTGATACCAAGCAGTGATTTTATTGGACGTTTAAACCAGCATCTGCATATGTTCAAGCAACTTTGCGATAAGTGGTACTTGATGGTAGGGCGGTCATAAGTTGGATTGCCGTAGAAAATGGTCTACCGTCTTGTGCAGTCGGTACGGATTATTCGCCGGCACTGCGGCAGAATTGAGGACGACCAAATGTGCCGAACCTGATGAACAAGATCAGTAGCCCGGCCAGTCAACACCAGCACAGGGAATCTACGCGCCATGGCCTTTAAAAAACCGACAATGAATGCAGCTGTGTCCGAGAGTCCAGATAGGCTTTTCCGAGACCTTCCACGCCGCAAACATGCGAGCTTGTACGATCATCAAGGGCAAGTCTTGCGCAACTACGTTGCGAAGGCGCTTGAAGCAACTGACGTTGCGCTGCAACTGCCAACTGGCAGTGGAAAGACGCTGGTAGGTCTCCTGCTCGCTGAGTGGCGTAGACGGAAGTACCAGGAACGGGTGGTCTACCTCTGTCCCACGCGGCAGTTGGTAAACCAGGTCGCGGAGGAGGCGCAGGCCAAGTACGGTTTGACCGTGGAAGCATTCACTGGAAAGGTTAAGAACTACACGCCCGAGGCCAAGACTGCCTACCAAGACGGTGAACGCGTCGCTATTACGACGTATAGCAGCCTCTTCAATGTGAATCCGTTTTTTGAAGATCCAGACATAATCATCGTTGATGACGCACACGCGGCTGAAAACTACATCGCAAGCCAGTGGACCTTGCGTATCAACCGCTTCGAGCCACAAGACGCGACGCTGTTCAACGCAGTCGCAGGGGTGCTCAAGGGTGTCCTGACAGGTGCAAACTACTTGCGCCTGACGGGAAGTTGGCGAAGCGTTGACGATGCAAGTTGGGTAGACAAGGTCCCTACCCATAAGCTGATCGAGATTGCGGACGAGCTTCACAGTGCCATCTCAGAGAACATCAATGAGTTGGACCAACGGTATGCGTGGCGAATGCTTGCTGACCACTTGCACGCCTGCCAGTTGTTTATCTCCTCCTCGGAAGTCTTGCTTAGACCGCTCATTCCCCCTACTTGGTCGCATGCGCCATTTGCTAATGCCAAGCAGCGAATTTTCATGTCGGCAACGCTTGGCGAAGGCGGTGATCTTGAACGGTTGACTGGCCGAACTAGGATTCAACGGTTAGCAATTCCTGAAGGTTGGGAGCGGCAAGGCATTGGTCGGCG
>ERZ650308.554-NODE-554-length-20262-cov-39.194487_pt1 | contig 20262 bp, 17 predicted proteins | sample MGYA00376244_ERZ650308 | MGnify/ENA primary metagenome ERZ650308 (study PRJEB26733, sample SAMN07839295) | wastewater metagenome | biome: small river; feature: stream; material: water | place: USA: North Carolina | collected 2016-04-26 ... | reverse complement strand
TTTTTTGTTCGTGCAGGCTCTGCTCTTCTTACTGGAGGTATTGGTGTAGTTGGATTGGTCACTAACGCATTTGGATCAACAGGTTCGCCTAAAACAGCATCGCTTGGTTTGGCACCAGGGCGAAAAATCGCACTGTGAATGAACAAGTTTTCGTCTTTCACTTGATTGAGTGAAAAATCAATCACTTCCTCCGGATTCATTGGTGCATCGTAAAAACGAACTTCAAAGTGCAAATGCGCACCAAAAGAACGGCCTGTATTCCCCCCTAATCCTATTGGTTCACCTGCTTCAACTAATTGATCAGGCACAACCAAATGCTTGCTCAAATGCGCGTAAAATGTTTCTAATCCATTGTAATGACGAACAATAACCAAGTTGCCAAAACCACCATCATTCCATTTTGCATAGCGAATCTTCCCTGCCCAAACGGAGCGTACTGTATCACCAACATTCAAATCTAAATCAATTCCGTTGTGGTATCGTCCGCTTCTAAAACCGTAACGTGACGTTACAATTCCAGGGACTGGCATCTTGAAATCTTTGTGCTTTTCATCCATTACACACAACCAAAACGTGTCTTTTAGTTTTGACATGTCGTTTCCTCTTTCAGAGGTGAAACATTGGTTATTGTCCCATTTTTGGGTGAAACGAAAAGCCGTGTCTTTTTCAAAAATTGAATGCAACCAAGGATTTAAAACACCATTGAATTGTTTGTCTTCCAAATACTTCCATGTGCGATTTGCATAAATCAACATCGTACCCTTTGACGTTTTTATGGTGTCGATAACGACTTGTCCAAACAACGATGTGAAACTAAAAAGAGCAAATACGATGAGTAATTTTTTCATGAAATAATATTATCTGAACTATTTTGGGTGCAAATATAGCCTAAAAAAGTGCAAGGAAAGGTCAAAAAAAAGTTAATTACGATAGTTTATGCGTTAATTTGCTAACACTTTTTCAGCCATTCCGTTTACATCCATGATAATCAAATCATAAAACAAATCTTCATTGGGTTTCACCAAATCAACCATACCTTTTGAACCGTAAGCTTGAGAAGGCGGAACCAAAATCCATAATTTATCAAATAATTTTGTCCCAAGCAATGCTTTTTTCAAACCAGGAATCAAACTCACATCTTTCATTCCAAATTGGAAAGGAACATTACGCTGGTACGAATTATCGTAACGTGGATTTGATTTCGTTCCTACAAAATAATGTATGGCCACTTGCGCATTTTCATCAATCGTATGTGCTTGCATTTCTTTGTTTTCTTCTAATAACCAAACTTTTACGCCGTTAACAGTTTTAGTTGGTTTTACTTTTTTTCCAACACGCAATAGTACAATGTTTGGCGAATTCGGAGGAATTAAATTTGGAATACCTTTTTCTCCACGTGCTAAATTAGGTGGTAAGTATATTTCAACAAAATCACCAACATGCAACTCGTTAAAAGCCATGTCCCAACCAATTGTTTGCATGTTGTAGCCAACTAAATATGGAATCATTGCGCGTTTTAACAGATGGTTTCCATCAACTACATCGCCTGATGGCAATTGCAATTTGAAATTGATTTCTACAACTTCACCCGGTTTAATTGCTGGACCATTTCCTTTCTTAAACCATTGGATTTTCAAACCACTAGGGAATTGTTTTTTTTCAACGATTGTTTTCAAAGGATCTAATAATCGTTCCGATGAAGTACGATTATCAGCTTTTGCTGTTATTGTCGTTTCCTGCTTTTCAACAGTTTTCACACCTGAAGTTTCACAAGAAAACAACAGAGCACATGTACTTACAATTATTAGTGATTTTTTCATTCTAATCCAATCAATTCAATATCTACAACTAATGGAGAAAGCGGGGGAATTTCTTTCATATCTCCCACCAATCCATGCGCTAAATGACTTGGGAAAATCAATTTTGCTTTTTCTCCAACATGCATTTTTTTAATTCCTTCGTGAATTCCAGACTCCATTTCGCTGTTATCTACAACAAAAACATCTAATTCATCTGGAGCCGTTTCGTAACACACTTTGCCATCAAGCAACGAAATTTTGTAATGAACTTTTGCAGATTGCCCTTTTTGTGGAAGAGGCCCAGTAGCTTGTTTGCCAATTACATAGCGCAAACCTGTTCCTGTTTTTTCAACTTTCCAAGCTTCGTGTTGTGCTAAAAACAAATCTATGTCTATTTCTTGTTCTTGCATCAACGATTTATTCAAATCTGTTGATTTTTCTTGATTCCACTCTGGAATTGGTTTTTCTGTTTTTTGAGACGAGCAAGCAATCAAACCACAAAAACACCCACAAATTAGCGCTAAACGTATCATGCTACTGGAATGTAATTTTTGACATTCGTTACAAATTTTGCAATCGTTTCATCCAATGAGACAAAAGAAATTCCTCCTGAAGCATAGGCATGGCCGCCTCCTTCAAAGTGATCGTTTGCCAATTGATTGACTACGTATTCTCCTTTTGATCGGAATGATATTTTGACTTTACCATCTTTTTCAGCGAAAAAAACAGCCATTTTTATTCCTTGAATACCTAGAATCTGATTGACCAAACCTTCTGTATCTCCTTTTTGATAATTAAATCGGTTCAACTCCTCTTCAGACAACGAAGCATAAGCTACTGGAATTCCAGGAATCAATACCAACTTTTCAGACATTGCATAACCTTTCAAACGGATTCTATCGATTGTATTTGTGTCAAAAACTGCTTCGTGGATTTCAAAATGTTTGACTCCTTTTTCGATTAAAAAAGCTGCTATTTCATGTGTTCCACTGGAAACTGAAGGGAAACGAAACGAACCTGTATCGGTCATAATACCCAAATAAAGGCACTGTCCAATGACTGCATCAATTTCGTTTTCTTTTTGAATAGCTTTCAACCATTGGAACAACAATTCACAAGTCGAACAAGCACTTGTTTCAGACAAGGTGAAGTCACAAAAATCAGCAGGATGTAAATGGTGGTCAATCATCACTTTCACAGCCTTTGATTGAACCAAAACTTCTTGCATGTCCTTCCCTACTCGACTGGGCTCGTTGTAATCCAAGCAAAAAATCAAATCAGCAGCCAATAACAATTCACTTGCTTTTTCTGCTTGATTTTCAAAATCGATTATTACTTCTTGACTTGGCACCCAATGTAAAAATTCAGGAGCAGGATCCGGATGAACAACCGTTACATTTTTCTGCCATTTTCTCAACAAATGATACAACGCCATTGAACTACCAATGGAATCACCATCTGGCGATCGATGTGCAGTTATAACAATTGAATGAGCGTTTGTTATCGCTTGAAATATACCTGAAGCAGTACTCATGCAGTTTATTTTGTTAGTTTTTTTGTTTCTTGTTGAATTGCAGCTCTAAGATTATCAGAAACTTGCACCAACGGCAAGCGCATGTGAGGTGCCATCCAACCTAATTCTTCCAACGCGATTTTTACTCCACCAGGATTTCCTTCTGTGAAGAATAATTTGGTGATTGGTAATAAATCGTAATGCAATTTACGTGCTGTTGCTAAGTCGCCATTCAATGAAGCAGCAACCATTTGACTAAATTGTTTCGGGAAAGAATTTGCAACGACAGAAATTACACCATCTGCTCCCGCAGCAATCAATGGCATTGTTAAGGCATCATCACCAGAAAGCACCAAGAAATCAGCTGGTCTGCAACGAATGATTTCCATGATTTGCTCCATGTTTCCAGAAGCTTCTTTCATTGCAACAATGTTTTTCACTTCCGCTAATTCTAGGGTAGTTTCGGCCAACATATTTGAACCTGTTCTTCCAGGAACATTGTACATGATAATTGGTAAATCTGTTGCTTGTGCAATTGCTTTATAATGCGCTACAAAACCACGTTGAATGGGTTTGTTGTAATAAGGAGCAACTGATAAAATACCATCGACACCTGCTGGAATTTTGGAAAATGCTTCCGCAACAGCCATTGTATTGTTTCCTCCTACACCATAAACGATGGGTAATTGCCCATTATTTTCTTCTTGAACTGTTTCCAGTACTTTTAATTTTTCATCGCTTGTCAATGTTGGCGATTCTCCTGTTGTACCTTGAACGACTAGAAAATTTGTTCCGCCCGCAATTTGTTCACGAACTAATTGACGTAATGCAGGAAAGTCAATTGACATGTCTGCTGAAAAAGGCGTAACTAATGCAACGCCAGCACCTTTGAATTGATTCATTGTGTTTTCTTTTTTATGGTGTAAAAATCCACAACAAATTTACGAAAATAATTGCGGGAATTATGCGCCAATCAATTGAATAAAATCAGCTTCCGAAATAATCGTTACACCTAATTTTGTCGCCTTTTCTAATTTAGCCGGCCCCATGTTCTCACCTGCTAACACATAAGATGTTTTAGCTGAAATTGAACCGCTGTTTTTCCCGCCATTTTTCTCAATCAAGGCTTTTATTTCATCACGACTAAAGTGCGTAAAAACTCCAGAAACCACAAAAGTTTTACCTGCTAATTTTTCGGAATCGAGTGTTATTTCCTCCACTTGAAATTGCAAACCATGTGCTTTCAAACGTGCAACAATACTCAACGCGCGTTCATCTTGAAAGAATTGTTGTACTGCAACGGCAATTTTATCACCAATTTCTTCTACTTCAATTAATTCCTCAAATGTAGCTTTTGCTAAAGCATCACAATTTTTAAAGGCTTGCGCCAATTTTTTAGCTACTGTTTCGCCAACAAAACGAATTCCTAAAGCAAACAAAACGCGTTCGAAGGGAATGTTTTTTGAGGCATTTAAACCAATCAATACATTGTTTGCTGACTTATCAGCCATGCGGTCAAGTGAAACAATATCATCAAACGATAAATCGTATAAATCTGCAACATTGTTGACCAAACCTTTTTGATAAAACGAATCGATCGTTTCTGCACCAATTCCATCGATATTCATTGCTTTTCTCGAAATGAAATGTTCCATGCGGCCTTTCACCTGAGGTGGGCAAGCCAAGTCATTGGTACAATAATGCTGTACTTCCCCTTCTCTTCTTGTCAATTCAGCAGCACATTCTGGACAGGTTTCAATGAACACAATTCGGCTGGAAGAAGGATCGCGTTTGGATACATCTACGCCAACTATTTTAGGTATAATTTCTCCACCTTTTTCAACAAAAACGGCATCTCCTTCATACAAATCAAGTTTTTCTATTTGATCTGCATTGTGTAAGGAAGCGCGTTTTACCACTGTTCCGCCTAATAAAACGGGTGTTAAGTTCGCAACAGGTGTTATTGCACCTGTTCGCCCAACTTGATATGTAACGGATTCTAAAGTTGTTGCAACTCGTTCTGTTTTGAACTTGTATGCAATTGCCCAGCGCGGTGATTTTGCAGTAAAACCAAGTTGCTGTTGTTGGGAATAACTATTGACTTTCAAAACAATTCCATCGATATCAAAAGGCAATGAAAAGCGTTCTTTTTCCCAATAATGAATGAATTCCATTATCCCCTCAATGGAAGTTGTTTTTAGAATATATTTTTCGGTTTCCAATGGGGATTTGAATCCCCAAGTCCGAACGCCATTCACACTTTCCAAATGAGATTGAAAAGGTAAATCAGCTCCATAAACACCGTATAAAAAGCAATCCAACCCACGTTCAGCAACAACTTTTGAATCGTGCAGTTTTAACGTTCCTGAGGCTGTATTTCTAGGGTTTGCAAAAACAGGTTCTCCGATTTCCTCTCGTTGTTGATTGAGTGCATCAAAATTTGCTCGTGGAAAGAATATTTCTCCTCGAATTTCAAATTCATCCACATAATCACCCGTTAACTTTAATGGTATTGTTTTGATGGTTTTCACATTAGCAGAAACATCCTCTCCTTGTGTGCCATCGCCTCTCGTTACTGCTCTATCAAATTTTCCATTGATATAGCGAATTCCAATTGCTACGCCATCGTATTTCAATTCGCACACGTATTCAATTGGACCGTCGATGAGTTTTTTCAAGCGTTGTTCCCATTCCATGATTTCAGCCTCCGAATACGAATTTGACAGGGACAACATGGGATAATCGTGAACGACAGATTTGAACTTCTTTGTAATATCTCCTCCTACGCGCTTTACGGGACTTGCTTCACTGGCAAATTCGGGATATGCTTTTTCTAATTCACTCAATTCATTCAGCAACATATCAAAATCATAATCCGAAATAACAGGATTACTTGCTACATAATACAAATGATTGTGTTGGTGTAATTCATTCGTTAAAAAAGCGATACGTTCTTTTGCTGCTTGACTATCCATAATGTTGTGAATTGTAGCAAAGATAAGGAACGCTTTCGGACTTTTTGAGCTTGTTTAAACCGTTTTATTAACAGCTTTTAGCATACGTGATTTGCCTTGTAAATCGTTTCTAATTTCGATATCAGTAAAGCCAAAATCACTTAAAAGCGCTTTCATTTCTACTGCATAATCTTCGTGAATCTCGAGGTAAATACAGCCATTTTGAACAAGTTGTTTTTTTGCATTTTCAGCCAATAGGCGATAAAACAGCAACGGATCTTCGTCAGGAACAAACAACGCCAAATGAGGTTCAAATTCAAGTACGTTTTTTGCCATGAATTGCTTGTCAGCGATTGGAATGTATGGCGGATTTGAGACAATGATGGTGCACGATTGTTGAAAAGTTGGCTGCTGCAAATCATCCTTGATCCATGAAACAACTACATTGTTGGCTGAGGCATTTTGTTGCGCTATGGCTAAAGCAGCAGCAGAAACATCGATTCCTGTAATCGTCCAATTTGGATGACGTGCTTTTACTGCCAAGGCGATGCATCCAGAACCAGTACACCAATCAACCAATTGGATAGCAGTTTCATTTTTAAAATCAGTAGTTATCCAATCAACTAATTCTTCCGTCTCTGGACGAGGAATCAATACATCAGCATTCACATAAATTTTCAAGCCATCAAAATAAGTGAAGCCAACGATGTATTGGTACGGTTCACCTGCCAATAAGCGGGTTTTGATTACTTGTAACTGTGCTAGTGCTTCTTCCGATAATTGGAGATTGTTTTCGCTGATTAGTTGTGTTTTGGAAAGATTAAAACAATCCTCTAATGCAAAAAGAAAAGTATTTTTGGCTTCTCTTTCATCGAAAACTGGACTTAAATCAGTCTGCCAAGTCGCTAAGAGTTTCGAAAAAAAAGCATTCATTCAGGCGCTGAAACGAAATTATTTCAATTGTTTGTCTAATTGAACATGTAAGCCTAAACCGCGTAACGATTCGCCTGAAGCAACAATCATTCCATTACCGTCAACTAAAAAAGCACTTGGAATAAACTGAACTTGGTATGCAGTACCTGCAACATTTTCTTTGTCCCAAACATGATTTGACCAGATCAAACCATCTTTTTTAATTGCTTCTTTCCATTTAGCTTCATCACGATCAAGTGAAACGGAAAATACTTCGAATCCTTTCGCTGTTTTGAATGTTTTCTTGTTGTATTTGTTGTATGCTTCAACTACGTTTGGATTTTCTTTGCGACAAGGACCGCACCAAGAAGCCCAAAAATCGATGAGTACCATTTTCCCTTTTAAGGCAGATAATTTGATTGTTTTTCCTGCAGGATTTGTCAAGGTAATTTCTGGAGCTTTTGCTCCTACTCCTGGCAAAACAGTTGTCGTACTGAATGAAGTAATTGTCAGTAAAAAAAAGCCAATTGCGGCTGCAAATCCAAATTTCAACATAATCGTTTGTTTAAATTAGTTTATTCTACGGATATCTGCTCCGATATTTCTCAAACGGATATCAATATCTTGGTACCCACGGTCAATTTGTTCGATGTTATGAATAACGCTTTTTCCTTCGGCAGAAAGTGCAGCAATCAATAACGAAACTCCCGCACGGATATCCGGTGAAGTCATATTGATACCGCGCAACTGATGTTGTCTTGCTAAACCGATTACCGTCGCTCTGTGTGGATCACACAAGATGATCTGCGCACCCATATCGATTAATTTATCGGTGAAAAACAAGCGCGATTCAAACATTTTTTGGTGAATCAAAACGCTTCCTTTCGCTTGTGTTGCGACAACCAAAATAATGGATAATAAATCGGGTGTAAATCCAGGCCAAGGCGCATCGTAAATGGTCAAAATTGAACCATCAATAAAGGTGTCAATTTCGTATAAATCTTGAGCAGGAACAAAAATATCGTCCCCTCTTCTTTCTAATTTGATCCCTAGACGTTTGAATGTATTCGGAATAACTCCTAAGTTTTCCCACGAAACGTCTTTGATTGTAATTTCAGATTGTGTCATAGCAGCCAATCCAATGAAACTACCAATCTCGATCATATCAGGCAAAATTCGGTGATAACATCCACCCAATTCTTTTACTCCTTCAATGGTCAATAAATTGGAACCAATACCAGAAATTTTAGCGCCCATTGCGTTCAACATTTTACATAGCTGTTGCAAATAAGGCTCGCATGCTGCGTTGTAAAAAGTCGTTGTTCCTTCTGCCATTACAGCAGCCATCACGATGTTTGCCGTTCCAGTTACCGAAGCTTCATCCAAGTGAATGTATGTTCCTTTTAGGTTTTTACCTTCTATTGAATAAAAATGCTCACCTGCATCGTAATTGAATTTCGCGCCCAACAAAGTAAACCCCTCGAAGTGCGTATCCAATCTTCTTCGTCCTATTTTATCACCTCCTGGTTTCGGAATAAATCCTTTACCGAAACGCGCTAACAAGGGACCAACAATCATGATAGAACCACGTAATGATCCAGCACGTTTTTTGAAATCTTCCGTTTCCAAGTACGACATATCGATATCTTTTGCTTGGAAACTATACGTTCCACGCTCAATTTTCTCGATTTTCACGCCCATTGTTTGCAACAAGTCAATCAATTTGTTGACATCAACAATATCAGGAACGTTTGAAATGGTAACTTTTTCTGGTGTCAATAATGGTGCACAAAGTACTTGAAGCGCTTCGTTTTTTGCACCTTGAGGAGTTAATTCACCCTTTAATTTTTTTCCACCGTGGATTTCAAATGAAGACATGCGTTAATTCTTTTTTCGGTTTTGATTTTGATTGTAGTTCTGGTTTTTATTCTTGTTATTATTGTTGTTTTTTGGATTCTTTTTGTTCGGACGTTTGTTTGGTTGAATGCCAAAAGATTTCAAAATCAAATTGGTATTCATCAATTCGTCTGGATTTTCCAAAATCAAGTCGCCTTTGGACAATTCTTTCAATTGCTCGGCAATAACTTGATTTTCAACTGCATCATTGTTGTACGCCAAGAATTGCTTTTTCATGAAATTCGCCATGGTAATTTTCAAGAAATCACGTTCATCTTTGTCCGTAACTTGTTTCGAATTACTTAATATTTCTTGGGTATATTTACCATAGTGACCAAATCTGATTCTGCTTTTTGGGTATTCCATGATATCTGGCTTACTCATCAATGTTTCAGGCTTGGGAATTTCATAAGGTGAATCAACATCTAATTTAAAATCAGACATCACAAACAAGTGCGTCCATAATTTGTGTCTGAAATCATCGACATCTCTCAAGTGTGGGTTCAATTGTCCCATTACTTCAATGATGGCGCGTGTTGCTTTGTTGCGTTCATCTCTGTCCTCAATCGTCATTGCGTGTGCAATCATTTCCTGAACATTTCTTCCATATTCGGGTAATAATAATTTCGGACGTGTTGTGTTATATTCCATGTTGTGTAACGAAGTTCAAAAATAAGTTTTTTTAGAATGCTTCAGGTGAATTTTATTCAGAAGCTTTTAACAATTGAACTGTGATAAAAAAAAACTCTTTGTAAAAAGAAAATTGATTTGGATTACAGTGTTGCAAATATACAATTAATTTACAGACAAGGTATCCAAATCAATTTCCTGAAATTGAAGCGTATAAAAGTTATTCTTTCACAACTGTAATCACTTTCGAACTTCCACTTTTAGCGGCAATTACTAATTGATAAACTCCTGATTCCCAGTTTTGAGCATGTAATTCATTCGTTCCATTTTGAATAGTCGCATGTTGAATGAATCTTCCTTGTAAATCAAACACGGTCAACTCAAAACTTTCCATTTCATTTGACATAATAGTGAAATTCGTTGCTGATGGAACGGGATAGATTGTCAAATCAAAATCAAGTAATTCATTAACAGATAAATGACAATTATTTAATGTGTTAAATGTTGGCTGCGCAAAAGTAAAAGTACCTCCATCGTTGCAACGTGCATAGGCAACATCAGTTGTTTGTGCGGTATAATCAACTTGGTCGTATGGTGTTGTTCCATTCGATAAAATAACCGATTCACCAGCAATACTTAATTTAAAATTCGTGTGAATTCCAGTTAATTGATCGGCATCATCATCTGTCCAAATAGGAAGTACAGCATGTGGAGCAAGGATAGTTCCAGCTGGAATTTGAAACTTCGTTAAGTTAGCGCCATCGTCCGAAAGGTATAATCCTCCAACTGTTAAGGCACTATTCGTTGTGTTATACAATTCGATCCAGTCATCACTTTCGCCATATGCATCATTAAACAAAGTATTATCCGATAATATTTCGTTTATGAGCACTTGACCACTTGTTGCCAAAGGAGCATTGATCAACAAGGTATGGTATTCATGTTCTGCGCGTTGTGGACTGAACAAACCTGCATTTGCATTTTCAGCGTAAACATAATACTGAACTTGCGTGCAGTTTAAAGTAAGCGTAGCACCATAAACATGGTCACCTGCAGCGCCATCACCATGCAATCCATCGTCAAACATTGCAACACGATTAAATTTCAATTGCTTCTCAAAACGATAACCAAAATAAACAGTTGTTTCATTGGAACACGTTGCTGTAAACGTTACTGTCGTTCCATAATTAGGAGCTGTATTGCTTACTGCATGAGCAGAAATAACTGGAGCAACCAAAGTGTAATTAGCATTCGTATTGAAATAAGTAACACGTGCAGTCATCAATTGTTGAATTCCAGGAGTAGAACTTCCTCCACCTGGTCCTCCACCACCGCCTGAAACAGCAGTTGTCAAACTATTTTGGTATTGTGTGTACGTATAAAATTTGTACGGATCTGCTTGAACAGCAGCATCAATCGTCGTTCGCAACGCATTAGCTGTTGTGAGGTATTGTCCCGATTCAAAAATATCTTTAACGATTGTGCGCACGTGAGCCATGTACATGCGTTTGTATAATGGATTCGCCAACATTTTAACGATTAACGGATGATTCACCGATGTACTATTCGACATTGGATCTAAGGTTGAAGGTGTTATCGTACCTGAACCTGTTCCACCTGGAAAACCGCCAAAACTCATGTTTAAATCCCAAACTGTTGGCACAAAACGATTATTCAAATCGTAATACAAATAATAATTTTGGCGAAACGCTCCGCTATATGAATCTAAATTAACCAAAACGTTATTAAAAGCAAGCATCCACAAAGCACGATCGACATCCAAAACTTTTTCGATTTCAGTAAATGAATTATTCAACGTATCGGTTAGATTTCGCAATTTATTCCAACCGTAATTCGATTGTAATTCATATCCTGTCGCATACAATGAACTATCTTGACCCAAGTATTTTAAATCGGGACTTACAGAACTTCCTGGTCCAGCTCCTCCTACAGGATTGCATTTAAAAAACGCACCAGTTTCAGTGTAATAATGATCTGCATTGAATTTATCATCAATACTCTCAGCACTTGAATACAAACCACGAAGTGTTCCGTTAATGTAAACGTTTGCAAAATTTGCTTTCGGACAATCCATGAACTGTTCCAAAACAGCATAGGAAAGTACTTCGCGAATCATGGAAGGATCTTGATATCCGTTTTGAAGTTTTATACTCGTATAACCTTGGTAATCTGCTTTTGCATGAATATAATCTAAGTTGATATGCAAAGGATTTTTGTTGTTATTTGCGTTATACGAACTATTTCCTTTGTACTTCACACCAACACTATCAAACATGGTTCCATTGATTCGTACCGAGTCGGCCAATAAATAACCCTCTGTTGTTGCTGCTAAATTATCCAGTTGAGCATCCCAATTGCTTGCACTGAAAAATATTTCGATAGTTTGAACTGTTGAACGGTCATAAAAGTTTTGCGCCGACATCTTATCTGCAAAAATGAAGGTCGCAAATAAAAAAAGAATGATTTTTTTCATAAAAAGTATTTTTTTTAAGATGATCAAAGTTACGAAAAGTTTAATTGAAGATTGGAAAATTTAAAATTGAAGATTGGAAGATTGGAAGATTGGAAGATTATAAAATTTCTAAAAAGTGAAAAACGTAATATTACTTTTTTACTTCGGTTATTTATTTCACAAACATTAATCTCACCAAATAAAATGGTTGAACTAATTATTTTTCCATTATTATTTCAGAAATAATTTCTTTTGTTAATGGTTTGGGATAAAATCCTTTGACCATTTCAAACGAAAGCGCACGTTCTATTTCTTTTTCGTTCAAGGTAGATGAAACAACATAAAAAAATAGGTTTTCGGATAAAAACCCGTCATTAATTAATTTATTCAAGACATCGAATCCATTAAAAAATGGCATGTTGATGTCTAAAAAAACTACTGTTTTATTCCGGTCATTTGTAGTTTTCATTTCCTCAAAAAACGTCAATGCATCTTGACTGGATTGAAATATACAAACTGGAATGGAGGTTGCTAATTGTTCGATAACTTTTTGATGAATGAAATTAAAAATCTGGTCATCATCGACTAAAACGATACGAGCTATATTCATGAGCTGATTAAATTAAAATGTTAACTGTTGTGCCTATTCCCAATTGTGAATCAACAGAGATAGAACCATTTAATTTTGTGACAATCTCTTTGCAGATGTACAAACCTAAACCTGTTCCTTCGCTCGTTTTTGATGCTCTGTAGAACATGTTGAAGATTTTTTCAAGGCTTTCTGTAGGAATGCCCTCTCCGTTGTCTTTTATACTGATCGCAACTTTATTGTTGATTCGTTTCATCGAAAACTCAATGACTGTTTCACGATGTTTCGAGCGGTATTTCACAGCATTTCCAATGATATTTTTCAATAAGGTGTTTACTCTTGTTTTATCAGAAAAAATGAGTGAATCACCTTCACAATCAAGCTTAAAATCAATGTGGTCTTCAGCTGCATATTTCAAATCTTCGAAAATTTGTGAAGCCATTTCACACAATTGAACTGGTTCCATGGTGATTTCCAAACGTGCATTTCGGGAATATTCTAATATTTCTTGAATGGTTCCATCCAAACGATTGACACTTGATTCGGCCATGTTCAAATATTCCATTATCTCTGTATCTAATGTTGGATGCATTTTTGTTAACATGATCAATCCTTTTATTGACAACAAAGGAGAACGCAAATCATGTGAAACGCTGTAGACGAAATTATCCAATTCCGAATTGATTTTTTTAAGCTCGTTATTTTTATTTAAGAGCACCAATTCAATATTTTTTAAATCGGTAATATCAATAAACGCATTTGTATAACCCGCTAATTGATTTGAACCGTTAAAATTTGGAGCATTGCTCACCAAGAAAAAACGTTTGGATTTATCTGTTAAATCGATTGCGATTTCGTACAAGTTATCTGCAACTTTTAAATACGATTCAATGTAACCCAACTCCTTTTTAACTTTCAGTTCCGATTCTGGGCAATTCATCACAATCAGGTTTTGAGGCGAAATAAGCGGAAGTAGTTCGTTGATTTTACGATTCATAAAAACAATTTCACCGGCTTTGTCCAATTCAATCAGTCCAATATTAACATGATCGATGATTCCTCTATATTTTTCTTCACTTTTCTTGAGTTGGTTTTCTGATTGTTTTGCTTCAGTTATGTCAATAGAGGTCCCAATCAAGCGAATGACGCGACCATTGTCATCTTTTTCAGAAATTGAAACACCTTTGACAATGCGTAGTTCATTGTCATTTTCGCGGTAAATTCGAAATTCTTGTTCAATAAAATCTCTTTCACCATTGATCAATTGATCAATTTCATGGACTGCTTTGTTGTAATCACTTGGATGTAAGCGCTGCTCCCAAAGGGAATTAAAGTTTTCAATATCCTTGTTTTTGATGCCGTACTGTTCAATTAACACGTGATTCCACATAACGAAATCAGATGTTAAATCGTATTCCCAAATTCCAATTAGTGATTTTGTTGTAATTAATTCAAAGCGCGAATTGATGCGCAATAAGTCTTGTTGATTTTTTCTTTCCTCAGAAATATCACGTTGCAAAGCGATGAAATTGATGAGTTGATGTTCTTCGTCAAAAACGGGTGTTATTTCGAGATTAACAAAATAAGGTGTTCCATTTTTTCGATAATTGAGCAACGTTGTTGCAATTCCTTCGTGTTTTCGAAGGGCTAAAGCAATCATTTTTACTGTTTCTTTATCCGTTAATTCACCTTGTAAAAAATCTTTGGGCTTTTTCCCTTTCACATCGCTCAATTGATAACCAGTCATCGCAATAAATGAATCATTGATCCATTCCACATAGCCAAAAGCATCGGTAATAACGACACCATTTTTTGATTTGGTTGCAATCATGGATAGTTTTCTCAATTCAATTTCGGCATCGTGAATTTTAGCGAGCTGTTCTTCAATTTGTTGACTCTTGTATCGGTTAAAAAATAAAGAACGCACCTGTTGGCAAAAGAGATTGAAAATTGTACTATGACTTGCATCTAAGGTACGATATAATGGAGCGTTTTCAATAGAAATCAAGCCCATTAATACACACGAAAAATTGGTCTCTTTGTCCTCGAAATAAAAAAACAAGGCTTGATTAAACTGACTAAATACTTTTGACCCAGCCATTTGTTCATTTGAAAAAACAAAAGGAGCTAATTCATTTGTTTGAAAAATAAAATTATCAATACACTTAACAACCTCATCTTCATCAATTTGAGCTGCATTTTTACCTTCAACAAACAATTGACTTTTTGCACCTTTTTTGCGAGTGAGAACAACAGATGTTTCAATTTCAAGAATATCAATAATCGTTTCCGAAATCAAATGTAAAAACGAAGTGTTATCTATTTCATTAAGAGACAAGTAATTGAATTTACTCAAGCGTTTGTACAATTCTAATTCGTGATCGAGTTGATTTTTCGCATTGATCAATTCTTGCTCGACGACTGAGAATCTGGTCACGCGAAGTTGCAATTCCCGATTGGCTTTCAATAACTGTTGTGTATCAAATTCATTCATGCTTATTTTCTGTAAATAGCATACAATGCTGTGGTATAATTGTGATAGGTGTTTTTTCCATTTATGCGTGCAAATTCTCCGAAACCATACATACCTAACCAAGGTGGACAAGTACCATTTTCATAAAAAGGGAACTGCATTTTACTCACCAATTCTTCTTTTATTACGCGGTTAAATAGATACCTACCGCGTGCCAAACAATCGGCATGGAAGACAGCAATTGGTTTTTTGCCTTGAGCGCGAACCATCATTTTATTTACCATTTTTTCCATTTCGGAAAATATCAATTCTTCGTCGCGTTTACACAACCATATTTTAGTTCCTTCTTCACAGGACACAGGATAATAGATTGCTGATCCCTCGTGTTTTGTCACCACGCGTAAAATATGTTTATTGCCATATTCCTTAGCTTGCGAAGGTGATAATTCTTCTGCTATTGCACCAATTGGAATAGATTCGCCACAGGTTGCGTTTTCTGGCAATCCTAAATGATGCAGGTATTCTTCCCAAGCTGGTTTATTATTGATTTCTTCAATGATATGACCTGTCGATTTAGTAACTATCAATGGTTCACCAATAGCATTGAAACCATGTGTCGCTTGTGTATCAATAATTAAGGTTTCATCATAAAATCCAACCGCAAACGCAGCATGCTCAAAGACCTCGTGATTTACAGCTTGATAATTGATAAATCCTTTCATATTGTCAGAAGACGTTGCACCAAAAAGTGTTACATCAGGTCCAAAAACCAATTCAAACGCATCAATTACATGTTGGTTATCTGTATCAATTCCAGATCCTAAAAAGTAGACCATGTTGATATTAGCCGATTGACTTTTGAGGCTTGTTGCTAATTGTTGTGCTTTTTCGAACGCTGTTTTACCCGAAATTTCAGGCACATGAGCTACAGCAAATTCTTTCCCTGTAACAGCCATTAATGCGATATCTTTCATTGATTCACTCACTCCCTCTCGCCCAACAACACCACAACAGGATGCAGCTAAAACGGTAGCTGAAGGAACAAGTTCTTTTGCTTGATCGACTAATTCTTGAAAGTCATGACCGATACTTGCATGAAAAATCAACAAGTTTGCTTGGTTGTAATTATCTCCTAAAGCGGATTCAAGGCATTCCAACACACCTCTTTTAGTGTTCACTACACGTGTACTAGCTGAATGAAATTGTAACATAATTTATCTATATAATTGTAAGTAGTCAAAAGTTAAAAGCGTTATCGAACTCGTGCCTCTTTGTCCAAAAGCACTAGTCACGCCATTTTGCCCATTCCTTCCCGCTCTACCGGGAGAAAGGCCTTCTAAATTTCTTCCTGGTTTTCCTCCAACACCACCTCTACCAGGTTGACCTGGTACTCCTGCTGGTACTGATATCGATATATTTCTTTGCAATTCGGAAGCTGAAGGGTGAATATAGCAGATAACATTGCCACCATTTCCTCCAAAACCAGCATTTCCTCCATGACCTCCATCGCCTCCATCGCCAGCGTATTTTATTTTATTATTGGAGTTTTCAGCTGCTTTTCCATCACCTCCATTTCCACCATTCCCACCATCACCTCCGGTTCCACCAGGCGCATAGATGGATAATTGAGCAGCGGTTGATTGCATAAAATACGTTTCATTCGTTGTAAGGTTTTGTACATGAAAAAAATACATGTTACTATCCTTCCAACAATGGATGGACAAGTCAACACCGTTTAATCCATTTTGTCCACTCGTTCCATCTAGTCCCGATTTTCCAAAACGGAACAACAAGGCTTGACTGCCATTTGATCCATCAGCTCCATCTCCAGCTTTTTTTTGTGAAAATGTCAATTCAATCGGCGCATTGTAATTTAGTCGCAAAGTATCCCAATTTGAGAAAGTCTCCTCGTGCTTATTGGCAATTGTTAATTTAACAGGTACCTTATTTTGAAAAAATTTAGATGGAAGTTGTGTTGTTTCGAACTTACCTTTCCGTCCAGTGAATTGTATGTTTTCCGTTGCAACATAAATATTATTTTTTTGAGCATCTATCAATTCTCCCGACTTCATTTTTATCAAAACTGTACCTGAAATTGGAACTGCATAATTAAGTGGTTGATAGGGATCGTATTCAAGAATTAACTGATCTATTTCTTGGAAGTCAATTTTATTCACCGGATTACATGCAACGAGAGCAAGATAAACACTAAAAAATCCCAAAACGGGAAAACTACGTAGAAACCTCATTTTTTAGCTTGTTTTACCTACAAGTTTACTAAAAATCAAGGTGTTATCAAAGAGAAAAGTGTTGGAAGATTGGAAGATAAAGATTGGAAGATTGAAGATTGGAAGATTGGAAAAAAGTAATATTACGTTTTTAACTCATTATTTCTTCTTTGCTATTTATTGCTAAATTAGTAAACAAAACACCCTTTCATCTGTTTTAATTACATGGAAAATCAAACCATTATCAAGGTTGAACATTTAGCCAAAAAATTCGGGACGTTTGAAGCAGTCAAAGACGTTTCTTTCACCGTCAACAAAGGTGATGTCTTCGGATTTTTAGGCCCTAATGGCGCTGGAAAAAGTACAACTATCCGTTGTTTGCTCTCGTTAATTCAACCCGACAAAGGAACAATTGAATTGTTTGGAAAATCGTTAAATAACGATCGATCCGCAATATTGCGCAACATCGGTAGTATTATCGAAAAACCAGATTTTTACAAGTACTTGTCGGCACAAAAAAACTTGGAAATTTTTGCACGAGTTTCGGGTGCACAGGTAAGTTCTAAAGAAATCGCTGAAATGCTCGACTTTGTTGGATTGGGTAACCGAGCAAAACACAAGGTTAAAGGCTTTTCACACGGAATGAAACAACGACTAGGCATTGCGCAAACCTTGTTACACAAGCCAGAATTAATCATTTTGGACGAACCAACTACAGGTCTCGATCCGCAAGGAATCATCGAAATACGCAACTTGATTTTGCGGTTGAAAAACGAACAAAACAAAACCATTTTGTTGTCGTCGCACCAATTATCGGAGATCGAGTTAATCGCAAATAGAATGGTTATCATCAATCAAGGACGATCGATTGTTGAAGGAGAAGTTGCGGCTTTGTTGAATAGCGACGAAACGGTTGTGCGCATTGAAATCGATGAAGCGGAAACAGCGCTTAAATTGGTTGCTGAATCCATGAATGATGTACATGTTACTCAATCGGGGCCGAACGAACTGGAAGTGACGCTTTCAAAACAACGTGTTCCCGAATTGACCCGAGCATTAGTTGCAAGCGGATGTGCTATTCACGCGATCGAACCGAAACGAAAATTAGAAGATTATTTCATCAAAACCATTCAAGCATAATGTTGCTCAAAAACACGTACAACGAATTTATAAAAATCGTTTCAAAACCAAGAAGTTACTTGGGATTTGGTGCATTAACATTATTAATATGCATCATTATTTTTGCCATGAAAGCAGATGGTGAATCGATCGTTTCTTTTGTAACTGCTAGTTTCGAACAAACGCTTTCGTTCAACGGAAAATTGGTAAACGGAAATTTAATCGCCTTCATCATTTTACAAATGTTGGTGGTGCATATTCCATTATTAGTTGCATTGGTTACAGGCGATTTGATTTCAGGCGAAGCAGCTATGGGAACCATTCGGATGTTGGCAACGAAACCCATTTCCCGCACACAAATTGTCCTTTCGAAATTCATTGCTGGTGCAATGTACACCTTGTTATTGACCTTGTGGCTCGGATTTTTATCGTTAGTGGTCTCGCACTTGGTATTTGGAGCAGGAGATTTGATTGTTTTGAACAGCGATGGCTTGGTCATTCTTCCGGAAGCCGATATATTGTGGCGTTTTGGTTTGGGATTTTGTGTCGCGTTTTTGGCCTTACTGACCGTTGCTACACTATCACTTTGCCTTTCTGCTTTCTCTGAAAACTCCATCGGACCAATTGTTGCAACGATGGCTATCATTATATTGTTTACCATTATCGGAAGTTTGGACGTGACAGTATTTGATAACATCAAACCCTATTTATTCACCACCCACATGGCATCTTGGCGCAGTTTCTTCGAACAACCTGTTCCCTACGATTCCATCATCCAATCCATTGTTGTGTTGCTGGTTCACATTATCGTTTTAATTGGCATTACACTTTATAAATTCAACAAAAAAGACATCACATCCTAATGAAAAATTCAATCATTGCTGCGTTTTTACTCAGCTCAACAATCGTTTTCGGGCAAACAGCCTCCGACGTACTTTCGAAATTAACAGCAAAGTTTAACACAGTCAAAGATTACACGGTTAATGCGCACATTTCGGCAGACATTCCAATGATCAATATCATGCCTTCGAACGTGAAGATTTACTTCAAACAAAAGGACAAATTCAAAATTGAATCGAAAGGTATTGTCATTGTGCCAAAACAAGGTTTTACTGAATTGAATGAATTTATTGCAAACAAAGCCAAATACACGGCTGTTTTTGGCGAAAACTTGGTTGTAAATTCCGTTAAAACGCGTTTGATCAACATTATTCCAAACGAAGGATCTGGAGACATCATTTTAGCAAAAATTTGGGTGGACGAAGTAAACATGGTCATCATGCGTTCGCAAATCACAACGCAAAGCAATGGAACGGTGAAAGTTGATTACACGTACGGCGATCAATTGAGCAAAGGCTTGCCAAGTATCATGAAGTTCGAAATCGATGTGAAGAAATTCAAAATACCAAAAAGCGTCGCAGCGGACATCAACAAAACAGCGAGCGACAAAAAGAAGGCAAAAGACAAACAACGCAAAACAGGAACAGTGACAATTACCTTGAGTAATTACAAGGTCAATACAGGTTTGGCGGACAGCGTTTTTGAGAAGAAAAAGAAGAGCTAGATAGTACGTTATTTAGATAGAAAAGTTAAAACAAGTAAAAAAGCCTTCTTTTGAAGGCTTTTTTACTTGTGGTCCCACCTGGGCTCGAACCAGGGACCACCTGATTATGAGT
>ERZ650308.553-NODE-553-length-20270-cov-11.592382_pt1 | contig 20270 bp, 15 predicted proteins | sample MGYA00376244_ERZ650308 | MGnify/ENA primary metagenome ERZ650308 (study PRJEB26733, sample SAMN07839295) | wastewater metagenome | biome: small river; feature: stream; material: water | place: USA: North Carolina | collected 2016-04-26 ... | reverse complement strand
GGCTCCAGGTCATGTTGTCGCGAAGGTAGTCGAAACCAAACTCGTTGTTGGTTCCATAGGTGATGTCGGCTAGGTACTGCTCGCGACGAACCGCTGGCTCCTGGTTCGAAATGATGCAACCGGTGGTCATGCCGAGCGCGCGGAACACGCGGCCCATTAGCTCACTCTGGTAGCTAGCAAGGAAGTCGTTTACGGTGACCACGTGAACACCGCGGCCAGCGATTGCGTTCAGGTAGGCAGGAAGGGTGGCTACCAGGGTCTTTCCTTCACCGGTGCGCATCTCGGCGATGTTGCCGAGGTGCAGAGCGGCGCCACCCATTAGCTGAACGTCGAAGTGACGCATGCCAAGGGTTCGCTTTGAAGCTTCGCGAACTGCGGCGAAGGCTTCTGGAAGTAGGTCATCGAGACTTTCGCCAGCGGCATAGCGCTCGCGCAACACGGTGGTTTCGTTCTGAAGCTCTTCGTCGCTTAGCGAGTTGAAGTTGACTTCGAGCGCGTTGATGGCGTCGGCATAATTGCGAAGCTTCGCAAGGATTCTGCCCTCGCCAGCGCGCAGTAGTTTGTCGATGATGTTAGCCAAGATTTGCTCCAAACCGGTTGTGTTGGTCTAATACCAATCTTAGACGAAGGGCCCAGCCGTGAAACGGCTGAGCCCCTCGTTCGCTGATAGACGAATCGGGTATTTTTGCCCGATTTTGCTTATGAAAGCGTCAATACTCCATAGTTCCAACCCTTGCGGCGATAGACCACACTTGGCTTGCCGGTTTCAGAGTCGTGGAACAGATAGAAATCATGGCCAACAAGCTCCATGTGATAGAGCGCATCATCCACTGACATTGGGTTGCCAGCGAACTGCTTGCGACGGATTACCACTGGGCTTTCGCCAAGATCAGGGCCAGATTCTGCCACCTCGGCGCTGGCCTTGCCAAGCAAGACATCGGCGTCAACCGCGTGAATGTCGAGTGAGGCGAAGTCATTTGCGGTTAGTTCGCTGGTGCCGATTGAACCGTGGGCTCCATGGTGCACCTTGCGGCGGTCGGCAGCGCGACGAAGACGCTCAGAGAGTTTGCCGAAAGCCATGTCGAATGCCGAGAACTTGTCGCCGGCGTGAGCTTCGGCGCGAATCACATGACCTGGTTCGATAACGGTTAGTTCAACCTGATCTTCAGGGCCAGAGGTTTTGCTGTGGTCATGTCGAGTTACTTTGATCTCGAGGGACTGCACTTTGTGGGCCAACTGCTCAACCTTGTGCGCACGTTCTGCAACGTAGTCGCGGAATCGGTCAGAGACACTCAAATTGCGAGCGGTGATGTTGATTTCCATTATTACCTCCGTTTCAGGCGCCATTGCCTGTGAAAGAAAAGGTATACCCATTTCTAGGTTTTAGATTGCGTTTTCAGAATAGTTTCAGAAAAAGCCAAGAATCCGACCACTCGCCCGCCGACCTCGGTGACCGCACGGGCCGCTTCAAGGATTGTCGCGCCGGTGGTCACAATGTCATCAACCAGGATGACCGAGCGCCCGGCAAGCCAAACCCTGCCGGTCATCGACCCGACCAGATTCCTGGCGCGCGCATCGGCATCTAGGGTCGATTGGTCGAGCACCTCGCGATTGAACGCCAGCCCTTGGACCACACGAGCGGGATGACCGGCGACTCGATTCACACGCTTCGCCAACACCTTGGCCGGCGCGAACCCACGTTTTAGGAAGTTAGCCCGACCGCTCGGAATCGGCACCACCAGCGGCAAGCCGACTTCGCCTGTCAACGAATGCAACAGCGGAACCATGGGCCGCGCCAGGAAACTCACAAGTGAAGTCTGACCGTGTTCCTTGAAAGCTTTGATTAGCGCGCGTTCGTTTGGGCCATAGTTGGCGGCCACTTGGCCGGGCAACCCATCCCGGTTGATGACTCGGGCCTGCCAATCAAGTTTGCCGAAGCAACTGGGGCAAATTGGCGAGCCCATGGTTGGGCAGAGCGCGCAGCGCGCGGGCAGCAGCAGGTCAAGAAGGTCATCGAATGCACTCACGCAGTCAAGACTCATGCCGAGGGCTCAGGTGAGAAGCCTGTCAGTTGAAGAATGTTGAGAGTTTTGGCCTGTGGAAACTAGTTTGCGAAGTGGAAAGCGGTAACTTCGGAACGCATCCGTGACCAGGTGATGTTGCGGTAGGCATAGAGGTTGTGCGCTGAATCGAGGGCATAGACGCCAGAAATATTGGTTCGAGCTTCTAGAAGCTTTGCCGAGCTAATCGCACCTAGATCACGCATTGTGCCGCCGATCGTGAACAGGCCGGCACCGATCGCGATATCTCCGAAGGAGTGCAGCACGGCGATGGTGTTCTCGTCTGACCACGCAACCGAGAGTGGAGTGTCGCTCACGCCAACCACTTCAATTGGTGCGCCAAAGGCAATGGGCAGCCCATCCTTGTCGCGAAGAATGCTCGCCACATAAGCGTGGACCGACTGGCCCGAGCCAACCAGCAGGGCGATGCGGGCGCCTTCAGGGCTGATCGCAAATTGACGACGAGGGAACGAGTCGAGCCAACCCAGTTTGAGCGTATGACGAATGCCGCCAGGCGAAGTGACCTGCACGGCCTCCCCCGCCTTCTTAGTCATTGTCCACAGATAGCTCTGGTCATCAAACATCGGCGCCAATTGACCGGCACGGGCATCGACCAGTGATGGGGTGCTGCCGAAGATGCCGATGTGCGAGCGATAAACGCCAGTCGAGCTCTTGAGCGCCACCCAGTCGGTCGATTCGGTGATGGCGAAATCGAAGGCTCCGGTGCGCTTGACCAGATCTTCACTGCCCGGGATGGGGGTTGCCACATCGCCGCTCAGCACCTTAAGTTCGCCGCCCTCTAGCAAGACCGCCTGGGTGCTGCCGACGGTCGGAATGAGTTCGGGCAAGTCCGCGATTTCTTGCGGGCCACGCTCAACCGAGATGCTGACGCTGTAGACGTTCGGCAGCTGGGTGAGAGTTGCCCGGATCTGCGCCTTCAGTTGACGACGAGCGAGATTTGACGCGGTTAGAGCCTTCGCGGTGAGGTCAACCGCTGCGACACCATCGGCCACAGTCACCGAGTTCAGCGAAAGTGCGGTGCCAGCCGGAATTGCCGAATTTACTGCCGGAGCAAGCCATTCGCTTGGACCCTTGAGCATTGCATTTACGAGTCTGGTCGCGGTCGACGCGCGGCTCGGGAACCATCGCAGGTCTGGAACCAAGTGGTGACGCTGGGAATCGAAGAAATAGACCGAATAGCTTCGGAAGATGACCTCAAAAACTGGTCGAATCAAAATGGTTAGGTCAGGGGCACTCGAGATTCGCCATTCGCCATTTTCGCGAACCATCTTGAACTCGAGCATTCGCGTTGCACCTGAGTCGAGGACTTTATAGTGCCCGTCGCCATCCACGGTTGCCTGAACCTGAACGCTCACCGAGGCATTCTGGCTCGCGTTGAAGCTGATGGTTGGGTTGCCCTGTTGAATCAGAACTTCGGCATTCGGATTCCACTTGGTTTTGTAGTTCTGGGTCAGGTACTCGCGGGCTGCTTCATAGTCGTTTTGCGGACCGGTGCCAGCGTTGATAAATCCGTTGAGAATATCCTGCTGGGTTTCGCCCGCGGCAGGACCGCTCGGTGAGTAGTAGAGATAGTCACTTGACATGTCGCCCTGAATTTCAGGACCAACTTTGATTTCGCCCGAGCGAGGCAACTGTGCACAGCCAGCAATCGCCAAAACGGTCATGGCCGCGGCAAGAGTTTTCAAGAACTTATTCACTCTTCGGCACCGCCTTTGGCTTCTTCGGCGGCAACGGCAGCGGAGACTGGGTGAATACCATTCCCTTGCGACGAGGCAAGGTCAAACGGAACGAAGCGCCTTCGTTTGGCTTTGCCCAGACCTGAAGCCAGCCGTCGTGAAGGTGGGTGTCTTCAAGCGAAATCGCAAGACCCAGACCGGTTCCTCCGGTGGTGCGCTTGCGAGCTGGGTCGGCTCGCCAGAATCGGTCGAACACGCGGTCGACCTCGGCACGAGTCATGCCCACACCTTGGTCGGTAACTGTGACAGCCACAGCAGATTCGCTAGCGCCGACGGCAACCTTGATCGGCTTGCCCTCACCGTGTTCGATGGCGTTGGCGAGCAAGTTTCTGAGCAGGCGCTCGATGCGGCGACTATCCATCTCAGCATCCACCGAGCCCTGCGGGATGTCGATTTCGATCTCGGAACCCTTGCTGCGAGCCAACGGTTCGATGCCGGCAATCGCCATTCCAACCACGCCGTTTAGGTCTTGCATCTCTAGATCGGCAGTGACCGCACCAGCGTCATAGCGCGAAATCTCGAGCAGGTCATTGAGCAAAGTTTCAAAGCGCTCAATCTGATCGTGCATGAGTTCGGCCGAGCGCTTTACCGGCGGAGTCAAAGTGTCACGACCCGCGAAAATCATGTCGCCAGCCAACTTGATGGTGGTCAGTGGTGTGCGAAGTTCGTGCGACACATCCGAGACGAAGCGTTGCTGCATCTTCGAGAGGCTTGCCAACTGCGTGATCTGACTCTGCAGCGACTGAGCCATTTTGTTGAACGAGCGGGCCAGGATGGCGATGATGTCTTCGCCACGCTCTGGCAATCGGCGGTCGAGCGCACCCTCGGCGAGTTGCTCGGAAACCTCTGCTGCCAAACGCACCGGGCGCACTAACCAGTCGGTCACGAAGAAGCTGATCGCACCGATCACGAGCAAGAGGATGAGCATGCCCCAGAACAGGGTGCGCTGCACGAAGTCCAGGGTTTGCTGCTCACTGTTTAGGTCGAAGACCAGGTAGAACTCATAGTTACCCGCAAGTGGAATCTGAATCGGGGCCCCCACCACGATTCCGGGATGATCGCTGCCAGCGACCGGGATCGAAACCGACTGATATAGCAATTTGCCCGAGGAAGCACGAACTTTTGAACGCAGGGCGTTAGGAATCAAGGCGGTGTCGAGGTCAGCCGAGATTGGACTCTGCAGAGACTGACCGGTCGGCTGGCCTGGGCTTCGAAGCAACGCAACTCTGCGCGAGTTTGTGGTGCCGGTTGATTCGATGCTCGGCACGATCGTGTTCATCAGGGTTTGGAGAGCAACTTCGTTGCTGACGCTCGATGCCGAGAAAGTGTTTTGAACTTCGACTACGGCACGTTCAGACTCTGCAAGAACCTGGGCTTGACGAGTTGAATAAAGGCCGCCGCCGATCGAATAACTGAGGAAACCGCCGACCACGGTCAGCGCAATGCCCGAGATTACGACAGTCGAGAAGACTGCACGAACCTGAAGATAACGCCGAAAAAGGCTTATCGCCCAAGAGGCGACGCCGCGAAATCGCACTTAGCCCTGGCCCGCCTTATAACCAACACCGCGAACGGTGGTGACGATCTTCGGGTTGTCTGGGTCGTCTTCGATCTTTGAACGAAGGCGCTGAACGTGCACGTTCACAAGACGGGTGTCATCGTTGTGGCGGTAGCCCCAAACCTTCTCAAGCAACATGGCACGACTGAAAACCAGGTTCGGCTTCTGCGCCAGGGCCAACAAAAGGCTGAACTCGAGCGGGGTAAGCGAGATCTTCTCGCCGCCTCGACGAACTTCGTGACCTTCGATGTCTAGAACCAACGGACCGATCTTGACAGTGCCTTCGTCGGTTGGGTTACCGATTGGGCGAAGGCGAGCACGAATGCGAGCGGTGAGCACACCTGGGTCGAATGGCTTGACCACATAGTCATCTGCGCCAGCCTCGAGACCTAGAACAACATCGTCGCTCTCGGTCTTGGCAGTCAACATGATGATTGGCGTTCCCGATACTGCGCGAATTTCACGACAGACTTCGATTCCAGTCTTGCCGGGCAACATCACATCCAAGAGAACTAGGTCTGGGGTCTCTTCATTGAAGCGGTCTAGCGCACCGGCACCGGCATCATGAAAAGCAACCGAGAAGCCCTCTGATTCGAGCACGATGCCGACCATCTCGCGAAGGGCGTTGTCATCGTCCACAACCAAAATCTTGTGTGACATGTGGGGCTCCAGTTTCTGTTTCTCTTGTGACTCTTTAGTGCTTAGTAGCGGTAGTGATCGACCTTGTATGGGCCGTTCACCGGCACACCGATATAGGCAGCTTGCACCGCATTCAACTGTGTCAGTTCAACACCCAAGGCGTCAAGGTGCAAGCGAGCCACCTTTTCGTCTAGGTGCTTAGGCAAAATGTGCACGCCGAGATCATATTGGCTGCCCTTGGTGAACACTTCGATCTGAGCGAGCACCTGGTTGGCGAACGAGTTGCTCATCACGAAGCTTGGGTGACCGGTGGCGTTGCCAAGGTTCATCAGGCGACCCTCGCTCAGAATCAAAACCGAGCGGCCGTTTGGCAAACGCCATTCGTGAACCTGTGGCTTGATTTCAATCTTTTCAACACCGGGGATGCGGTTGATGCCGGCCATGTCGATTTCGTCGTCGAAGTGACCCACGTTGGCAACAATGGCTAGGTGCTTCATCTGCTGGATGTGCTCCGGTGTGATGATTCCCTGGTTGCCGGTTGCGGTGACGAAGATGTCAACGGTCTCGATAACTGACTCGAGCTTTGCGACCTGGAAGCCATCCATGGCCGCCTGTAGAGCACAGATCGGATCGATCTCGCTGACGATAACACGAGCACCTTGGCCGCGCATTGCCTCGGCCGAGCCCTTGCCCACATCGCCATAGCCGGCGACGAAGACAACCTTGCCACCGATTAGAACGTCGGTTGCACGGTTTAGACCGTCCGGAAGCGAGTGGCGGATTCCATACTTGTTGTCGAACTTTGACTTGGTGACCGAGTCGTTCACGTTGATTGCCGGGAACAACAGTTCGCCGCGCTTGTGGAATTCGTATAGGCGGTGCACACCGGTGGTGGTTTCTTCGGTAACACCATTGATCTCGGTTGCGATCTTGGTGAATCGGCCAGGCTGGGTTGCGATGCTCTGACGAAGCAGGTCAAGGATTACGCCGTACTCTTCAGAGTCACCGGCTGCCGTTGCTGGAACGGCACCTGCAAGCTCGAACTCGCGACCCTTGTGCACGAGAAGAGTGGCGTCGCCACCGTCGTCCAGAATCATGTTTGGGCCAACGAAGTCGGCGCCTGCTGCTGCAGCCTCGGCTGACCAGTCAAAGATGCGGTCGGTGCACCACCAGTATTCGTCTAGTGATTCACCCTTCCAGGCGAAGACTGGGGTTCCGGCTGGAGCATCGACGGTTCCGTTGCGGCCGACCACTACTGCGGCGGCAGCTTCATCCTGGGTTGAAAAGATATTGCAAGAGGCCCAACGCACCTGAGCGCCAAGGTCGACCAAGGTCTCGATGAGAACTGCGGTCTGCACGGTCATGTGGAGCGAACCAGTGATGCGTGCGCCCTTTAGCGGCTGGCTGGCGGCGAATTCGCTGCGCAGTGACATTAGCCCTGGCATCTCGTTTTCGGCGAGGCGAATCTGGTGGCGACCAGCTTCGGCGAGACCTAGGTCGGCAACTTTGAAGTCGAATGCGGTGGTGCTAGAGGACATGTTTAGGCTTTCTGCTGGATGAGGCTTAGGACCTCATTGCGAATCTGGGTCATGGCGTCTTCGTTCGAGGCTTCGACGTTTAGACGTAGCAGCGGTTCGGTGTTCGAGGCACGAACGTTGAACCACCACCACTGGCCAGCTTCGGCAGGCTTGCCTTGCGCTGTGATGCCGTCAAACTCATCGAAGGTTGCGCGGTCGGCAAAAGCCTCCACTACGCGCGCCTTCGCGGCTGCGACATCTGAGACGGTCGAGTTGATCTCGCCGCTCAAGAAATATGGGTTGTACTGCTTGGCAAACTCAGAGAGTGAATTCTCTTGGTTTCCAAACTCTGCCAACACATGCATGGCTGCCAACATTCCGTTGTCGGCACCCCAGAAATCTCTGAAGTAATAGTGAGCCGAGTGCTCGCCACCGAAGATGGCGTTAGTCTCCGCCATTTTGTCCTTAATCAGCGAGTGACCGACTCGCGTCTTGACTGGCTTGGCACCGTCAGCTTCGATGACCTCCTCGACAATTCGAGAGGTCAATAGGTTGTGCAAGACGGTGATTGGTGCGCCTGGATTGGTTGCTTGTTCGCGCGCGATTTCGCGACGGGCAACGATTGCAGCAACGGCCGATGGAGTCACAGCATCTCCATTTTCATCGACAACAAAGACGCGGTCAGCGTCACCATCGAAAGCCAGACCAATGTCTGCACCATGTTCAACCACGGCACGCTGCAAGTCAACCAAGTTCTTTGGATCAAGCGGGTTGGCCTCGTGATTTGGGAAAGTGCCATCTAGTTCGAAATACATCGGAATGATTTCGAGCGGAAGCTTGTGCAGGTCGGTGCCGGTGCCAAGCACTGCTGGGACGGTCATTCCACCCATGCCGTTGGCAGCATCAACTACAACCTTTAGCGGGCGAATGCCATCTAGGTTCACCATCTCGCGAAGGTAGCTGGCATAGCGAACCAGGATGTGCTCCTCGCGATAGCTGCCCGGCTGTTCGACCTCATCCAGGCCATCGGCAAGATAGACCTTGGCGCGGTCACGGATGGCCGCGAGGCCGGTGTCTAGGCTGATGCCACGAGCACCAGCGCGTGAAAACTTGATGCCGTTATAAGCGGCCGGGTTGTGGCTCGCGGTGAACATCGCAGCCGGGGCATTGAATAGACCAGACGCAAAATAAGACTCATCGGTTGAACAGAGACCAATCGAAACTACGTTGGCTCCGCGAGCACGAGCGCCAACCGCGAAGGCATCGGCAAATTCAGGTGATGAATCGCGCATGTCGTGACCAACCACAACATCCTGACCGGCCGCACCCAATTCATCGACGAATCCTGCTGCCAAAGCTGTGACGATTTCGGTGGTCAGCGCGGTGCCAACCAAACCTCTGACGTCATAGGTTTTGACGAGTGAATCCCAGTCGATGCTCATGTGTTCCGATCTTCAAAAAGTTACCTCTCTAGGATACCAGCGGGGGCGTTTAGACTGAATCCATGGCAGATAAGGGCATCACCAGAGGCGCTTACCGAGACCGCCACGGTCGAGGCATCCGCCGCCCTGTACTCAGCAATCTTTATCGCCACGGCGAAACCCGCTTGGCTTCGTTCACCCAGATTGTTCGATCCACCTGTGAGTTTCTGCAAGCCACCTGGCCAGATGAATTGGCCGATCTAAAGTGGCAGGTCATGGATGCGCCCTCCGTTCGAGAGGATTCGCAATCCGTGCGACGCTGGGCCACTAAAAAGGCCGAAATGACGATTTGCATCTTCCGCGTGCCGATCGAGCGCTTGGGTCATGCCAAGCGAGCGGATCCCCTGCACGAGAGAATGCACATTGAAGAGTATGTTTTTGCAGCGGTGGCACACCTGCTAGACAAGGAACCTTGGGAACTAGTCCCCGAGCGTTATCGCCCCGAATAAAAACCGAATGCGGTTTCTAGCGAACCATTACGGCAACCTGGCCGCCGGGATTCTTGTAATCCAGAAGAGGCACAGCGGCAACCGAACCATTGACATCGACGATTAGGTTTCCGAACAGCGCCTTGCCATTTGCCGAAAGTTTTAGCTTCGAGCCGGGCGCGAATTTCAAGGTCAGTTGACCGGCGGCCGGCACCTTGAACGAGCTGGCAACATTACCCGCCTGAATCAAACTCAGTTCGATTTCTGATGAAGTCGGGTTACCGAGGCTCATCTTTGATATTCCAGAACTTGGCACGCTAAAACCGATGACGCCAGTCTGAGCCGAAGCCGCCGACAACCAAGCAAAGTCAACCTTGGTCTTGACCACGCGGTGCAATCGGATGGCGCTGCCAATTGGAACATCTGATTTCACAATGGCGATGAAGTCGCCATCTTGCAGACCAGGTAGGGGAAAATCCGCCGTGCTGCCAGCAGCTACGGTCTGACGAATAACGGTGCCAAAGGTCTTGGCCGTAGAGCCCAAGACCTGGGCGGTGATGGTAGCGGGCTTGGTGCCGGGAACAAACACCCGAAGGGTTGGCACTAGATCTGCATAATCAGGGTTCACCATGAGCTTGGCAGCATCGGCCGCACCGCGAATAAACACCCCAGGAATAACCTGAGTGGCCGCAAAGGCCGAGGTCGGTGCAACATAGTCGACGCCACCAGCTGCCAACCCACGGATGGTTTTCTGCTGCAGCCAGGCGGCTACCAAACCGCCACGGCTAGTTAGGTGGGTGGTGAAAGTTTTGGTTTTTGGCACGTAACTGGCCAGGGGAACAATCGTGGTCTTACCCGCAGCCACGGAAATGCCAGACATCCCAGCGCCGGTGATGGCGCCACGCTCGTTGAAGATCTCCAGGCTGACCGTTGAATCAACTTTGGTTACATTCTTGATGACCAAGAGCGACTCGCGACCCGCACTGGTGTCGCCGCCAATAAACCAGAGGTTATTCGTTGGCCTCTGGCAAGCCGCGCCGGTAAGACCGCTCAGGCCATCCTCAGCCACGCTTTGCACCTGATTGGCATTCAACAGCACCGAACTCTGCTCGGCGACTCCGGATGGATCAACCGCAGTGAGTTGATTGCCACGAATCAACATCGAGGTGCCGCTTGGCCCGTTGAAGTCCGAATTGATTTCTGGGTTGCCGACCGGTTCGAAGGCGCCGAGTTTGGTGCCCGAAGATCCACCGGTTCGATAAACGCCGCCCGGGCAGACGAGGCTCAAATCTTGCGCTTTCACCTTCAAGAGCTCGGCCTTCGGTAAGTCACCCACGGTCAAACTGAACTGAGGAGCAAACCAGACCAGTCCAAAAATCGCTGCCGCAATCGCGAGAAGGGCGAGAAGTCGTTTCATCATCGCGCATCGTCTCCGGATTCGAGAAAGATTTCTTCGCTGCCGCGACGGCGCGAGGTGCGTGAAGGCAAGGCCATCAAGACAAAGCCCAACAGGATGGTCACCTGCACCGCTTTGGTGATTGACCAAGGCGAACTTGGGTCCTGGGCTTCTGCATGCTTAGGTTCGCGCACTCGCCAAAGTCGACCAAAGTCCGTGACGCCGACGGTCTCCAATTCGGCAACCGAATCAAGGGCGACACCCAATTCCGACAACTCACTCGAGCCGCCGACGGGAACCAAAACATAGCCGATGTGCTGAGCCTGAAGACGCTGCGAGATCGGTGTTCCGTTGGCAGAAACCAGATCGGCCACGAGCTGAGCGACCTCGGCATACTTGGCTTGAGCTAGTGAGGCGATTGAGAAACGGTAGGCAAGGCTCACATCATCCAAGTGGACTCCGTCACCAGCCACCATCTCGGCGGCCAGACGCTTCTCACCCGAAGAGTCGATGCTTGGGGTCAACACCAGAAGTTTGAGATTTGAACCCTGCTCCGCCTCGGCGGCAACGATCGAAGGGACCACGCGGCCATCCGAGAATTTAAGTGAAGGCGTTGTGGTCGCGGCGATAGCCAAACCTGGAATGGCAACCAATAAAGCCGTGATGGTTGCGATCACTCGACGAGCATTGAGGGCAGGTATGCCGTCTACAGCGATGGCAACGGAGACCGCTAGGGCCAACCCGACCAGAATTAGCAGAGCAGATGGTGAACCATTGACGGTCTCGAGGTTTGCTTGGCCAACACCAACCGCCGGGAATCGCAAAGCCGAAACCAGGTAGGCGCCAGCCAATGCCACCAGCGCGAAGAACCAAGCCGCGATTGCCAAACCAATACGCTTGCGAAGCAGAGCGAAGAGAGCCACCAAGGCAACCAGGCCTGCAGCGATGAGGCTGATGAATGGCATGAACGGCACAGACTCCGAAGCCTCGGCAAGCCCTGGGTCAGCCAAAATAGCCAACGGGTGCTCTAGGCCGAGAAGGTAGTAGACGGCAGTGGGGCCAAAGATTGCCACCAGCGGCAGGCCGATCCAGACAAGGTAGCCGAGGCGCTTGATTCTAATAACGGCCAGAATCACCAAACCGATGATCAAGACCGGAATTACATTTGGCGTAGAGGCGCCAATCACGGCCATGAGGAGGCCAGCAGTCGCGACCCAGGTCCACGATTGCGAACTGCTCTTGGTGACCCGCCCGATTTGTGCAACGCGAAGTGCGGCGATTACCAGCCAAGGTGTTGCCAAGCCCGCGACTAGGGCTGTCACCCGACCCTCCTGCTGCGCTTGCTGCAACGGCGGCCAAACGGCAAAGCTGAGACCGGCCAAGACGCGAATCCAAGTGGTTTCGGTTACCTGCGCGGCAAGCTTCCAGGCGCCTAAGAAGGCCAAAGGCTTCACCAGGAAGATCAAAATAGCCAGTGAGAGCGAGGGCGACCAGAAGGTGAGCCCAGAAATCCCGGTGAGTACCCAGGCAAATGGATCACTTGGCGCATAGAAGCCCAAGCCGATCGGCTGGTAGCTGGCACCGGCCCGCATGAAGACATCCCACCAAGAAGCACTCAGCGGAATAAGCCCCTTTGCTGTCACAGCCACGTCTTTCGGCCACCACTGATAACTCAAAGCGCCGAGGGCAATCAGCCACCAAAGGCCACCGGTGGCAAAGAAACCTCGGGATGTGCGCCCGGTAAGCAGGTCACCATCGCCTCGGTCGAAGGCCTGAAGATTGTCGAGGGCTTCCTCGCGCTCGAGGTCAGCTCTGCGGTGCGCTCGAACGGCGTTGCGACTGGCGCGCAATGACTTCAACTCGCGCATCGGCAGTCGGCTGCTCTTGGCGATGTTGCCGCGCGACCGAACCCGTGCCCCCACGGTGAAGAAGCCCCAGATAGCCGATGAGATTTCGGCCCAAATCAACTCGGGACGCTTGCGAGCCACCTGCATGACCGCGCGAAGTAAACCAATAAGCGGAAGGGCAAGCCAATAGAAAGGCAACCCGTATGCCTTGCCGTAGGCGAAGCGAAGGTGAATCGCAGCCCGACGAAGGGCGGCCTTCGGCGAGGCACCAAGCCAGCGCTTTGGCCGCTTGCCGCGCAGGGAAAGTTCTGCGTGCTGCACCTTGGCTTTAGGCGCAACGATTACTCGATGTCCAGCCCGGCGGGCGCGGATAGCGAAGTCAACATCGGCAGCCAAAGGCGGTGCCGAAGGGTCAAAACCGCCCAGCTCTTGAAATACCTCAAGCTTGATCAGGGCCGCGGCTGTACCTACCGCCATCACATCATCGATGTCGTCATGCTGACCTTGATCGAACTGACCCGTGATCGGCGAAAATGGCGCACCGCCCGGGGTGAGGGTGAGACCAAGTTGATTGATGGTGCGCACCTGCTGCCACTGAACCAACTTTGGCCCAGCGATTGCCACGGATGGTGAGAGCTCGATGGCTGACAATAACTCGGCCAACGCAGTCGGCTCTGGAGCGCTGTCATCGTGGAGGAGCCAGAGCCATTGGCCCGGGTGATTGCTGCCGTCAATCGCCGCCAAGAGTGATTCTTGAAGCGTTGAGTCACTGGCAATTTTTATGTAGTCAAAGCCGCTTGAGTTGGCTAGTTCACGGGTCTTCTGGTCTGACTCGTGGTCTCCGCTATCAATCACCAGGATGCGGTCTGGTCTTCGGGTTTGAGCCGCGACAGCCTTTGCGGTTACCGCAAAGTACTCGTTCGCATCGTGGCTAACCACGACTGCGGTCACAAAGGCGTTCATGCCGGCTCTCTAGTTGGAATGCGGGCTAATGGCAGCCGATTTACTAGGCGCGCTTCTTAAGCTTGCGACGTTCGCGCTCTGAAAGGCCACCCCAGATGCCGAATCGCTCATCGTTAGCAAGTGCATAGTCGAGGCACTGGGCCTTGACATCGCAGCCGCTGCAAATGCGCTTTGCATCGCGGGTTGAACCACCCTTTTCAGGGAAGAACGCTTCAGGGTCGGTCTGGGCACAAAGTGCGTCGGCTTGCCACGCTAGTGGGTCACCTTCGGTCTCCGAGTATGCCCCCGCAACACCAAGTCGAATTGGATCGATAAACCAGTTCTCTGGCACACGACTACGACTGTCCATAACTTTCACCCTTATCTCAAACCCATTAAGCAGTCCCCCTGCTGAGGTTTGCGAAATACTTTCGTGGTTGTAATTACACCGGTGTAACTCGTTGTCTGTCAAGTTGACTTGTAACCCCGGGCGTGCCGGAATTTCAGCCGGCTACACCCCCGAATCCCTGTATTCTTGAGGGCATGAGCGTATTAGTCACTGGCGGTGCAGGTTACATCGGTTCACATGTTGTTCGATTGTTACATCAGCGCTCAGATTCCGTTCTAGTGGCCGACAATTTGTCTAGCGGAATCCTGGACCGCATCGGCTCATCAAAGTTTCTAAATGTTGACCTAGCTGCCCCGAATGCCCGCGAAGTTTTGGCTGAAGCAATGTCTGTGCACGAAGTCACCTCGGTGATTCACCTGGCCGCTCAGAAGCAGGTCGGCGTCTCAGTTCAGCAACCTGAGTTCTACTACGAACAAAACATTGGCGGTATGACCAACCTTTTGGCGGCTATGCGCGAAACCGGCGTCGACCGCCTGGTCTTCTCTTCGAGCGCCGCAACCTATGGAATGCCGGATGTCGACTCGGTGAACGAGGACTCCGCCTGCAGCCCGATCAACCCTTACGGCGAAACCAAACTCATCGGTGAATGGATGAGCGCTAATGCTGCCCGTGCCTGGGGTCTTCGCGTCGCCAACCTGCGCTATTTCAACGTTGCCGGTGCCGGGTGGCCCGAGCTAGCCGACACAGCCGTCATGAACCTCGTTCCGATTGTCTTCGCTGCTTTGAAGGCCGGAAAGTCGCCGATTGTTTTTGGTGATGACTACGCGACTCCGGATGGCAGTTGCGTTCGCGATTACGTGCACGTGCACGACTTGGCTGATGCTCACCTGAGCGCCCTGGACTATCTCGAACGCGAGAACCGTAACTTCTCAACCTTTAACGTGGGAACCGGCTCTGGCTCGAGCGTTTTTGAGGTTCTCGCTGAGGTCAAGCGCGTCACCGGAATCGACTTCAAAGCAGATGTTCAAGCCCGTCGTGCCGGCGACCCACCGTTCTTGTGCGCAGATGTGTCACGCATCCGTGAAGAATTGGGCTGGTCGGCAAAGCAGGGGCTTCCCGAGATCATCGAAAGCGCCTGGGCGGCCATTAGCTCTTAGAGTGAGCTGGTCGCCAAGAAGGCCGTGCCACTGCCGGCAAGTGAGAATTTCTTGGCATCGGCACCGATGAAGGCCGCTTCGCCACGGTGCAGCACCACGCGCTCTTCGATGCTGTTGCTAACGGCAATTTCACCAGCCGTGCAAAGCAAAATGCTGGCCCCCGGTATGTTCAAATCGGCCATGACAACCTCACCCGAAAGTTCGGCTCGGTAGAGGATGAAATCGTCAACCGGAGTAATGAACTCGAACAAGCCGTGCGACAACTCGCGGGTTTGAACCAGGTCAACCGGCCCACCCTCGAAAGTTAGCACGCGCTCCAATTCATCAACATCAATGTGCTTTGGGGTTAGTCCGCCACGCAAGACGTTATCTGAAGCGGCCATCACCTCAACGCCCAAACCGGCCAAATACGCATGGATGTTGCCGGCTGGCAGGTAAAGCGCCTCGCCTGGTTCTAGCCAAACATGGTTCATCAGCAACGCGATGATGACCCCCGGGTCGCCCGGGTAAAGAACGTTGAGTCGAGCGGCAAGTTCAAACTGTGCCGAGAGATTGGCCTGGGCGGTCAGTTCGGCGGTTACCCCGTCGAGATTGCCGCGTCGATTAGTGATGTCTACAAATAACTTCCGAAGACCGTCATCCTCACTGAAAAGATCAAGCCAGTGCGTAACGATTGCCTTCAAACCCTCGGAGACATCACTAGGGTCAAGCATGCTCTCGAGGAGATTGCGAATCTGCTTTGAGGTCTTGAATCCACAAAGGGCCTCAAACTCAGTGAGCGCCACAATCATCTCTGGCTTGTGACGGTCATCCTTGTAGTTGCGATCGGCCGAAAGCAACCCGATTCCAGCCGCATTTTCTCGAGCAAAACCCTCGACGGCCTGGGCCGAGTTTGGGTGCGCCTGGATGGAGAGCGGAGTTTCGGCAGCCAAGATCTTTAGCAAAAACGGCAATGGTTGACCGCCGATAGCCGCAGTCAGACTCTGGTTGGTCTCGGTCACCCTCGAAGGGGAACCGTCGTGCGTGCCATACCAAATCTCGGCCATTGGGCGGCCGGTTGGTTTGATGCCGAAGTAATCAGGGATGAGAGTTGGCGAACCCCAAGCGTAGTCGCGAGCGTTATTGGTGATCTTGAAAAGCACAACGCTCCTTCTCTTAGTGAACTGTCCCCAAAAGCAACTTAGCCTAATCGAGGCGAAATAGACTTGAGGCACCGCACCTTTAAAGAGAGCCGGCATGAACGCACTGACGCAACCGATTCGCGTGATCTTCAACACACGCGAAAAGGGCTACCGGGCAAAAACCTGGGTGGCCTCGATTGCTATCTTCACCCTCATGGCCGGCGATGCAGTCAGATACTCGATCGGCTGGTATGGCTGGGGCGTCGTTCTAGCCTTCATCGTCATTAGCTCTTTGACACTGTTTCTAAAAAACAGCCCGATGCTGACTTTGAGAATTGTGCCTTGGCCGCTTTATGCCCTTATCGCCTGGATGGCCGCCAGCACCTTCTGGTCGGCTTATCCGTTCTGGACCGGATTGGCTACCCTTTCACAAGTTCTCACTTCACTTTTCGCTCTCTTTCTAGTGGCCCGTTTTAGTTGGCGACACCTGCTCAGAGTCTTCTCAAATGTGATTCGGTTCATCCTTGGTGCCTCACTGCTTTTTGAGTTTGTTGCCGCTGCCATTGTTCGCGGGCCCATCGCACCGATCTTCAAAAACTACTCGGGTGAAAAGCCGCCCGCGGCCGCCTTTTACTGGACCCAGGGGCACCTGTTCGATGGAAACCGCATCCAGGGAATTGTCGGAAATTCAAACCTCTTGGCCTTCGCCGCGATGTTGGGTTTGGTTGCATTTGCCGTTGAGTACGCGATTGTCGGCACCAGTCGATGGATCAGCGCCCTAAGCTTCATCGCCAGCGCGACTTGTGTTTATCTGGCCAAATCTGCCGGAATCAGTTTTGCCTTGAGCGCGATTGCCGTTGCTGCTGTGGTTTCGATTCTGGCTGAAGGTAAAGACCGCGAAACTCGTCACCGTTACTACCGTTTTGCCTGGGGCGCAGCCGCGATCACCGGCATCTTTGTTCTGCTGTTCCGAGCTCAGGTCTTTGAGTTTTTTGGCAAGAGCCCAGACATGACCGGCCGCAGCGGGATCTGGAAAATCGTCTTGAACATGATCGGTCAACATGTATGGACCGGTCTTGGCTGGATCAGTAACTGGGTGCCAGGCGTGAAACCATACGAGGGTTTGGTGGTCATCGACCGCGTGCCTTATTACCAGGCGCACAACGCCTATCTGGATGTTTGGATGCAGATCGGCTTGGTTGGTCTGGTTCTGTTCCTGACTTTGATCGTGTTCACCTTTGTGAAGGCCTGGCGCTTGGCCGTTCGTCACACCAGCGCGCTGTATCTCTGGCCGGTGCTCTCATTCATGGGGTTGCTGGTTTGGAGCGCCACTGAAAGCCGCATGCTGATTGAAATTGGTTGGGTGCTTTTGGTGCTCTTTGCGGTGAAAGTTTGGGAACCTGAAGAAACTCTAGAACCTAGGGGTCGAAGCCCTAAAAGAGTTCGTTTGCTCGGTCGAGGTCTTCTGGGAAGTCGACTTCTACAGCGTAAAGATCGCTAATGTCGACGGCCTTGAACTTTAGGCCGTCCTTGGCAATGGCAATCTCGATGCCGCGCTCAAAGTAATCCTGATCGTCAACCTCGGTTAAGCGTGCAATCAGACCAGCTTTGTCCTGGGCGGCAACATAGTTGATGCCTACTGCCTCGCCCAGCGCCGGTTGAACCTGCTTAGAAAGCTGGTCGATGAATCCGGCAGCATCCAAGGTGTATTTAACTTCTTCATCGCTGACCTTTGAGGTGTTCACGACCACGAAAGATTGATTAGCATCCATGTGCGGGGTAACGCGCACCAAAACCTGAGGGTCAAAGACCACATCGCCGTTCAGCCACAGGACTCCCCCGTCACCCGAGGCGCGTAATGCCTTTAGCAAACTCTTCGAGGTGTTGGTCTGGTCGTAGAACTCGTTATAGACGAAGGTCGCTTCGGGGAAGCGCTCAATGATTGCCTCGAGCTTGAAACCGACGACGATCATTACACGGAAGGTGTCGGCGAATGCTGTAGCCAGATTGTCCATCTGCTGCTTCATGATCGAGCGACCATCGCGCAGTTCAGTCAGTGGCTTTGGAAGCGGGCGAGCAAGGCGAGTGCCCATACCTGCGGCAAGGATGACAACCTGTTTAGACATGGGACAAGTCTATGGAATGACGAGCTTTTGCCCGACCTGAATTGAATTCGCGTTGGTGATTTTGTTTGCCGTCATCAGCGCAGTCTGAGTCACGCCGAATTTAAGGGCAATCTTGGTCAGGGTGTCGCCCGAGACCACAATGTATGAGGTCGGTTTCGTCGTCGCTGTCGGAGTCGGCGTAGGGGTCGGAGTTGCCGAAGCCGTTTTTGTCGGAGTCGGCGTAGGAGTCGGAGTCGGTGACTTTGTTGGCGTGGCCGATGCGGACGGAGTCGGAGTTGGCGTCGGAGTGGCCGGCAGCGTAGCCGGGCCAATCACGGTGCCACCTAGAACAGCGGGAGCCTTGGCGCCAATCGGCAGGCGAGCTGCAAAGGCGGCGTCAACAGCCACAAGCGGGAATCGCTCTCCCTTGAGACTCAGATACTGCTCGGTGGAAGCGATCAAACGCTTTTTGCCACCGGCAACCAACCAGAGGGCCTTATCTGGGGTGCGAATGAATCGACCGAGCTGCGTGGTGGTTTTTGGCAGCTGAGCGCAGGTCAACGGATCCAGCACCGTGGCTGTTCCCGGATAGGCCGAGGCGTCAACCGGATGAATTGGGTGGAACTTGCCGGCAATGGGCACGAACGTTTCGGCTTCGCACGCGAACTTCACCGAGTCTGCATTGGCCTTCTTGTTGTAACCCTTCAGATATTCAGGCTTCAACACTCGCGGCTTTAAGAATCCGAGAGTCTTTGCTTGCGCCTCACTTGAAACTACGAGTGCACGGTTGAATCCATCAATCAAATAGGTAGTTGTCGCGTTATTTGCTTTGACGAAAGCACCCGGTGCAACCACCGGTTCGCCGAGCGCAATCTGGTCGTAGGCTGATGGCGCCACCGGCTGAACGATTGGATCTTGAAGTCCGAATTTGAGACGATCAGCGGCCGAGAGAGTCAGGCGGCGCTGGGCAGATCGAAGTAGATAGACCATCGAATCGGAGGTGCTCTTGATTAGAGCCGGTGCAACAAGCGGTGCCTCTGTCGTGCTCGGGATAACGTCAAAAATCGAGTCCGCGACGATTGGTGAAAGCGAGGTGATTGACTCAACATTTTCGATCTTGCGTTTGCCCAGAGGGCTGAGCAAGAATGACTGGCCAGCAGAGTTCGATGCAATGGTTCGGACTGGCGACAGAGCATTGATGGTTGAAACACCGTCACTTGAAAGCGTTCCTGCGGTTGGGCTGAACCATTGACTGAAGTCAATGTCTGCGCTGGTGCGCTGATTGATTTCGAAGTACTTTCCGGCAACGATCAATGCCTTGGCGCCGGTGGTGCGGTTGGTGATGAGTGAGTTGTTTTTGGCAACTGGTGCGCCCCAAGGCAAGTTCTTAAATGCTTTGATATTGACGTTATTCAGGGCTGGAAGACCGATACCAGCCGCCTGAACCGAAGCCTGGTCGAGTATCTCGCGCTTTACCCCATCCTTGATGATGAATGTCGAGGCGCCATCACCAGGCAAGTATGTGGTCATTGAACCACCATTGGCAAAGGCAGCCAACTGGGAGGCGGTCAATTGGACCGCAGTGGCACAATCGAGAGCAAACTGAGCCACGAGGTCACAGCTGCTAAAGGTGTATTTCTTGCCGCCATCTACAAAGTAATACTGACCGGTTACCGACTTAACCACTCGGCTAAGGGTGCCGGCATCGGTGAAGGTGTTCAGGTAATCCTGCGAGATGGTACCAATCGGCCCTAGGGGAGAGATGGCCGCTAGTAGGTCTAGGTCAGAGACCAAGTACTTGTTGTTATCAACGATTAGATATGTGCCACTGGTCGAGCTCTTGAGCAGGAATCCACCGCCGATGGTGCTGCCAAACCAGTCGGTATAAAAACGCCAGAAGTTGCGGTTTCCGT
>ERZ650308.552-NODE-552-length-20275-cov-7.485163_pt1 | contig 20275 bp, 20 predicted proteins | sample MGYA00376244_ERZ650308 | MGnify/ENA primary metagenome ERZ650308 (study PRJEB26733, sample SAMN07839295) | wastewater metagenome | biome: small river; feature: stream; material: water | place: USA: North Carolina | collected 2016-04-26 ... | reverse complement strand
TCAATTCCATGCTAAATGCTTTTCCTATAATGAGTTACAAAAATAAGGAAAAGCCGCAAGCTATTATTGACAAAAAAATGCGAACTTGGCGGTTCATGGAATTTGCAATTGTAGACATAGAAACCACTGGCGGCATGCCCCATATGCATGGGATCACCGAAATCGCGATTGTGATGCACAATGGCGTAGAAGTGACGGGTAAATACGTGACTTTAGTGAATCCTAGACAAAAGATCCCTCCATTTATCGTGAATATGACAGGGATTAGTGACGAAATGGTGGCCGAAGCGCCTCTTTTTGAGGAAGTGGCACCACAGATTTACAATTTATTGAAAGACCGCGTTTTTGTCGCACACAATGTGAGTTTTGACTACTCCTTTGTACATTACCTATTAGGCAAGTCTGGATTTCAATGGTCGGCACCTAAATTATGTACCATCAAATTAAGTAAGAAGGTATTTCCAGGGTTGGTGAAATATGGGTTAGGATCACTCACAAGAGATTTAGGAATCCGAATCGAAGGGCGTCACCGAGCATGGGGAGACGCGCAAGCAACTGCCGAAGTGTTGACCATGGCCATTGAAAAAGAGGGGATGGATCCAATTCATTATCTGCTAGCCAAAAAAGAGCCTAGAAAAAAAATAGCGCCACCAAGAGCAGACTCCAGTGACGCTATATAATGTTGTTATTTTCTATTAATACTCCGCAGTAACCCCAGTATAATTTTGCGGGGTGATTTTCTTTAATTCCTTTTTCAAAGTCGCAGTCACTTTTAATCCGTCGATGAATTTGTGCATGGACTTCTTATCTACTTTATGATTACCTCTTGTTAAATCTTTTAATGCCTCATAAGGATTAGGATAGTTTTCACGACGCAATATCGTTTGTATTGCTTCAGCGACCACCGCCCAGTTGTTTTCTAGGTCTTCATTGATTTTCACTTCATTCAAAATCAATTTACCCAATCCTTTTTCTATAGAATTGATTGCGATAGCGATATGTCCAACTGGAACGCCAATATTTCTTAATACGGTAGAGTCGGTCAAGTCTCTTTGGAGCCTGCTGATAGGAAGTTTAGCTGATAAGTGCTCTAGTATTGCGTTTGCAATACCTAAATTACCCTCTGCATTTTCAAAGTCAATTGGGTTTACTTTATGTGGCATAGCGCTAGAGCCAACTTCGCCTTTTTTAGTTTGTTGCTTAAAGTAATCCATGGAGATATAAGTCCAGATATCTCTTGCTAAGTCAATCAAAATGGTATTTAATCTTTTCAAATTGTCGCAATGCGCAGCAAAATGATCATAGTGTTCAATCTGTGTGGTGAACTGCATACGCTCCAAACCCAATACATCATCCACAAATTCATTGCCTAATGCTACCCAGTTTTTTTTAGGGAAAGCAATATGGTGTGCGTTAAAATTACCAGTAGCGCCGCCGAATTTAGCAGCATAAGGAATGCTACTAAACAATTCAATTTGATGATTGATTCTTTCTACAAAAACCATCAACTCTTTTCCTAATGTAGTTGGAGAAGCTGATTGACCATGCGTTCTAGCAAGTAAAGGAACTTTCTTCCATTGCTTTGCGAACTGGTATAACCTGTTTTGTAAATTAATATACGCTGGAAGTATTTCAGACTCCATAGCGTTTTTCCAACTCAATGGAATAGCAGTGTTGTTGATGTCTTGAGAAGTCAATCCAAAGTGGATCCATTCTTTTAATGCAGCTGCTTTATGTTGATCTAAGATTTCTTTTAAAAAGTATTCAACAGCTTTCACATCATGATTCGTGGTTGCTTCGATTGTTTTAATTTTTGCAGCATCTTCTTCAGAGAAATTGTCTACTACTTCAAGCAAAGCCTTTCTTAAACCTGTCGGCAATTTGAAGAACTTTTTGTCCGCTAAAAATAAAAAGTAATGTACTTCCACCAAGACTCTATACTTGATGAGTGCATATTCAGAGAAATAGGCACTTAATGCTGTTGTTTGTTTGTGGTAACGTCCGTCGATAGGGGAAATAGCGCTTAAATGAGACATATAGTTTGCTTTAAAACAATTTGTATTTGATATCTTTGCACAAAGTTAATTCAATTGGACAAGAGATGGCGCATTGGGGTGGTAAGTTATTTCAACACTCAGCCTTTATTATTGGGGATAGAAAAAGCAGATTTTTTATCAAAAATTGAATTGGTAAAAGATTATCCAGCTAATATTGCGCAATCCCTGATTGACGGACAGATTGATATTGGCCTTGTTCCAGTGGCGATCACGCCTTTGTTATCGAATCCTCATATTGTTGCTGATTATGGTATTGGCACCAAGGGCAAGGTAGCTTCAGTAGCAATTTTTAGTCAGGTGCCAATGGAGCAAATCGAGTCTATTTATCTCGATTATCAAAGCCGTACCTCTGTGCGATTAGCGCGTATTTTATTACAAGAATTTTGGAAAAAGGATATCCAGTTTCTACAAGCTGAGGAAGGCTATATACAATCCATCCAAGGTACTACTGCAGGCGTGATTATTGGAGACAGGGCTTTGGCTAATTTGACTGCCTTTGAATATGTGTATGATCTAGGTGAAGCTTGGGTGGCACATACTGGGCTTCCATTTGTTTTTGCAGCTTGGATGTCCAATCAACCAATACCAGCTTCTTTTCAAGCTTTATTCAATCAAGCCAATGCTTATGGGGTGGAGCATATTCAAGAAGTGTTAGCACAACTTCCATCCAGAACGCATGCATATGACATGGAACAATATTACACAGAAAATATCGAGTACAATTTAAGCGCAGCTATGCAGCAAGGCATGCAATTGTTTCTTGAAAAAGTGAAACAATTAGCGACGTAGGAATCTCAACAATTTATTTTTCAAAAAATCCTGTATCAGGACTTTAAGCTCTGGAGCAGGATTGATCCAGATTAAGAGCCCATAAAAACCCATTCCATAGATACTTGATTTAATTGCAATATTTAATGCAAAATTGGAAACTGAAGGTATTTTGTACACCAGGAACATGCATCCAATACTTAACAATAAAAATAAGCCATGTTGTAGAGTGTAAGGTTGCAATTTAAATTTCTTGTATAAAAACAAAAAGCGAACACTATTGTATAAGATCAATGCAGCCAAATTAGAGTAAGCCAATCCGATTAGTTGATAATGACTAATCAAGTAATAATTTAATGGAATAGATAAAACTATGTAAAATAAGTTGGTAAAGAAATCGAATCTCCAATAATTAGAAGTGCCAATAATTTGACCATTCACACCTGTTGCAAGGTCAATTAATTTTGCTAAACCCATGATAAAAATAAGGGGCACTAAAGCGTCATAACCTCCGCTTTCTTTATGGCTGATCCAGTTTAAAAAAGCAACAAGGTTTTCAATGTTCAGCCAAATAAGACCAAACAATAATAATCCAATAGCTAATAAGTTGGACACGCTTTTATGGTATACATGTTTGATATTGGCAAAGTCTTTGTCCTTCCATGACTTAGCCAATACGGGTATGCTAATGGAGGTCAAGCTTCTCTGTGGAATTTCCATGATCGCTGCTACATAAGTTGCAATAGCGAATATGCCTGCATCACTCAATCCTCTCAAGCCCACAATCATGAATGTATCATTGGTTCTTGCAAGTAAATTAAAGAACTGACCAGCAAAAACAAATAATGCAAAATTGAGCATCTTCCACTTTAGACGTTTTGTTACACTACTTATTTTAAAACTTCTAAAAGACCACTCATGCGACTTGGATAAATTATAAATCAGTAATAGTGTAGGGATGATATAGATGCCACTAAATAGTAAAATAAATTGATCAAGGTTTAACCACTTTAATCCAAATGCAAGAATTAAAACGGTGGTTAATATTCTGATGGCTGTTTCTCTTAAGAAATTGGTGAACACGCCTTTTTGTAATCCCCAAGCAAAAGCCTCTAGCCAATAAAAGATAAGCAAGAAAAAAGTGTAGGGGTACACATAGTTAAAATAAGTAGCTAGACTCGGCGACTTTCCTAATTTTCGAATGATAAAATCTTTATTCTCCCATCCAATCCACATCAATAAACCAAATCCAATGAGGTTAATGATTAATGTTAAAAAAGGCAATTCGTTTTTCTTGGGCCCTAAGTAATGGTTGTAAAAAGGGAAGAACTTGTAAACTACCGGGAGCGTGCCTAAAGTGCAAAAAACTGACAGGGTAGCACCAATATCAATCATGGCCCTAATTAAACCCTGGTCATTTTTGGAAAAAAATAAAGGGAATAGTACAAGTAGGTTCACTGCACCTATCACAAAACCAATCATGATAAATATAGACGACTTAATACCTTGTTTTTGGATAATCCCCATGCTACAAATATATTGTAAATAAGCCTTTACTTATACTTCTCAGTGAGCCTGTTTTTAAGCATTTTCCAGATCATTTGGAAAGAAATGCGAGATTCTGTGTATAGGACTTCTTTTTGATCAATCAAAGTACTCAGGCATTCAGCATACCAGTCCTTATGTTTTTCAACTATGTATTCTATGATTTGCTTCCTGTTTGGATGCGTATCATTGGCTAGTGTAGACTTATTGGTTTGTCTATAATGTAAAAGGTATTCCGGTATGAGATGTACATTCCATTGAGCTTTTGTGATTCGGATATAAAATTCCCAATCCTCATATCCAAGCTTCATGGTTTCGTCGTAACCACCTATTTGGTCCCATGCAGATCGACGCACCATGGCACAAGCAGGACATTGGTTGGAGAATAAGAAATTAAAAGCATTGCCGCCTCTTGGTTTTGCTTTTCCTTTTCTGTTTCCAAAATATTGAATATAACTCGTGACAACACCTGTGTTAGGTTCTTTTGTAAGTATATCAATTCCTTTTTCAAAGAAGCTCGGATCAAAAAAATCATCCGCATCTAATGCAACAATAATATCACCTTTTGCATGCGCAACGCCATAATTTCTGGCTGCTGACATCCTGCCATTGGTTTTATGCAATACCTGAATCAATGGGTCTTCTGCAAGTTGCTTTAAAACTTCTAAAGTCAATGCATCGGTTGATCCGTCATTCACAATGATGATCTCGTCTGCGGGGATGGATTGCAATTTGAGCTTGCTAATGGTCTCTGGCAAATACTTGCCATCATTATAACAGGGTATGATAACACTAATCATATTGCAATCTAATGGATTTGTTTATAACAGAAGATATTTAATTGCACATCATAGGGTGTGCCTGTTTGCTTTTGGTAAAACGGACTTGTTAGCTGATCTGCAGCCATTTTGATGTACACATTGAAGCCAATGGATTCAACCTGTTCTAGTAGCGTATATAATTGTTTGGTTTGGTCAACTCTGCCATGGTATTCTAAAAAGAAATTAGCTACTTTCTTAAGTCCACTTAAACAATCTGCCACTACTTGGAATTCTGCACCTTCGATGTCCATTTTTAAGAAATCAATTTGTTCAAATTGTTCCAAAAATGTTGCAAGTCGTATTGCCTTTACTTTGTGTGCGCTATGGTTGGTCAAATCAATATGGCTGGCCTCAGATCCTTTATTTGAAAAGGAAAGGGTCGTGTCTTCTATCCAGACAGCTGCTTGGTGTAATCTGGTTTCATTAAAACCATTCTGCTCCATATTCTTTGTCAATAATTGAAACAAAGCTTCATCTGGTTCAAAAGCATGTAAGGTAGCATTGGGGTAGATGGATTTAAAATAGAGACTGCTTAATCCAATATTTGCCCCACAATCAATGATAGTGGGTTGATCTTTAGTTGTCTCAAAACGATAAATCTCTTCGATGAATAGTTCTTCATAGGTTTTAATAAACTCGTAAGGACGTTTGTAAAAAACCTTGAACTGATTGAATGTAAAAGACTTAATCTGTTGGTCTTCTTGATGCTTCAGGATTCTTTTTTGTAGCCATGAAAATTGTTGGAATCTAGGCTTGCTTTTTGAAGCTGTTAATTTTTTTCGGATCCCCTTTAGTATATTTGTAACGAACATAAATTTTGTTTAATGACTGATCGCCTCATCTCTATTTGTATACCTGCTTATAAAAAGCCCGAATATGTGGTACGTGCCATTCAGTCTATTTTAAAACAATCGTACAAAAAGGTAGAAATTGTCATTTCGGACGATTCACCTAACGAGGATATAAAAATAGCGATTCAGCCTTATATTTCTCAGCTAGACATCAAATATTATCATAACGCACCTGCTTTAAAAAGTCCAATGAATTGGAACAATGCTTTGAATAAAGCAAAAGGGGACTATGTGATGTTATTGCATCAAGACGACTGGTTGCATGACCCTAAAGCATTAGAAATTTATGTGGCAAGTTTCAAGAGCCATCCAGAAGCAGGTTTTGTTTTTTGTAAGAATACAGCCATCCAACCTGACGGCGTACAATTGAATTTACAAGCCATCAAGTCTTTATTAGGGAATATGGATAAAAAGCCACATCATATTTTAAGGGCCAATGTGATTGGTCCCCCAAGTAATGTGATGTTAAAAAGAACAATTCCAGTTCGATATGACGAAAATTATATTTGGCTTGTGGATGTAGATTATTATGTACAATTGTTAGAGGCGGGCAATCAATATGTTTATTTAGACCAACATTTAGTGAGCATTGGTTTGCATGAAGATCAAACAACGGTGTTTTGCAGAAATAATGAAGATGTGATTGTAAAAGAGAATATTCAATTTGCTTATAAGTTGGGTAACAAAGCTTTCTCTGATATCTTAATCTATGATTACTATTGGCGATTATTACGTAATTATAAAATTCGTAGTCAGGAGGCTCTATTCAAGATGGGCGTTCAAAAAGATCAATTACTGCCTGTGATACAACATCAATTAAATTGGGAAAAAATATGCCCCATTTGGTTATTGCAATTTGGTCCTTTCTCTAAATTATTGATGGGCTTAAACTATTTTACTAGGCCAACTACTTAATGTATTGCTTTAGCTTAAGCGCATTTTTTTCTACCAATTTCCATGAGCCTATTCCAAGGGCAAATGCACCAATACTTGCAAAAAGGAACAATTCAAATGTACTTGGTTTGAAATAATACACAATCAATTGTTGTAAAGGGAAAGCGTATAGATAAATACCATAAGAAGGGTCTCCTAATTTTTGATGTACCCAAGTAGCTGCTTTTGATTTTTGTTCTCCGATATACAAAATTATAAATGGCAGGCAAGTAAATAACCAAGCGCGATCTGTCTTAAATAGAATCATTGCCAAAAACATTAGCAATGACCCAATAAAAAGGTATTTACTTTTTGCCCAGTGCTTCCAATTCAAGCAAGCAAGAAAAGATCCGGTGATAAAGTAAATGCCTAAGTCAAAAACTAAATCTAAGGGGATAGGCTTCTTTATGCTGAGTAATTGTGTTGGATAATACAGATTGCCAATTGTAAACAATGCCATGAGTCCTGCAAGTGAAATAATTAATGCTTTATTATGTTTCTTGATCGGAAATAGGAGCAATAAGACAATATAGAAAAAGAATTCAAATTCGATCGTCCAAAGTGAACCATTGATTGCCTTTGATGGTAATTGCTCAAATACGCCTGGAATATAAAAGTGTGGTGTAAAAAGCAATATGTTGCCAATGAAATATTTGTAAATATCAGGATTAAGCAGGTAGGGTAATTGAGAAGGAGGGTAAATAAAATAGACCATTCCAATGGTCAATAATAAAACAAGAATTAGTCCTGGGAAAATGCGCAAGATTCTTTTAGTAAGATAGTCGATGACACTTTTGCTTCTGGTTAAGCTTTGTAAAATCAAATAGCCACTTATGACAAAGAATCCTTTTACACCTACAAAGGATAAAATAAGGTAGTTGGAAGTCACCTGTCCTAGAGGATCAGATTCTCCCATCCCATTTAAAACATAGGAATGGGAAACAATTACAAACCATGCAAAAAGGATCCTCAATAGATCGAAGTTATTGGCTTCTCTTTCAAATTTGATAGGTGCTTCGGACATGATTGTGTAGATGAGGTTGCAAATATATCCTATCTTTATTTTGATTTCAAAGCTTATTTATGTTGTTATCCATCATTATTGTCAACTACAATTCAGGCGCGCTTATATTAGATTGCTTGCAATCTGCTGATTTGGACTTATTTGACCTCGATAAGGTAGAATGGATCGTGGTAGATAATAGTAACAATAGTTCAGATAAAAAACTTGTTTCTTCTGCATTTCCAATGGTGCAATGGGTGGACATGGAATACAATGCAGGTTTTGCAAGAGCAAATAACAAAGGCATTGAATTGTCTAAGGGGCAATTGGTTCTTTTATTAAATCCGGATACATTGCTTAAGCCTGGTGTGTTGTTGGCCACTGCAAATGAATTATTAAGTTCCGAATTAGTCGCAGCTGGAGTGCAATTGATTCATTTAGATGGCCAGCCTCAATTTTCAGGAAGTGATTTTATGATAGGCGGCTTGAATCATTTATTGCCTTTGCCCTATTGGGGTGCTTGCGTCAAATACCTTGCATCATTAGTTGTAAAAGAAAAGCCTGCTTTAATCAAAGCCTCCCCATATACAGAAGTAGATTGGATCAGTGGTGCATTCTTGATGGTTAAAAAAGAGGCTATTCAAAAAGCAGGTATGCTTGATCCTGAATTCTTTTTATATGCAGAGGAAGTAGAGTGGTGTGCGCGACTTGGGAAATATGGAAAGATGGCAATATTTGGCGATTATAAGATAGTTCATTTGATAGGTCAATCTATTCAAGAAGCTGCTGGTGCAGATGACAATAGCTATACCAATTTAACAGATAAAAAAGGGTTACAATTGATGGCGTCCAACCATGTAAGAATTAGAAAGCAATATGGCGTGTTTTGGTTTTTATTTCAATTATCGAATCACACATGGACAGTGCCTGTCTATTTGTTTGCAGGATTGGTGGAGACTGTTTGGAAAAGAAAATCAATTCTGAAGATGCTTCAATCTTGGTGGGGATTCACAAAAAATGTCATTGAATTATGGTTGATTGCGCCCATCGTGATTGCAAAGAAGCCACACTTTTACAAGTACCTATAATAGTTGATTTAACTCTTGAATTAATCTTAGTGTTTATTTATTCAATAATCCTTTAAGTGCATCAATTCTGAATTGAATGATGGGCCAAAATTTAGCAGGATGTAATTGCAAAGTATATTTGATGCCGAGCACAATCGATGCGCCTAACTTTATGATGTATTCAAAAATCTTAAGCAGGTATACTTTTTGTGAAATGGCTTTTGTTCTTGCTCTTTCTCCTCTGCCGATACCGCTTGCCACTCGATACATATAAGCTGGTGTTAGCTTCTCAACTTCTACCACATGGTATACTAGCAAACTTGGGTCGTAGTAAATTTTTTCACCAAGCGCAATGATTTTATAAAACAATTCTTTTCCTTCTCCTCCAATTCTTAGTGTGCCCACAACACCCGGTATCGCTACATTGAATCCGCCCACTAAATCAAAGGCAGATTTCTTCATAATCATATTAGATTCTAGAGGGTACTTGCCGTTCTCAAACGCACAAGCGGTTGGGGCGTAATCAAAATTGCCTACCAAAGAGGAAACATAATAGCTCATCCATTTTGGTTCTGCTGGGATGTACTTTGGTATGATCTTCCCACCAAAACCCAATACATTTGGATGCATTTGAGTATGGCGTATAATGTTTTGGATATAATCTGGGGTTGCAACAGCGTCATCATCCATAAAACACAACCAAACACCTTTAGCTAATTGTGCGCCTTTGTTTCTTGCGAAGGAAGCGCCTTGTTGCGTTTCTGTGGTATAATAAAAACTGCCATCAGGATGCGCTGCACGCCATTTTTCAAATACTTGGTCGGTTCCATCTGTTGAATTATTGTCCACTACTATGACTTCGAAGCCAGCATTAGAGGCAGTTTGTTGGTATAAACTATCTAATGCAGCTCCAATATAAGCAGCGCGATTATAACTACAAATAACAACAGATACTAACATTATAAAGCAGCTTTTTGCTTGTTCATCAATTGCTTGATTGCAATTACAATAAACGCAATCAATGCAATCCAAAGAAGCATCGAAGCGATACCTGAAATCTGCTTAGCTTTTGTAACTGAAGCAGGCTTGAATTCAAATCTAATTTTATGATCACCAGCTGGAACCACCAATCCTCTTAATACATAGTTCACTTTAACGATTGGTGTTGCTTGTTCATCAATATACGCCTTCCATCCATCGCGATAATAAATCTCACTGAATACAGCCAATTGCTTTGCATTCGTTTTAGCAGTATATAAAATCACATCATTTTGATTGTCTACTAACTGAATTTTCGCAGTTGTATCCACTTGTATACCAGACAAAGCGTCAATTTTATCTTGCTCGTCTATTACAGCGGTATCTTTTGGATGAAAGAAGCTTAGACGATCCATGACTGCTCTAGGTCCTTTTTCGTATTGGATACCTTTTACAAACCATGCATTACCTAATGCATCTGGATTTGCGATAGTGTCTGATGCCATATTGCCAGTGATGATGTACTTGGTGTTCATCATATTTAAAGTAGGCAGACAATTAGGAAATTTATACCATTGGTTTTCTATTAAGTCTTGGTAGATGCTTAGTTTGGCTGGATTGTATCCACCCACTAATTTATGGTGGTAAGCCATGATTGCTCCTTCGTTGAATGCATTTTGCACGCCGCGTCTTAAATCAATAATGCGATAATCACTTGTGTCTTTTAATAAAGCATTGTCTAAAGCAGTTAATGCAAATACATTATCACTTTCTGCAGCTTCTACAAACTGACTTGGCTTTAAGTATTGAACATTGATTTGGAATAAATCAATCATTGAAAGGATTCCAATAGCCACAATGAAAAATGTCTGCTGGATGGTTTGCTTGATATATAGGTAAATCAAGCAAAATGCAATGCCTATAAAAATCAATGCCCTTGTTAAATCTGATTCAATGAATCCTTTTCGATCTTCTGCAATGGCATTCACCATATCTCTTGCAGGCGTTTCAAAAGCTGCTTTTTGATTTGGATCTTGAATTTGCATAATCTGGCTCATCAATTGTTTTTCGCTCTCTGATTTAAAATCTGAACTAAAGTACAAGGCCAACACTGCGAATACGATAAGGCCCAATGTGATCCAACTCGTTTTATGTTCTTGAATAAAGCTTTTAAAATTGGTTGCTTTTAAAGTTGCACTGATGCCATACATAGCTAGCACACCAATCAATAATGTTGGCACCACGATAATCATACTTGGTGCGCGGAATTTATTGTACAATGGTAGATGCTCTAGAATAAATAAGTTGAATGTTTCAAAATATGAGCCTGCTGCAAGTAAGATAGATAGGGCAATTACGGCACCAATCCACCAACGGTTTGGATTTTTGTTGCTTCCAAATCCGATGCAAGCAAAGAAGCAAAGAATGATGCCAACATATGGAGGTCCAGCTGTAAATCCAATGCCGCCCCAATAAAATTGTAAGAAAGATTGTAATTGCTGACCTACTTCTGGTTGCATTTGTTGCAATACTTCGATCGCTTTTGATTTTGCAGGATCCACTAAATTAGGATCACTTGACCCGCCATAAATATGAGGGAACATCATGACCAAAGGTTCAGATAAGAACATACTATAGCTCAATGCATAATCTTTATTTAAACCCGTATTGGTAATTTTACTGTCTTTTGTTGCTAATGCACTACCACCTCGGATAGACGCTTTGCCATATTCAGCAGTACTCATCAACATAATTGCATTCACTGCCAATCCCAATATACCTGCAACCAAACTAAAGCCAAATGTTTTAAGAATATGTGTATAGTCTTTTGCCTTGATCCATTGAATTAGGTAAAATATAGACATTCCAAGTACGATGATCAATCCATAATAATTGATCTGTAAATGGTTCGCTTGCACAAACAATGCAGTGGCAATGGCCGTGCAAATGGCACCCAAGTAATATTTCTTTTGAAAGATCAATAAGATGGCGCCAATAAAAAATGGCAAATAGGCAATGGCATGCATTTTAGTCATATGCCCCACTACTACAATGATAGGGTTGTAGGTAGCGTAGCTATAAGCCAGTCCACCAACAATGCCAATTAAAGTAGAGAAGCCCAATACCTGTGCTAAAAAGTAAAAACAGATACTCGCCAAAAAGAATAAGCCAACAGGCTCAGCTAAACGCAATGTGAAAATACCATCTAAAGCACCAATAGAATAGGCGTTAACAGGGATACCTGTAATTTGAAAAGTAGGCATACCACCAAACATACTATTCGTCCATAATGGCGTTGTACCATATTTTGCTTTATAGTTTAAGGCGTCTTGGGCCATGCCTTTCCATTGAGTTACATCCGATTGTTGTAATACTTTACCTTCTAATGCAGGCTTGCAATAAACGATAGCGACAACCGCAAAAACGAAAATGGCTAATAGATGGGGTAGTAATGACTTAAAAAAGGTTTTCAACATAGGTTTTTATTGTAAAACAAACCTACAACTAAAAAGGCTTTTTTAGTACTTTTAGTAACTTGTAAATATCAACATTATGCAGCAAAGACCTTTCTTAGCCTTTATTTCTAAAGTGGCAATAATTGCCAACCTTGTTTACCTGCTGTCCACCCTGTTTCTATTCATTACTTGGTTGAAAATACCAAGGGATATTGCGCAGTTTATTGCGGTCATGGGCTTGGAATTAGCCCCTTTTGTAAATTTAATTTTTGCGCTGATCCTTTTAATACGTTTCCTTCAAAAAAAAGCGATTAACTTACCTCCTTGGCAAACAATCTTTAACATCAGTATGTTATTGCTTCAGATCGGCCTATTATTTATATAAATTCAAGTATGATTCATCAAATATTAAAGCACAAGCCCACCAAACTATTTTTGGGGATCACGGCGTTTTTTGTGGCCAATGCCCTTATTGCAGAGTGTATAGGAGGGAAGATCTTTTCACTAGAATCTGTTTTTGGTTTCAAGCCATTGAACCTGACTTTGTTTGGCGAATCAGGATTGGCTTTTAATTTAACCTGTGGGGTACTGTTATGGCCCTTGGAATTTGTCATCACAGATATTGTGAATGAATATTATGGACCTAAGGCAGTAAGAAGAATTAGTTTGATTGCAGTGTCCTTAATCGCATATGCATTCATTATGTTTTACCTAGCTATGTCTGCAGCACCAGCTGGTTTTTGGGTGGAATCAAAAATGCAAAACGGCGTGCCAAGTATGCAGTTGGCATTTGAAGCCATTTTTGGACAAGGGATGTGGATTATCATTGGTAGTATCATTGCCTTTATGGTGAGTCAGTTGATTGACGTAACCATTTTTCATCAAATCAAAAAAGTCACTGGAGAAAAAATGATTTGGTTGAGGTCTACTGGTTCAACAGTGGTGTCTCAATTAGTGGATAGTTTTGTGGTGTTGATTATTGCTTTTAAAATTGGCAATGGTTGGTCTTGGTCAACAGTGTTAGCAGTGGGGGTGGTCAACTATATGTATAAATTCACCATGGCAATTGTGTTGACGCCATTGATCCATATCATCAGAAATCGCATCGAAGTTTATGTAGGCACGGAGACGGCTCAGAAAATGAAGCGCGAAGCAATGGGAGAGGAAGCAGGGATATAGCTTATGTCTTAATTAATCTGTTGTAAAATAATCCTTCAAAAGTTTGATAGCAGTTTTATCGATAGGTAAAGTCATTAAGTCTTCATGAAGTTCATTGAGTGCTATCCATCTTAAATGTTCAGCAGTACCATTGCTGTCGGCAACTTCTTCTGGTAAAAAATCGAAGGCTTTGTCTTTGGCCTTAATCAAGCTAGTATCTTCTGTGTAGACTAAATAGTAAATTGAAATAATCTGGTCTTTATTATTGAAAGCAGAAATCTGAAAAAAGTCGGTCGTGTAAAAATGATCTCCAACATGCACTGATATGTTAGCTTCTTCCATAAATTCTCTAGCCAGTCCATCCCTTGTGCCTTCTCCAAATTCCAAACCTCCGCCAGGCAATTTAGTGATATAGTTCCCTCTAATAAATTCATCACTCACTAACAATCTTTGTGCTTCATCTATGAGTATGCCGTAGACTCTAACATTGAACAATGCCATAGGATTGATTATTTTAAATGAATGGAACCTTTGTACACGAATGTTCCTGGGCCTTGTAACCAAATATGGTTAAAGTGTCCGCCACCTTGATTATTAAAGCTAACAGCTAAGTCGCCTCCTAAAGTTTTGATGGCCACACGGTGTTCTCCTGTTTTATGAAGATGTGTTGCAATTGCAGCAGCAGTCACACCTGTCCCACAACTATAAGTTTCATTTTCTACGCCTCTTTCATAAGTGCGCACAAACAAATGCTCCTTTTGAAAGGCCACAAAATTTACATTGATGCCCTCTGCTTTGAATCGATCATTGTAACGAATGGCTTTACCTGCTGTAAATACATCCATATTGTCAACACCTTCTACTACTTTGATATAATGAGGAGAGCCAGTGTTTGTTACAAAAAAATCTGCGCCAGTTTCTACGGATGCCACGTCAATCATTTTTAAATACACCCATCCATTGTCATGAATTTTCGCTTCGTGCGGACCATCCACCGCTATAAAAAGGTAGTTGTCTTTTACTATTCCTTTGTCATGTGCAAATTGCACCAAACATCTTCCTCCATTGCCACACATGGTGCCTTCTGTTCCATCTGCATTATAATAGGTCATGGAAAAATCATATCCAGTAGCGGTACCCAATAACATCAAGCCATCTCCGCCTACGCCAAATCTTCTGTCGCATAAAAAAGCAATTTGTTGATTGGATAAAGAAATGCTTCCATCTCTATTATCGATAATCACAAAGTCATTGCCTGTGCCTTGGTATTTTGAAAATTGGATATCCATTTTGAAGTTTTTTCTTGGTTAAATAGTAGCAATAATGCCTAAGCTTTTTTGAATCATATGATCCACCGCTTTAGCGCCATCCTTACTAAACTCTTTCTTTACTCTATTGGCTACAATCACATTGATACTTAAACACTGATGTCCTAATAAATTACATAAGCCATAGATCGCACTTGTTTCCATTTCAAAATTAGCAATATGGTGGTTGCCAAAACGGAAGCTGGTCATTTGGTCTACTAAGTTAGGCATCTTTAAAGGGAGTCTCAAAATTCTGCCTTGAGGGCCATAGAAGCCAGGGCAGGTGACAGTAATGCCATGGCTATATCCCTCAGTAAAATGCTTTAATAAGCCTGCACTTGCACTTGAAATATATGGTTTGATATGGTGTGCATGGATATTAGTATGTTGTTCAAATGCAGCTAAAATCGCCAGCTCTTCGTCATTGTTATTGGGCTGGTAAAAATGCAATAAGTTATCTACTCCCAAGCCATGTGTGCCTGCTACTAGTTGATCTACACCCACTTCGCCTTGTAGGGATCCGCAAGTGCCAAGACGGATCACCGATACCGATTTCTTGGTTTCCTTAATACATCTTGTGTCAAAATCTATATTCACTAAGGCATCCACTTCATTTAAAGCAATGTCAATATTATCTGGTCCAATACCCGTACTCATCACTGAAATACGCTTTTGTCCAATATAACCAGTATGGGTAATAAATTCTCTATGAGCAGATTTGTGCTCAATACGGTCGAAATACTTGCTCACATGGGCTACACGTTCTGGATCACCCACGGTTATTACAGTATCTGCAATCTCCTCTGGGCGAAGGTCTAAATGGTATACCGCCCCTCTAGGGTTAATAATTAATTCTGAAGCGCCAATAGGCTGTTGCATAAGGATGTTTTAGGCTACAAATGTCGTTTAATTCGAATTAGTGGTAAAATTCTTTTATAATTAACTTCTTTGCGTTATTTTCGCGTTCCTAAAAAAGGGTCCTGTGGCCGAGTGGCTAGGCAGAGCTCTGCAAAAGCTTCTACAGCGGTTCGAATCCGCTCGGGACCTCGATACAAAGCCTCTCACGAAAGTGAGGGGTTTTGTCGTTTAAGGATGCGTTACAAGCTTGCTTGTATAAGCAGACGAAAATGACAAAACTACCGAATGCGAAGCATTTGGTAAAAAGGCTTTGGGTAAAGCGAGATTGCCGAGCAGGAAGGCAGCGAATTCAATGAGCTGCCAATCCAAACTAAAAGAGCGAAGCGATTTGTTGAAAGGCTTTGGGTTTACTGAGACGAGAGCGGAAGGCAATGCAGCGCATTGACTATCCGAACTTGGCTTTAGGTTTACTTAGTCGTTTTAATTTATTTAATTCTATTTTTGCACCCATGAAACATTCCCAAACTATCGGCATCATCCTTACTTTATTGTTATTCTTTTGTACCACACAACCAATGGTGGTGATTGAAAGTAGAAATTGGGTCGTGACAGGATGGGATGCAGGTGCAACCAATTTTGGTCAATCTGGAAAGTTTCTATTTTATGTAGGGATATTAGCTATCATATTTTTTGCGTTACCATCTCTAAATGCAAAGCGATTCAATATGGCATGGGCAGCTTTGTTATTGGCATGGAGTATTCGTAATTTCTTAGTGCTATCTGCATGTGCCATGGGCGAGTGTCCACAAAAACAATGGGCTCTATATGCATGTATTATTTTAAGCGCTGGAATATTGATTATGACATTCCTCCCAAAGTTAAAGACGAAATAGGTCATTAGATTTTAGAAATCCAAGTATTAATACGCTAATTGTGGAATTCCTTTAAAATTACTTTTAGGCATACTAAAAATAATTTTATGAAATTGCATTCCAAATTAAATTTGATTGTCTGTAGCATGTCAATCAATTTCCTATTGCTTTCATGTACAAAGGATATTGGAACAAACCAGCTGATAAATAAAGAAAATTCTGCGAAGCAAGCAGTAAGGAGTATTGTTGGTTCGAAAGGGGATATTAAACTGCTTCCTAATAGGGTTGAAAATGATTTTAAGTCATTGACCCTGGCACAATTACAAAATATTGTATCAGGCCAGAATCGCATAAGGGCTTATAAAATCAGCAATGTTGAATTCGTAGTAGAGAAGAATTTAAGCAAGTCCTATCAAGATCAAAATGTCAAAATCAATTCTTTGACTGAATTTGAAGAAGATGTTGAAGGAGGACCAAGACCAGCAGGGTATTATCATGTTCAGTTCTTTGCTGGTTCACCTTTAAATCAGGATTTAGGAGGTTTTTACACTTTGCATTTATACTTTAACACTGATGCAAATGGACGAGTCATTGGGACTCCGACTATTTCATATACCGGATTTGGATTGTTCTCGTGGCAACAAGTTAATATGTCTAACATTGCTTTCAATACAAATAGCTTAATTTCTAGTTTTACCGTTTCTGGTATTAATACTTATGGAATTCAGGTTGGCGGCATGACACTTGGTTGGAGTGCAATTAAGAATTTTCTAGTAACAATCAATTTAGATGAATTGTCTTCTAAACTTGTAACTTTAATAGAACAGCAATAGATATAAAAAATCAAAAAAAAGTAACATTCAATTTATGAATACATTAAACTTTGCGACCAAGTCGTTAATAATAATTCTTCCATTTTTTATTTCCCTACTAATGTTCCTTGTTTTACTGAACGTTTCAATTTGGATTTATGATGATTCTAAAATAAAGCAATCAATAAGAAAGAGCAAGATTGTTTTACTATATGGACTAGCTTTTCTTTTATTTATTGCTATCATTGTATTTGTAGTTCAGTCAACAATATCATGATCTTCCTAATATAAAAAATAAATAACCCTCATTTAGAGGGCTATTTATAGTATAAGAAAGTTTGTATTATTTCCCCAATTGCTCAAGGCCTTTTCCAATCAATTGCACTGCTTCTTTTATTTGTGCTTCAGTAATAATTAATGGAGGAGCAAATCTGATCTTGTCCCCATGTGTTGGTTTTGCAAGTATGCCTAACTCTTTAAGGTGTAAGCATAAATCCCATGCAGCTTCTGGATTTTCATGTTGAATGACAATCGCATTCAACAAGCCTCGACCCCTAATGGAAGCCACAAATGGAGAATTTAATTTTGCTAATTCTGCTCTTAAAATTTCACCCATTTTATAAGCATTCTCCACCATCTTCTCAGACTTAATAACTTCCAATGCTTTCATCGCAACAGCACATGCAAGAGGGTTGCCTCCATAAGTTGAACCATGTTCTCCTGGTTTAATCTGCAACATCACAATATCATCTGCTAATACTGCAGCAACTGGGATGGTGCCGCCACTTAATGCCTTGCCTAATATTAAAATATCAGGACGTACATTTTCGTGATCGCATGCTAGCATGGTTCCAGTTCTTGCTAAACCGGTTTGAATTTCATCTGCAATAAATAACACATTGTATTTGTCGCATAAGTCTCTGACGCCTTTTAAATATCCATCTTCAGGAATGACTACACCCGCTTCCCCTTGGATAGGTTCCACCATAAAGGCAGCCACAGTTGGATCTTTTAAAACAGTTTCTAATGCAGCTAAATCGTTGTAAGGCACAAGTCCAAAACCTGGCATATAAGGGCCAAAACCTTTAAAGCTACTAGGATCAGTAGAAGAAGAGATAGCGGCTAAAGTTCTTCCCCAAAAATTACCTTCTGCAAAAATGACTTTTGCTTGATTCTCTGGAATGCCTTTTACATTATAACCCCATCTTCTTGCTAATTTAATTGCGGTTTCACCACCTTCTACACCAGTGTTCATTGGCAATACTTTATCATAGCCAAAGTAGTCGGTGATGTATTTTTCATAAACCCCTAATTGGTTATTGTAAAAAGCTCTAGAAGTAAGGGTTAATTTTTGTGCTTGTTCTGTCAAGGCTTTGATGATTTCAGGATGACAATGTCCTTGGTTGACAGCAGAGTAGCCGCTTAAGAAATCAAAATATCGTTTCCCATCTACATCGTATAAAAAAATGCCTTCGCCTTTTTCAAGTACGACTGGCACTGGATGATAGTTATGGGCACCGAATTGGTCTTCAAGCGCAATATACTTAGCAGTATTTGCACTCGTATGGAGTGAAGTTGACATGGAATAAAATGTTTAATAAATTGATAAAAACAGGATCAGAATAAAATGCGCGGGCTTAATATTACCCCAAGGGATGGTTCAGAAAATCTAAATTAGAAAATAAGAATTTTGCCTTTATCATAGCTCTAAGATAGGGTTTTTACTCAATTTTACCATAATTGGACTTACATTCGCGTAAATAAATCTGCTTTGAAACCGCTCGTATCAATTGTTATTTTAAATTATAATGGGGCTCATTACTTGAAGACATTTTTGCCTTCTGTCTTGGCTACGCAATATGAGCATAAAGAGATTGTCGTGGCAGACAATGGTTCAACAGATGATTCCTTATCTATTTTGGCTGCCGATTTTCCTTCTGTGAAAGTCATACTGAATCCAACCAATGAAGGTTTTGCTGGTGGGTACAATTGGGCATTGAAGCAAGTGCAATCAGATTATTATATTTTATTAAATTCAGATGTACAAGTAGCGCCTACTTGGGTAGATCCATTGGTTCAATTCATGGAAGCCAATCCAAAAGCTGGCGCATGCCAACCAAAAATATTAGCACAAAAAGAACCAACTAATTTTGAATATGCTGGTGCAAGTGGGGGATGGATTGATACACTTGGTTACCCATTTTCAAGAGGTAGGGTCTTTGATGTTTGTGAGCAAGATAATGGGCAGTACAATCAGATAGAACGCATTTTCTGGGCATCTGGTGCAGCGATGATGATAAGAGCAAAACTCTTTCATGAATTAGGTGGGTTTGATGCTTCCTTCTTTGCACATCAAGAGGAAATTGATCTTTGTTGGAGAATGCAATTGCAGGGGCATGACTTGTTTGTGTGTCCAGAAGCAGTGGTATATCATGTGGGTGCAGGCACGTTGCCAAGAGGTGGTCGCAAAGTGTTTTTGAACTTCAGGAATAACTTAATCATGTTAAGTAAAAACCTTCCTATACAAGAATTGATATGGAAAATGCCATTCCGATTTGCGCTGGATGGATTGTCTGCATGGAAGGGATTATTGAGCGGGGATGGCTACTTTTTCACGGCCATTGTGAAGGCGCATTTTGCAGTTATTGGATATTGGTTGACAGGAAAAGTCAATAGGAGCAAGCATTGTAAACCATTGGCATCACTTGGGGGCGTCTACATAGGTTCTGTGGTTTTCCAATACTTTGTAAAAAACAGGCAAGAATTTGATAAAATTGTCACCAAACACG
>ERZ650308.551-NODE-551-length-20291-cov-26.583564_pt1 | contig 20291 bp, 16 predicted proteins | sample MGYA00376244_ERZ650308 | MGnify/ENA primary metagenome ERZ650308 (study PRJEB26733, sample SAMN07839295) | wastewater metagenome | biome: small river; feature: stream; material: water | place: USA: North Carolina | collected 2016-04-26 ... | reverse complement strand
ACCAAAGCGTCCTTGTCGACCGACTCGTTCATCTCTGCGGCTTCTTTCCAAGAAACCACACGTGTGTTGACCGAAGCGGCCATCATGGGCAAGCGCGACGAATTGCGCGGCTTGAAAGAAAACGTCATCGTCGGTCGCCTGATTCCTGCAGGTACCGGCATGGCTTATCACAAAGCCCGCAAGGTCAAAGACGCGATGGACGACGCCGAGCGCCGCGCCATTGCTGAAGCCGAAGCGGCTGAGTTGGCTGGAGACTCTTCGGAAGAAGAAACTCAAGTCGATCACGGCGCTGGCGAAGAAGCGTAAAGCGACCCTCTCAACAAAGGCCCGAAAGGGCCTTTGTTGTTATGGGACAAGAGGTTGGAAGACACAAGGGGTTCAACATGCTTGATGCGTGGTGGTTTTGGCTGTTCGTAGCCGTGATGGTGTTTTGGAGCGTGGGCGCCTACCGCCGTTTGGTGGGCTTGCGCACGGCGGTGAACAAGCAGTTTGCGGTGCTCGAAGAGCTCATGCTGCGCTACCAAGCGCTGGTGCAAGAGGCCACGACGGCTGCGGTGACCTCGCCTTCGGGCTGGCAAACCGCGGTGTCACCCGAGTTGGGTGCCAGTCACTGGACACGCTTGCAGGTGGCCGCCAATTTGTCGGCCATGGCTTTGGCGCGCATGCAAGAGCATCCGTTGGATCCTTCGTCATCCATTGCGCTGGTCGCGACCAGCCGTGATTTACAAGACGCGTGGGAAGCCCTCACGCACCCCGATGTGTATTACGTGTCGGTGCCCGCAGAGCTGACGCAGCGCTGGACGGAGTTGGGTATCTCGATCCAACCTGATTTGCAGCGTTTCAACCAAGCGGTGGCCCATTACAACGACGCGATTGATATGTTCCCAGCCACTTGGATGGCACGTTTGTTCAAGTTCAAACCCGGACGCATTTTGGGATGAGCGAACACACGTCTACCTCCATCCCTTTGTGGCAACAGCTGCAAGCTGTTGCGCAAGCCTTGGCGCAAGTGCGTCGTGGTGTCTCTGGCACGGCCGCGCTAGACGCGGTGCCATCGGCGCTGCGTCCCGGTGTGCAAGCCTTGCTGTTTCAAGCGCTGCGACAACTCGGCCGTGCGCAAGCCCTGCGTGCGCAGTTGGCCTCGCGTGCGCCCGCCCCGCTGCCCGATGCGCTGTTGTGCACGGCACTGGCCTTGGCGTGGGACCCAGAGAACGCGCCCTATGAGCCGCACACCTTGGTGAACCAAGCTGTTGAGGCTGCCAAGCAAACCCGCAGCTTGCAAATGCAAGCTAACTTTTTGAATGCGTGTTTGCGCCGTTTTTTGCGTGAGCGCGATGCGCTTGTGCGTGCCACCGACAACGATGTGCATGCGCAATGGAACCACCCCGAGTGGTGGGTCAAGCGTCTGCAAAAAGACCACCCAGATCATTGGCAAGACATCTTGCGCGCCAACAACCAAGCGGCACCCATGACATGGCGTGTCAACACCGCACGCACCAGTCGCGAAGCTTTGCAAACGGATTGGGCCAACCATGGTTTGCCGTCCCATCCTGTGGGTGAACAAGGTTTGGTGCTTGAGCAAGCGCACAACGTGCGTGACATCCCTGGTTTTGCCGAAGGCTTGTGTTCGGTGCAAGATGCAGCGGCCCAATGTGCCGCGCAAATTTTGTTGAATGGTTTGGCTCCTGCGCATCAACCGCTGCGCATCTTGGATGCGTGTGCGGCACCGGGCGGCAAAACAGCACATTTGCTGGAGATGTTGAACGACCAGTCCGAGGTCATCGCCTTGGACATCGATCCACAGCGTTGTGAGCGCATTGCGCAAAACATGCAACGCATTGGGCGCAGCGCCAAAGTCATTGCGGCAGATGCCGCGTTGACCAAAACTTGGTGGGATGGTCAGCTGTTTGATGCGATTCTTTTGGATGCACCCTGCACAGCCTCTGGCATTGTGCGGCGTCACCCCGATGTGCGTTGGTTGCGTCGAGAGGCGGACATCGACAAACTCGCGGCGATTCAGAAAAACTTACTCAAGCAGCTTTGGCCCTTGGTCAAGCCCGGCGGTCGTTTGCTGTATTGCACGTGCTCGGTTTTCAGAGCCGAGGGCGAGAACCAGGCCAAAACGTTTGTTGAACACAACACCAATGCCCGTTTACTGCCGTCTCTGGGCCATTTAAGGCCTCAAACCCATGCAACGACGGCCTTGCTCACCGACAATCTACCAGGTGACCATGACGGCTTTTATTACGCACTGCTGGAAAAACTTCCTACGCCTTGATCTGCCTTTCTCAGGTGGCGTCAAGCGCGTGCGGTCGCTGTGCGCCGCTGGGTTGGCCGTGTGTTGCTTGGCCTTCGCTGGTGCGGCACAAGCGGATACACCTGTCGATTTGCAGGGGCTTCAGCTAGAGCGCCAAGAAGCGGGGCTTTATATGTCTGGTCAATGGCGTTTTGATTTGCCGCCAGCCTTAGAAGATGCCTTGCTCAAAGGCATCACGCTTTACTTTGTGACCGAAGTCGAGATCAACCAAGAGCGTTGGTACTTTTACAACCAACGTGTGGCACGTGCGGAGCGTCATGTGCGCTTGTTCTACCAACCACTCACACGCCGTTGGCGCGTCAATATTTCTCCGCAAGCGTTCAGCCAGAGTGGCTTAGGCGTGAGCCTGGGGCAGAGTTATGACACCGCGGAAGAGGCCATGAGCGCCGTGCGGCGCATCATTCAATGGCGCATTGCGAATGCCGCCGATGTTGCTTCGGATGCCAAGCAAACCATCAGCATCAATTTCAAACTCGACCTCAAGCAACTGCCCCGACCTCTGCAAATTGGCGCAGCAGGCCAGAGTGACTGGAACATTGGCTTTAGCAAAACACAACGCCTGGAGTTGGCGCCATGATTGAGTTGGCTGAAAAGCGGGTGCGCCTTTCACGCTTTCAGTTGAGATGGTTGCTGGTCATCAGCGCCACGGTGGTGTTGGGTCTGGGCTTGGTGTTGTTGTTCTTGCTGACGCAAGCCACGGACAACCGAGAGCTGTACGAACGCAACTACCGCCAACTCTTTGGCTTGAATGTGGTGGTCGCCACCTTGTTGATGGGCGTGATTGCTTGGCTGTCCATTCGCTTGTTGCTGCGCCTGCGTCAAGGCAAATTTGGCAGCCGCTTGTTGCTCAAAATCGCGGCGACCTTTGCGCTGGTGGGCTTTGTCCCTGGCTTGCTGATTTACAGCGTGTCATACCAATTCGTTTCGCGCTCCATTGAGAGTTGGTTTGATGTGAAGGTCGAGGGTGCGCTAGACGCAGGCCTGAGCTTGGGCCGCACCACACTCGACACCTTGGCGAATGACTTGGGCCAAAAAACACGTTCGGCAAGCGTGCAAATCAACGACTTGCCAGACGCCTCTGTGGGCGTGGCGTTGGATCGCATGAAAGACCAGCTGGGCGCCGATGACGTGATTCTGTGGAACACCTCGGGCCAAGCCTTGGCCAGTGCTGGCGATTCACGTTACAAAATCAACCCTGAGCGGCCCAGCCCTGCACAACTTCGCTTGGTTAAAACACAAAGTGTGGTCACGGCCGTTGACGGTTTGGACGAGGCGGATTCTCTGGGTACGGCCAAAGCGCGTATTCGTGCGTTGGTGTTGGTGGCCCCATCCGGTTTGGGCTTGCTGATTGAACCGCGTGTTTTACAAGTGACCAAAGTCTTGCCGCCAACTTTGGTCAGCAACGCCTTGGCCGTGGAAGTGGCGTATCGCGAATACCAAGAGCGTGCGCTCGGGCGTGAAGGCTTGCGCAGCATGTACATCGGCACTTTGACCTTGAGCTTGTTCTTGGCGGTGTTTGGTGCGGTGTTGTTGGCCGTGCTGCTGGGTAACCAACTCGCGCGGCCTTTGTTGATGTTGGCCGAAGGTGTGCGCGATGTGGCGGCGGGTGATTTGAGCCCAAAGCCTGCACTTCAAGGTCGCGATGAATTGGGCGGCTTGACACGTTCATTCGCCCAGATGACGCAGCAATTGGCCGATGCTCGCTCGGCAGTGGACCGAAGCATGTTGCAGGTGCACACCTCGCGCGCCAACTTGCAAACCATTCTTGACAACCTCACGGCGGGCGTCATTGTGATGACGGACAAGGGACTCATCAAATCTTCCAACCCTGGCGCCACGCGTATCCTGCGCGTGCCGTTGGCCGCTTGGGAAGGTCGCTCGTTGAGCGACATTGAAGGACTTGCCGAGTTTGCGCAGCATGTGCAATCGGAGTTTGATGGCTTCTTGGGCGAACGCAGCCAACACGGTCTAGACCATTGGCAGCAGTCTTTTGAGCTGCATGCCACAGCCATCAGCCCTGCCGTGCAATTAACGGACGATATGCACCAGCACATCACTCTGCTCGCGCGTGGTGCCGTGCTGCCCAACAACGGACGCTTGCTGGTGTTTGACGATATTTCTGAAATTGTGTCGGCCCAGCGCGCGCAAGCGTGGGGCGAAGTGGCGCGTCGATTGGCGCATGAAATTAAAAATCCACTCACCCCCATTCAGTTGTCGGCAGAACGCTTGGAAATGAAACTCACGGGCAAGTTGCAAGAGCCCGAGCAACTCATTTTGAACAAGTCGGTGAAGACCATCGTGGACCAAGTGGACGCCATGAAGCGTTTGGTGAACGAGTTCCGTGACTACGCCCGCTTGCCAGTGGCTGAACTCAAACCACTCGACCTCAACGCCCTGGTGCAAGACGTGATGCAGCTCTACGGGACAGAAAATGCTTCTGTTCCCGTACACGCCCAGCTGGACCCCACTTGTCCCATCATTCAAGGGGATGCTCAGCAGTTACGCCAAGTGGTGCACAACCTGTTGCAGAACGCACAAGATGCGACAGAGGGCCAAGCCCACCCCATGGTGTCCATTGCCACGCAATGGGTGCCTAGTTCGGGGCGTGTGCGTTTGGTGGTGCGAGACAACGGGCCGGGCTTTCCACCCAAAATCTTGAACCGTGCGTTTGAGCCCTATGTCACCACCAAGTCTCGTGGCACGGGTCTCGGCTTGGCGGTGGTGAAGAAAATTGCGGATGAGCATTCGGCGCGAATTGACCTCAAAAATCGCGGATTACAGGGGCGGGTGATTGGTGCGCAAGTGTCGTTATCATTCCAAGTTGCAGAATCGCAACAAACCCAACTCATTTAATTCAGCGAGACAAATTTAGACATGGCAAACATTCTGGTGGTGGATGACGAGTTAGGCATTCGGGACCTCTTGTTTGAGATCCTCAATGACGAAGGTCATGCGGTTGAAGTTGCAGAAAACGCCGCACAAGCGCGCATGGCTCGACAAGCCTCGCGCCCAGATTTGGTCTTGCTTGACATTTGGATGCCTGACACCGACGGTGTGACGCTGCTCAAAGAATGGGCGGGCGCGGGCTTGTTGAACATGCCTGTCATCATGATGAGTGGCCATGCCACCATCGATACCGCCGTCGAAGCGACCCGCATCGGCGCGCAAGCGTTCCTTGAAAAACCCATCACCATGCAAAAGCTGCTCAAAGCTGTTGAGCAGGGATTGGCGCGCAAACCGTTGGCTTCGGCGCCTGCGAAAGTTGGGTTGAACTCAAACAAAGACGCGTCAGGCGTATTTGTGACGCCGCAAGCGGTGGTGCTACCGCCAACGCATCAGAGCTTTGATTTAGAGCAGCCTTTGCGTGAAGCACGCGATACGTTTGAACGTGCTTACTTTGAATACCACCTCACGCAAGAGAGCGGCTCGATGACCCGTGTGGCAGACAAAACAGGCTTAGAGCGCACGCATTTGTATCGCAAGCTCAAGCAGCTCGGTGTGGATTTGTCCAAAGCCAAGCGCGTGGCTTGAACTGGCGTCAGGTTTCCGTCGTTGGCGGCACGGGTTCTCTGGCTTTTTCGCGCAAGTACTGAATCAGTTGCGTACGGCGCGCCAGCCAACGCAGGCCCAGTGCGCCAATGACGGCGCCGTTGACATCGCCGATCACCATGTACATGAGCTGATTCGGATCCACCAATTGAGATGTGTCCAGCATCGACCACAGCAAGTGGTGTGTGAGTGCGTTGAGTAGGGCGTAAAACAAAGCCAGTTGGAGCAAGTCATCTAACCGTGTGAGCGAGAGTGCGCGTTTTTGCATAAAACGCATCAACATGACGGCCAGTGCGGCACTGCCCGCAGAGATGGTCGTGTTGGCAATGCTCAGCCATAAACTGTCGTTCATCCAAAAGAACAGCAAAGCACCACCAAAAGCCGAACCCAAAGTGCCCCACAGCAGCCCGAGTACCAATACATTGGCCAAGCGCAAAAAGCTGGGTAAATAGATAAAACTGATGTGTCCTGTGACCTCAAGCCCGCTGAATAACCAGTTGTTGGCCAGGTGTGTGGCGCAATACAAGCAGCCCGTCAAGATGACCAAGATGAGAATGGTTGGATCTTTGTAAGGGGAGGACGGATCGAAAATGCTATTTTCACGGGCCACTATCTTAATAGCCGCGCCAGAGGGTGTTACAATATTTCTCTCGGCCCGGTAGCTCAGTTGGTAGAGCAGCGGATTGAAAATCCGCGTGTCGGCAGTTCGATTCTGCCCCAGGCCACCAAAACGAGAAAGCCTCAGTGTTCGCACTGAGGCTTTTTTATTTTCTGGATCGTTCGTTGACCGTGTCAAGCGCACGGCGCCGACCTCTTGGAGTCCCAAAGTGCGTGACATCGCATTGGGGACACGTCCATAACTGTTCTATCAAACTGTACCTTTCTGGGTGGGTACAGTTTGTATAAAGTGTGACGCACACGTGTTCACGCCGCTTATGTGGCGCGCGCGTGCGGTTCAAGTAGCAGTGACGTCAACCAGGAGACAAGACATGAGAATGATTCATAAGATAGCCAAGGCCGCGGCCATTGCCCTGACGGCGGCATGTGCCATCAGTGCACATGCGCAAGATGTGATCAAGATTGGCTACACAGCAGACCAATCTGCCAGCGGCGTTGCCGAGCTGGGCATTGCCGGACGCTGGGGTTTTGAAGCAGCGATTGAAGATTTGAACAAGGCTGGCGGCATTCTTGGCCGTAAGGTGGTGGGTGTGGTGCGTGATGACCTCGGCACGCCCCCCAAGGCCATTCAAAACGTCACCGAACTGATTGACAACGAGAAAGTGCAAGCCATCGTCGGCCCCGCCAACTCGGGCAACGCGTTGGCTTGGTTGCATTTGCCGCAACAAAAGAAGATTCCTGTGGTGGTGCCAATTGCCACTTCGACAGAGATCACGACGCGCTACGCCAAAGAAGCACAGAACTACCTCTTCCGCGTCTCCATGGTGGATCGCGAGCAAGTGGCTTTGTTGGCTGCCTATGCCGCGAAAGCCTCAAAGGGTCACAAGATCGCGATCTTGGCTGACTCCACTGGTTATGGCCAAGGTGGTATCAAAGACGCCACCGAAGTGTTGGCATTGCATGGCGTCAAGCCTGTGGCTGTTGAAAAGTACGGCCCCAAGGACACAGACATCACCTCGCAGTTGACCAAAATTCGTGATGCTGGCGCAGACACTGTGATCATCTATGGCATTGCAGACGGCGCGGCCAACGTGTTGCGCAGCATGGAAAAAATCAACTACCTGCCTACGACGCTCGGCACTTGGGGCAACCTGAGCTCGTTGTTGCCTCGCTTGGCCGGTCCAAAGATGGCCGACCACCTCATCTTGGCTGCTTCGACGACCGAAGATTCCAATGCCAAGACCAAGTCTTTGGGTGAGCGCGTGCGCAAGAACTTCCCCACGTTGACCACGTTCCCTTGTTCGGCTCAGGCCTATGACTCGGTGATGTTGTTGGCTGCGGCCATGAAGGCAGCAGGTACCACCGACGGCGAGAAAGTGGCTGCCGCGCTGGAAAACGTGAACAACGTTGAAGGCGTGATCAAGACCTACAACAAGCCGTTCTCCAAGACCGACCATGAAGGCTTGGGCGTCGCTGACTTCTACTTGGCCAAGTGGAAAAACGGCACGACGGTGGTGCGCTACGAAGATGCTGTGACAAAGTCGCTCACTGCAGCGGATTTGAAGAAGTAATTTTGCTGTTCCCCTGACGCCTTGCGTTTCCCTCGGGTCCTTGTGTGACTGGGGGAGCGCTCGGCGCTCTTAGAAAGTTTCCCCATGGTTGCTATCTTGCAAGCCTTGCTGAGCGGACTCGCGTTGGGCGGTATTTACGCGCTCGTCGCCGTCGGTTTCAACATCACCCACAACACCACGAAAACCTTCAACTTTGGACAAGGCGAGTTCTTGTCGGTGGGTACGGTGGTTGCGGTGTCTGCCATGCTGTTGTTGTCTGGCAAAGACATCCATGGCGCGTTGACGCCTGAAGACGTGACGGTGTGGCGAATGATCGCTGCGCTCGTGATTTGTATGGCCGTTCTCGGTGCGCTGGGTGTCCTGCTGTACTACACCGCCGTGCGACCTTTTGTCGGTGGTGGCGGTTTGGCTTGGGTCATGAGTACCCTGGGCTTTGGCATCATCATTCAAAACGCGGCGTTGGCCGTTTGGGGGCCTGCCGCCATGGTGGTGCCTTCTATTTTGGGGAGCGATGTCATTCGCATCGGTGGCGCGGGTGTGCTGCCACAAGAAATTTTGGTGCTGGGTTTTAGCATTTGCATCATGTTGGGGTTGGACTTGGTGATGCGCAAAACCAAGATCGGCAAAGCGGTTCGCGCCGTCGCGCACAGCAAGAACGCCGCGACCTTGATGGGCATCAACGTGGGCGCCGTCGTCGTGCTCGCCTTCGTGATCAGTTCGGGCTTGGCAGGTGTTGCTGGCTTGCTGATTGCACCGATCACCACTGCTTCGGTTTTCATGGGCTTGCTGATTGCGTTGAAGGCGTTTTCAGCTGCCATCGTGGGCGGACTCTCGAACGCCCGTGGCTGCATGTTGGGTGGTTTTATGTTGGGCATCATGGAAGCCATGGTGGGTCTGTGGCAAGCAGAGATGCGAGAGATCAGCATCTTCTTGCTCATCATCATTGTGCTGGTCGTCAAGCCTGAAGGCTTGCTGGGCACACGTGTTGTGGAGAAAGTGTGATGAAGGCTTACAACACACACTGGATGGGTTTGATGTTGGTGGTGGCTGCCATCGTCATTGGCCCACAACTCACAAATAACGGCTTCTACCTGAAGATCATGTTCATGATTGGCGTGAACTACCTGGCCGCTGCTGGCCTGAATGTGTTGGTGGGACACACAGGACAGAAGTCACTGGGCCATGCCGGCTTGTTTGCCGTTGGCGCATACACAGTGGCGGTGCTGACGGCACGCCACGGTTGGAATCCTTGGTTTGCATTTTTGGCGGCGGGTGTCGTCGCCGCATTGTTTGGTGCGCTCATCGCTTTGCCAGCCTTGCGTGTCAAGGGCCCCGCCTTGGCGATGGTGACCATTGGTTTTGGCATCGTGGCTGAAAAGGTCGTCGCCGAGTGGCAAGACGTGTTCGGCGGTCAGGCCGGTATCTATGGTGTGGTGCCGCCGACCTGGGGCAGCCAGTCTCTGGATGACCGCGACTGGGTGTGGCTGGTGTCCGCGTTGTGCATCGTCACACATCTGATGCTGCGCAGTTTGTTGAACGGCAAATATGGACGCGCCTTCATGGCCGTCAACACAGCTGAAGTGGCGGCTGAAAGCGTGGGGGTGAGCGTTTACCGAATCAAGGTCATCGCCTTTGTCATCAGCGCTGTCACCTGCGGTTTTTCGGGTGCTTTGATTGCGCAGCAGAACCAATTTATTTCTTCGGACTTCATCACCTTCAACATGTCGATCTTCTTCTTGTTGATCGTCTTGTTTGGCGGCAGTTCGGTGTATGGGCCTTTGCTGGGCGCGGTGGTGTTGACCTTGCTCGACAACTTCTTGGCGCGTTGGCCCCATGTGCAACATTTCACCTATGGTGCGTTGTTGTTGTTTGCGTTGTACGCCATGCCCGATGGCCTGTCCGCTTGGCTGCGTTCGATTGCCGTTCGAATTTTTCCGGGCTTGGCGCGTCACCCGGCCTTGCCTTCGGCGCTGAGTCCTTGGCGTTTGCATGCGAACGAAGCCTTAGAAGCCAACCGCCCCTTGTTAGAGGCCAAGGGCCTTTACAAAGCCTACGGCGGTGTCGTTCCCACCAACGACGTGGACCTGACGCTGCGCACAGGCCATGTGCATTCTTTGATCGGCCCGAATGGCGCTGGCAAGACCACCTTGCTCAACATCCTGTCGGGCGTGGTCGAACCTGATCGCGGCACCATTCGTTTCAATGGCACAGATGTGGTGGGCATGTCCATCAACGGCGTGGCGCGCTTAGGCTTGGCGCGCACGTTTCAAAACCTGCGTTTGTTTGTCGACATGACCGTGTTGGACAACGTCAAGGTTGGCTTGCATCGCCACATGGAGGCGGGGTTTTGGTCTTGCTTGTTTGGCTCGCGGCTTTCTGCGCGTAGCGAAATTCAGGCAACAGAAGAAGCGCTGCAAATTTTGGGGTTCCTTGGTTTGGCCGACAAAGCGTATGAGCGTGCAGGCAGCTTGCCCTATGGCGTGCAGCGTCGCGTGGAAATTGCACGCGCCTTGGCGACCCACCCACGGTTGCTGTTGCTGGATGAGCCAGCGGCCGGATTGAACCCACATGAAACCCGTGACTTGGTGGACGTGATTGCCCGCATTCGCGACCTAGGCATCACGGTCTTGTTGATTGAACACCACATGGACTTGGTCATGCGCATTTCAGACCATGTCATCGTGCTGGACTATGGCCAAAAGATTGCAGAGGGCAAGCCCGCTGAGATTCAAAGTAACCCCCGTGTGATCGCCGCCTACCTTGGGACCGAGGATGAGACGGATGATGCAAACGATGTGGTGACAGGAGCGACCCATGGCTGATACCCCCTTGTTAAAAATTGAAAATCTTGAGGTCCGCTACGGGGCGGTGGAAGCCCTCAAGGGTGTCTCCATCCACGTGAATGCGGGCGAGGTGGTCACCATCATTGGTGGCAATGGCGCAGGCAAAAGCACCTTGATGAAAACCATTTCGGGTTTGGAGCCAGCGGCTGCTGGCCGTGTGATGTTTGAAGGCCACGACATCACGCGCATGCCGGGTTATCAGCGGGTGGCGCTTGGCGTGGCTCAGTCACCCGAGGGGCGACAGGTGTTCCCTGATCAAACCGTGCGCGACAACTTGTTGCTGGGGGCGTACCACCGCAAGGCCAGTGCTGCTGAGTTGGAAGCCGACTTGCAAGCGCAATTTGAAACCTTCCCTCGCTTGCGTGAGCGTCAAGAGCAACCCGCGGGCACCATGTCCGGCGGTGAGCAACAAATGTTGGCCATTGCACGGGCGCTGATGGCGCAGCCTAAGCTGCTGCTGTTGGACGAGCCGTCGCTCGGATTGGCGCCGTTGATCGTGAAAGAAATTTTTGCGGTCATCCGTGCGCTCAAGTCACGCGGCGTGACCATCTTGCTGGTCGAGCAAATGGCCAACCAAGCGCTCGCCGTTGCTGATCGTGCGTACGTGTTGGAGACCGGGCACATCACCATCGAAGGCACGGGCGCTGAGCTGCGTCGAGACCCCCGCATTCGTGCGGCTTATTTAGGTGAGCATTGAACGCTATGACTGAAGATAGTTTTGACTTCGTCGTCGTTGGGGGTGGCGCAGCAGGCGCCATCTTGGCGGACCGTCTGAGTGAGGACGGTCGCCACACGGTCTGTTTGCTGGAAGCGGGGCCGGCTGACTGGCATCCGTTTTTGCACATTCCCGCTGGGTTCATCAAAGTGTTGTTCGACCCCGCATTCACATGGACCTATTCGTCTGAGCCTACCGAGTGGACCCACGGGCGGCGTGTGCCCCTTCCGCAGGGGCGAACGTTGGGCGGTTCGACCTCGATGAATGGCTTGGTCTACAACCGTGGCCAACGTGAAGATTTCGATGGCTGGGCGGCGCAGGGCAACCTTGGTTGGGGCTACGACGAGGTGCTGCCGTACTTCCAGCGCAATGAACGCTATGCGGGTGGCGACGACCGTTTTCGTGGTCGCGAAGGGCGATTGCCGGTCAGTGATTTGTCGTGGATTCACCCCTTGTGCGAACAATTCATTGCTGGCGCACAAGGCTTGGGCATGCCGCGCAATCCCGATTACAACGGGGAAACACAAGCCGGTGTGGGCTATTTCCAGCGCAGCATTGAGGGGCGTTGGCGCATGAGCACGGCGCGCACTTATTTGCGCGCTGCGCGAGGCCGATCTAACCTGAAGATCATCACACGTGCGCAAGCCACTTCGGTGGTGTTTGACGGAACCCGTGCCACGGGTGTGCGCTATGTGCAGGACCATGATCAGCACAACGTGCGGCAAGTGCATGCACGTCGTGAAGTTGTGCTCTCGTGTGGCGCCACCAATACGCCCAAGCTGTTGCAGCTCTCGGGCGTGGGACCGGTGGACCAACTGCAAAGTCTCGGTATCCCGGTGGTGCATGCCTTGCCAGGTGTGGGTGCGAACCTCAGCGATCATTTTTCTGTCCGCTTTGTGGCCGGTGTCAAAGGCATCACCACGATCAACGAACTCTCACGCGCCCCGCGCTTGTGGGGCCAGATTGCAGCCTGGTTGGCAGGACGGCCCAATATTTTGGCCGTGAGCCCGTCGCTGGTGCATTGGTTTTGGCAGTCTCAACCTGGCTTGAACCGCCCAGATTTGCAGGGCGTGTTTGCGCCGGCGAGTTACCGCGAGGGATATGTGGGCATGTTGGATCGCTACCCGGGCATGACGTGTGGCGTGTGGCAACACCGCCCAGAAAGCCGAGGCACCGTCACATTGCGTTCGCGCGATCCGTTGGCGCCGCCGGTGATTCAGCCCAACTACCTCGCGGATGAACGAGACCGTGCGGTGTTGCTCGGCGGCATGCGTTTGGCACGTGAATTGTTGGCGACGTCCGCGTTGTCTGGGTACGTGACAAAGGAAACCTTACCGGGCGCGCACGTGCAAAGCGACGATGAACTCATGGACTTTGCCAAACGCTATGGCGTGTCTTCCTACCATCTCAACGGCACAGCACGCATGGGATTGGCCAGCGATCCCACTGCCGTGGTGGACCCTGAGTTGCGCGTCCATGGTTTACAGGGACTGCGCGTGGTGGATGCCTCGGTCATGCCGAGCATCGTGTCGGCCAACACATGCGCTGCCACCATGATGATCGCGGAGAAAGCGGCAGACATGATTCTGGGCCGGGCTGCATTGCCTGCTGCGCGAACGATGGCTGAATAACCCAGAAAGAACTGCGCATGAATGCCTCTGCATCAACGACGAGCGATGCTCGCGTTTTTGATTACGTCATTGTCGGCGGCGGTGCTGCGGGCTGTGTGCTTGCCAATCGGCTCTCGGCGGACGGGCGCTACACCGTGTGCCTGCTAGAAGCTGGGCCGCCAGATCACAACCCATTCATTCACATTCCTGCGGGGTTCATCAAGCTGGCGTACGACCCGCGCAACACGTGGCAAATCAAGACCGAGCCGACCGAATGGACGGCTGGGCGCGGCATCCCCACCACGCAAGGGCGCACCTTGGGTGGGTCAAGTGCCATCAACGGTTTCAACTACACCCGAGGCCAACGCGAGGACTACGATGGTTGGGCTGCGTTAGGCAATACAGGCTGGAGTTACGCGCAACTGTTGCCGTATTTCAAACGCTCGGAACGTCGCATTGGTGTGGCCGATCCGCGCTATCGGGGCACCGATGGCCCGTTGCCCATCACCGATTGCGACTGGCGACATCCCTTGTGCGATGCCTTCATTGAAAGTGCGCGCGAGGTGGGTGTTCCTGATAACCCCGACTACAACGGCGCTTGCCAAGAGGGGGCCGGCTACTACCAGCGATGGATTTACCGTGGTCGCCGCTACAGCACCGCACGTGCTTTTTTAAGGCCTGCACGCAAACGCCCCAACCTCACGGTGGTGACACATGCGCAGGCCACCCGCATCTTGCTGGATGGCAAACGCGCCATTGGCGTGGCCTACAGTGCGGGCGCGCATGCGCCGATGCACGAAGTGCACGCCAGGCGCGAGGTGGTGCTGAGTGCGGGGGCTGCCAACACGCCCAAGTTGCTCATGCTGTCTGGCATCGGTCGGCCTGATCGACTTTCGCCGCATGGCATTGCGGTGCAACATGCGTTGCCAGGTGTTGGCGACAACTTGCAGGACCATCACATGGTGCGATCGTCCGCACGTGTGCACGGTGTGGTCACCCTCAATGAAATGGCGCGCGGTTGGCGCCTCTTGGGTCAAGTGATGCGCTGGTTGATACGCCGCCCGAGCATCCTCAGCATCAGCCCTTCGGTGGCCTACGCCTTTTGGAAAACCGATGCCTCACTGGCGCGTGCGGATGTGCAATTTCATTTCAGCCCCGGCAGCTACAAGGAGGGCGTGGCTGGATTGTTGGACGATTTTCCGGGCATGACTTTGGGCTTTTATTTGATGCGTCCACAAAGCCGCGGCCATGTGCGCTTGGCTTCGTCAAACCCATTTGATCTGCCCATCGTGCAGCCCAACTATTTGTCTGAAGCATCGGACCGCGAGGCCACGGTGGCTGCTTTGCGTTTGACGCGTCGCATCTTGCACGGTCAAGCCTTGAGCCGTTTTCGCGACGTTGACATGTTTCCGCCTGCCGATGCGACCAGCGATGCCCAACTGTTGGAGTTTGCGCGTCAGCGTGGGGGAACGGCTTGGCATTTGATCGGCACATGTCGCATGGGTCCCGCCCACCAACCCGACTCGGTGGTTGACCCCGAGCTGCGTGTGATCGGGCTAGAAGGCTTGCGCATTGCAGACGCTTCGATCATGCCCACCATGCCCTCGGGCAACACGCAGGTGCCCACCATGATGATTGCCGAGAAGGCTGCTGATTTGATCCTTGGCCACGCGGCACCTGCCGCCGAGGACCCCGCTACTTTGCCCACTCACCCTTGAAATGGATTTTTCATGACACTCGATTCACGTCTTCCTGGCTTTCGTTCTTTGACCCCTGCACAGCGCTTGAGCCAACTGCAGACCTCCGTGGGCTTGACGGCGGAAGACCTCGCGCTCTTGAGCACGCCAGGGGCGTTGCCGCTGGCCACCGCAGATGGCATGGTCGAAAACGTCATTGGCACGTTTGAGCTGCCGCTGGGCGTGGCTGCAAATTTCCGAATCAACGATCGTGATGTGTTGATTCCCATGGCCGTTGAGGAACCTTCGGTGGTGGCAGCGGCCTCGTACATGGCGCGACTGGCGCGCGAATGTGGCGGGTTTCAAACCTCGACCAGCGGCCCTGTGATGCGCGCACAAGTGCAAGTGTTGGGCGCGACAGATCCGCACGGCGCACGTCATGCGCTGCTGCGTGCGCGCCAACAAATTTTGGACACCGCCAATGTCCGCGACAAATTGCTCGTGAGTCTGGGCGGCGGTTGCAAAGACATCGACGTCCACGTGTTTGACGACACCCCACGCGGCCCCATGTTGGTGATGCATTTGATTGTGGATGTGCGCGATGCGATGGGTGCCAACACCGTCAACACCATGGCGGAAGCCGTGTCGCCCCTGGTTGAGCAAATCACGGGTGGCCGTGTCTGCTTGCGCATCTTGTCGAACTTGGCTGATTTGCGTTTGGCCCGTGCGCGTGTGCGTGTCACACCGGAGGTGTTGAGTACCAGCGAGTACAAAGGTGAAGAAGTCATCGAAGGCATTCTGGATGCCTACACGCTGGCCGTGGTGGACCCTTACCGCGCCGCCACCCACAACAAGGGCATCATGAACGGCATTGATCCGGTGATTGTGGCCACCGGCAACGATTGGCGTGCGATTGAAGCAGGCGCCCACGCGTGGGCTTGCCGCAAGGGCAGTTACACCTCACTCACGCATTGGGAAAAAGACAGTTCGGGCGCCTTGGTGGGCACCTTGGAAATGCCGATGGCTGTGGGCTTGGTGGGGGGCGCCACACGCACGCATCCGCTGGCACGTGTGGCGCTGAAAATTTTGAATGTGCAATCGGCGCAAGAGTTGGCCGAAGTGGCGGTCACCGTGGGCTTGGCGCAGAACATGGCGGCCTTGCGCGCGCTGTCAACGGAAGGCATCCAACGTGGGCACATGGCGTTGCATGGCCGAAACTTGGCGGTGATCGCCGGGGCTGTTGGCGAAGAGGTCGACATCATTGCCCGCCGCATGGCGCAAGAGCGCGATGTTCGAACCGACCGCGCGCTTGCGCTCTTGCAGGAAATTCGTCAAGGCGCAGCCAGGGCCTGAACGTCGCAGCTCAATCAAGCGGGCCGAATGTCGGGGGCGGGCACCTCCGACACCCCTTGCGCTTGGGCGGCGTGCTGCTGCGCCGCGAGCGCCTTGATGTAGCCCGTACGCTCCTGCAGGCGTGTCCAATACGCGGCAACAGCGGGCGTGAAACGCGGTGCGAGCCCAAGATGCGTGGCCAACATCAAGGCATACCCCACCGACACATCGGCCGCCGTGAAGCGGTTGGCGCACAGGTAGGACTGGTTGGCGAGCACGGGTTCTAGCGTTTTGAGGCGCGCCAAAAACCATTTGGCGTAATCCTCAGCGACGCTCGGTTGTCTGCGCTCGGGCGGTTCGAAATGGGCATAGCGCAGCACCAAGGTTTGAGGGAAGGTCAGCGTCGCTTCGCCAAAGTGAAGGTAGTTCAAGTACGCCCCAAAGTCAGCCTCGTCGGGCGAGACTTGCAGTGGTGTGGGCGCATGCCGTGCGCACAAGTATTCGCAGATGGCCACCGACTCGGTCATGCGTGTGTTGCCATCCACGAGCAAGGGAATGGTGCCCAGCGGGTTGACGTCTAAGTAGCTGCGTTGCAGCGCCCTTGGCGGAAACGGCAGCATCTCTAACGCATACGGTATGCCGAGTTCTTCAAGCATCCACAGGGGGCGGAACGAGCGCGCGCTCATGCAGTGAAACAGAGTAATCAACGGTTTTTCCTTGAGGGGTGATCGTGTTGTTCGCGTCACCTTAACTGAAAATAGCGCTATCTTTCGCGTCAGCTGCCGCATCGGATGCGAACGCATCACTGTTCTATCAAACTGTACCTTTTGAGATGGGTACAGTTTGGATAAAGTACATGAGACGTCGATGAATGACGAAGCACATGGATAGGAAGCTTGCATGATTGTTCCGAGTGAAACCGCAACCATCGGAGAAATTTTTTTTGACGCCGCGCATCGCTATGCCGATCGCCCTTTGTTGGTTGCGCCATCGAATTCGGCGCGTGCCTATGACCCGCAGGGCCGTTCGCTGAGCTACGCCGAGGCTGCGCATGCGGTGCATGGATTGATGGCGCAGTACCGTGAAGCCGGTTATGGCGTTGGCCATCGCGTGGCCCTGTTCCTGGAGAACCGACTGGAGCACATGCTGCACAAGTTGGCGTTGAACGCGCTCGGTGTTTGTTGCGTGCCCGTGAATCCAGACTACCGCCCGCGTGAGCTGGCGTATTTGATCGAACATGCACACGTTGATTTGGCGGTGGTCTTGTCGGCCCGCGTGGCTGACTGGGAGGCCGCGCGCCATGAGGCCACGTGGCAACCCCCACACGTGGTGTTTGAACAATGGGCCGCGGGTTTGCCGCCTGCTTTGGTCCCTGCCAAGACCTACGTGCCAGAGGCGCAAACCCCCGCGAGCATTCTGTACACCTCGGGCACGACAGGCCGTCCCAAAGGCTGTGTGTTGTCGCATCGTTACGAACTTGCCGCAGGCGAGGCGTATGCCACGCGCGGCGGGCTGGCCACATTCCGTGCAACGGGTGAACGGCTTTACAACCCCTTGCCGCTGTTTCATGTGAACGCCTCGATTTTGTCGTTCTATGCCGTGCTGCTCACGGGCAGCTGCCAGATTCAGACCGACCGTTTTCAGCCCTCACGGTGGTGGACCGAGGTGCGCCAATCTCAGGCCACCATCGTGCATTACTTGGGGGTCATCATTCAGATGTTGCATGCGCAAGCACCGCACGACCAAGAGCGCGACCACTGCGTGCGCTTTGGCATGGGCGCTGGCGTAGAGCCGCATTTGCATGCGGCAGTCGAGGCGCGGTTTGGCTTTCCATTGCTAGAGCTGTGGGGCATGACGGAAAACGTGCGCATTTTGGTGGACAACATGCCGCCGCGCCAAGTGGGCACCCGAGCTTTTGGGCATGCCTTGCCAGGCATTGAGGTGCGCGTGGTGGACGATGCGGATGGCGATGTGCCAGACGGTCAGCCTGGCGAGATGGTGATTCGCCATTCCGAGCGCACGCCGCGCAAAGATTTTTTCTCAGGTTATCTCGATGATGAGGCGGCCACGGAGGCCGCTTGGCGAGGCGGGTGGTTTCACACCGGTGATGTCGTGACGCGTGATGACACGGGCATGCTGCATTTTGTGGAACGCCGCAAGAACATCATCCGACGTTCTGGTGAAAACATCGCCGCAGCCGAAGTGGAGGCTTGGTTGCTGTCTCACCCCGATGTCGAGCAGACCGCTGTGATTGCTGTGCCCGATGAGGTGCGCGAAGAAGAGGTGCTGGCTTGCATTGTGCTGAAGCCGCATGCGGCGCAGGCGTTGTCAGCGGCTTCGCAGGAAGCGTTGCTGCGTTCGATTTTTGACCACTGCAGTGCGGGCTTGGCCTATTTCAAAGCCCCGGGTTGGGTTTGGTTTGCCGACCACATTCCGACGACAGGCACACAGAAAATTCAAAAGCACAGCATCTTTGCGCCAGGAATCGACCCGCGTGGCCTGACGGGCATGCACGATCTGCGCGCATGGAAGAAGCGCACGAACGCACGCTAGCCCAACAGCTTGTCGAGCGCGCGGCGGAACCTGGGGTCTAGCACCGCATGGGGGTTGCAGCGTGTCCAAGGTGAGATGTTGTTGGGGTTCACGCTGAAGATGTTGCCGGGTGCCATCACGATGTTTTCGTTCAGCATGGCGTGCGCTAGCTTTTGTGTGTCGGAGACGCCGGGCAGTTGGGCCCAGATAAAGAGCGAGCGCTCAGGCCTGACAAAGATGGTGGCGCCAACATCGTCCAGCAGATCGTAAGCACGGCCTGTGGCTTCTTCCAGTTTGCTGCGCAGCTCTTCGAGGTACTTCAAATGGTGCCGCTCGGCCAGCAATGTGTCGACCGTGCGTTCTGCGTATTCAGAGCTGCTGACACTGGTCAAAATTTTGATGTTGGCAATGTCGTTGGCGATGTCAGCGCTGCAGGCCAAAAACCCCACGCGCAGAGCCGCTGACAGCGACTTTGAAAAACTGCTGATGTACAGCGTGCGCTCCAGTTGGTCCAAGGCCGAGAGGCGTGTTTGGCTGGCACTTCGAAAGTCGCTGAGCGCATCGTTTTCAACCAACAACAAATTGTGTTGTTCGGCCAGTTTCAAAATGGCCCGCGCTTTTTGTTTTGACAGGTCCGAGCCTGTGGGATTGTGGGCCAGTGATTGTGTGAAAAACAGACGAGGACGCCACGTGATCAAGAGGCGCTCGAGCTCTTTCAAATCAGGACCATCCGCCAAGCGTGGCACACCAATCGTGTTGGCACCTGCCAAGCGCAGTTTGCCGATCAGTGGGTAATAGCCGGGATCGTCAATCAGCACCGTTCCACCCGCAGGCACAAAGTAGCGCACGATCAAATCCAAGGCTTCATTGGCACCGTGGGTCAACACAATTTGAGACGGGTGCGCGTCAATGCCTTGGTCTGCCAAGCGGCGCACCAAACGCTGACGCAAAGGGGCATAGCCGAGCCGGTCGCCATAGCGGAACAAGGTGCCCAAACCACTGCGTGCGACTTTGTGGTGTGGGCGGTCTAGCCTCGCGCCGGCCAGCCATTGGGAGGGCGGAAAAGCGTCGCCGACGGTCAGTTGCCCGGGCTCGTTTCTGAGCTGCATGTTCATGAGCCAAACGATGTTCATGGCGCCGTTCAGCGATTGCGTGTCGTGGGGCTCGGCTTTGACGGTTCTTTCTTTGACGTAAAAACCTGAGCCGTGACGCGGCTCGACCAAGCCTCTGGCGACCAACAATTCAAACGCGGCGACGACGGTGTTTTTCCCGTAGTTACGCAAGGCCGCGATTTCGCGCAAGGAGGGTAGTTTTTCGCCGACCTTGTACGCCTCATCACGAATCTGCCGCTCGATGGAGTCAGCAAGTGCGGTGAAAAGAGGCGTCTGTGAGGATGACATCGTATTTGTCCCGCTGCGCTATTTGTGGGCGGCGCTTTCAGCCGATGCCGCGCTGGCGCGTTGGGCAAACTCAGCACGCAAGGCTTTGAGTTTTTCGCGCGGGTCTTCTTTGACGGTGTCTTTGTCCA
>ERZ650308.550-NODE-550-length-20316-cov-5.422931_pt1 | contig 20316 bp, 16 predicted proteins | sample MGYA00376244_ERZ650308 | MGnify/ENA primary metagenome ERZ650308 (study PRJEB26733, sample SAMN07839295) | wastewater metagenome | biome: small river; feature: stream; material: water | place: USA: North Carolina | collected 2016-04-26 ... | reverse complement strand
GGTAAAAGAGAAACTAGCGCGAGCTAGGTAGTCAGGAAATCAAGTGAATAACGAAGTCATAGTCGCTGCGGATCCAGCTGTCCTCGCAGGTCTCGACAACTATGTGAACCTGCCTGCCGCTCAGCAACCAACCTGGCCCGACCTCGCCAAGCTAAACGATGTCAAGCAGCAGCTTGCCAAGAAGCCGCCACTGGTTTTCGCCGGTGAGGTGGACATTCTGCGCAGCCGACTAGCCGAGGCCGCCGCCGGACGCGCGTTCCTCCTTCAGGGTGGAGACTGCGCCGAAACCTTCGCTGACGCCACGGCTGACCGCATTCGCAACCGCGTGAAGACCATGCTTCAGATGGCGGTTGTGCTCACCTACGGTGCGTCAATGCCGGTTATCAAGATGGGACGCATGGCTGGCCAGTTTGCCAAGCCGCGCTCATCCAACGACGAGACGCGCGAGGGAGTTACTCTTCCTGCCTACCGCGGAGACGCAGTGAACGGATACGACTTCACCCCGGAGTCGCGAGCACACAACCCCGAGCGACTACTTGACGCGTACCACACGGCCGCATCGACTCTGAACCTCATTCGCGCGTTCACCCAGGGTGGTTTCGCCGATCTACGTTCGGTTCACGAGTGGAACCGTGGCTTCAGCGAAAACCCTGCCAACGTTCGCTACGAATCGCTTGCCAAGGAAATTGACCGTGCCATCAAGTTCATGGCAGCCTGTGGAGCCGACTTTGAGTCACTTCGCACCACCGAGTTTTACGTTAGCCACGAAGCGTTGCTTCTTGACTACGAGCGCCCAATGACTCGCATTGATTCCCGTACCGGAAATCCTTATGACACCAGTGGTCACATGGTTTGGATTGGTGAACGCACCCGTCAACTGGAAAACGCACACGTCGACTTCCTGTCACGCGTTCGTAACCCAATCGGTGTGAAGTTGGGTCCAACTACTCAGGTTGAAGACGTGGTCGAATTAATCGAGCGTCTTGATCCAAACCGTGAGCCAGGTCGCCTAACTTTCATCACTCGCATGGGTGCTGGAAAGATTCGCGAAGAGTTACCTAAGTTGGTTGAAGCGGTTAGAGATTCTGATGCTAACCCACTATGGATTACCGACCCGATGCACGGCAACGGAATCACAACTAAGAATGGCTACAAGTCGCGTCGCTTCGATGATGTCATGGATGAGGTTCGCGGTTTCTTTGAGGTGCACAAGGCAGCAGGAACATTCCCTGGAGGAGTTCACGTTGAACTAACCGGCGATGACGTTGCCGAATGCCTGGGTGGTTCCGAGCAGATTGATGAAGCAAGTTTGGAAGAGCGCTACGAGTCACTTTGTGACCCGCGTCTAAACCACATGCAGTCGCTTGAGCTTGCTTTCTTGGTTGCCGAACAGTTGGCAAAACGATAAAGCTACGAAGCTATTTGGTTGAGATGGTTATTGAATCGCCAACTCGCAATTGAGTTCCAGCCGCCGCGCCCTGGCGTTTGATTGCAACCACGCCCCACTTAGTGGTGAGCTGATCGGTGTTTACAACCACCTTTAGGCCCAGACTCTCCAAGGCTGCTTTACCGGCCAATACTGTCTGACCGATCATGTTCGGTACCGTGACGATGTTCGGCCCCTTGGACACAACCAGGTTCACGGTTCCGTCTTTGCCAAGGGGTTCCGTTTGCGGAACCAAACTGATTACTTGTCCGGCAGGCACAGAGTCGCTGTAGTCTTCCGTGATTTCGTTTATCTTTAGCCCGACTGTCTGAATCGCGGTCACGGCCGCCTCCTGATCTAGGCCGGCCACCACTGGAATTGAACCTAGCGATACGGAAATATTTACTCGGCTAGTCTCTGGGATCTTGTTTCCATCGGCACCTAGGTAGTCAAACACCTGTCCGATTGGCGCCTCGTTGAATACCGATGTCACCTCACCGAGCGTGAAACCAGCTTTGATTATTTCCGCTGTTGCCTCGGCAACATTTAATCCGCGAAGGTCCGGCGCCGATACTAGGCTTGGGCCGCTGGAAACGAAAATTGTTATGGTGCCGCCAAAATAAAGAGAGCCCGCTGCCGGTTCCGTGCGAATGATTAAGCCCTTGGCTACCGTTGGCGAACTTTCCTCTGCAATTGAGATGTTTGCGTTAAGCGCCGAGAGGGTAACCTGAGCTTCGTCAGTAGTTCTACTGGTTAGGTTTGGAATTACGTTCAGACCGCCAGGTCCGCTACTGAACCACCAGCCGGCTCCACCACCCATCAAAATGATCAGCAGGGTTGAAATTAAAATCTTTAGTCCTCGTCGCTTTTGACCCATGACTTCTAGTGCCGAGAATTTTTCGTCATCAAAATCGATGTCACTGAGCACTGCAGTCTGGTTCAGCTCTTCGAGTCGAGATAGTACTTCTGTTCCGTTGCTCTGCAAATCGTAAAGGTTTGGGTTTATTACCTGGGTCGCATCGATGCCAGCTGCTGGCATGACAGTGGTTGCGTTTAAATTTTGCTGAACAGATGGAATACCAATTGCGGTGTCTCGTCGACCGGCTTTCAATTCTGCTTTTGCTCTTTGAACTACCGCGAGCAACTCAACGGCATCGCTCGGGCGATGCGCTGCATCGCGAGCGGTCGCCCACAAAACTAGTTCATCTAAAAGTGGTGGGACTTCTGAATTGAATTTAGATGGAGCGGGAACGTTGTCGTTGGCATGTTGATAGGCGATCTGCACAGCCTGGTCGCCTTCGAATGGTTGTCTTCCGGCCAGCATCTCAAACAGCATTATTCCCGCCGCGTAAACATCGCTTCTGGCATCGGCGGTGCCGCGCATGACCAGTTCGGGAGACAAATAGGCAACCGTACCCACCAAAGAGCCGGTTGAGGTGTGGTTATCGATGTCGCGCGCTAGGCCGAAGTCGCCAAGTTTTATTCGACCATCGTCAGCAAGCAGAACGTTTTCGGGTTTAAGGTCACGATGCAGAATACCTGCTCGGTGGGCCGCGGCCAGTCCACTAAGCATTGGTTCGAATAGTTCGAGTGCCCGCTTTCCATCGAGAGCGCCGAAGTCTTTTAAAGCATCCCTAAGCGTTATTCCAGAGACGTACTCCATCGCCATGAACGCTAAATCGCCGTCTTCACCCTGGTCGAAAACGTTTACCAAATTTGGGTGCGATAGCTTTGCAGCAATCCTTGCCTCACGGATGAACTTGTCTCTGAAAGAGCTGTCGCTGGCAAGGTGCGGATGAATTATTTTTAGGGCAACTTTGCGCTCAAGTCGCACGTCGAGTGCAAGGTAAACCGTTGCCATTCCGCCTCGGGCCACGACTTGTTCAATTTGGTATCGACCACCAATTTGCTTGCCGACAAGATTAGGCATCAGGCGCGACCTCGGGGTTTTCGGCCATCAGTTGGTCCAGCCAAACCCATGCTGACGCTTCCCATTTCGCATAGGCGCGTGGATACGCAGAAATTTGGACCGCTTGCGCTGCTTCGGTAAGTGATTTGCTTGACCAGTCCTTGATATCTAGCAACCCGCGTGCAACTCCAAAGGTAGGGCTGGTTTTGCCGCCAAAAAATGCGCGAGCAGCATATTCGGGATCCATTATTTGTTTTACAGAACCCCAGTGTGCGCTTGGTCGCTGTTGGAAAAGGCCAACGGAATCCCTATCCCCATAACTCAAGTTTCTGATGCCGGATTCTTGCATGGCTGTCGCAAGAGCAATCACAATTCCATAGTCGCTAACCTCAAGAGATTTTCCGATTTTATAAATGATCTGAGCGTTTGATTTCATTTCTGCAGTCAATGGCGTCAAGTCTGGGCAGAATTTTATTTCGTGAACACCCGGTATGACTAAGCGCTGCCCGATGTAAATCATTGAAGACCAAGTTAGTTTGTTTTCACTAAGCAATGATTGAGTGCTGAGTCCGTAAACGGCCGCGATTTTACTAACCGATTCGCCCGACTTAACCGTGTGAAAGCCGTGTACGTCACAAACATTTGATGGTCGGTGGGGATCCGTTGAACTTATTGAACCGCTCAATGGGGTTGCGAGGGGTTTCGAAGGTTTGATTGATTTCGTCTCAGCGGCACTTGTCGCTTCAAAATTCTTAAGTTTTATAGATTGACCACTGTAGACCAGGGAAGATTCAGATAGGCCATTCATGGCGAGCAAATTGCTCAAGTCAATGCCGTAGTGATTTGCAATCGAGGCGAGCGTCTCACCCTGTTGCACCGTGTGGATATCTGGGGCAGCAGGTTTTATCTGTTTTGGAATAACGGATCCAATGGTTAATCGCTGACCTGGAAAAATTAGGGCTTTAGCCGACAACTTATTCATTGAGAGCACAGTTGAGATTGGGAGCCCGTGCTTTTTTGCAATTGACTGAACCGTGTCGCCGCGTTTTACAACGTGCACCGTCGCAGCGTTGGCTTTTGCCTGTGATGGCGGGAGCACTGCATTGGGCACTAATTTCAACTTTTGACCAGGAACGATCAGCGCTTTTTCGGGAAGTGCGTTAAGTTGCAGCAATTGATTTGTAGATAGCTGAAATTTTCTAGCAATCTGACTCACGGTGTCGCCGGGTTTGACCGTATAGGTCAATTGCGAGGCGGTCGAAAGTAGCGGTGTCGCGGCTGCTACTACTGGCGCGGTTCCCGAGCTATCTTGGCTGCCTGGCTTTGTTGAATTGTCTTCGGTTACCTGAGGCTGCTCTGCGCTGGCCGCCTCGGCGCCGGATAAAGAGCCGACTATTGAAATTGGCACCGTGACAAGCGCTATTCCCAGCGCTTTCTTGTCACGTTTTTCGTCCAAAATATCTACATTTCTACTGGGGCAGCCAGCCAATATCATCGCACGGTGCAGGTTTGATACCCGTGAGGCTCTCAGGTGTGGCAATCTTGTCTTGTGACCGATGTATTAGATCAAATTGAATCTTGGATTAGCGTTCCACAGGCTGCCGAACAGTTAGGCGAACCAGCTGGGCGAATTCGTCGATGGATTGAAGAACACCATCTAATTGCCATCAAGCGCGATGGCGTGCTGATGATTCCAGCAGAGATCATCGTCGACGGGGAACCGCTGCCAAGCCTGCCAGGAACAATGATTGTTCTGCTTGATTCGGGTTTGACTTATGAGGCCGCTTTCAAATGGCTATACACAGTTGACGAGAGCTTGCCCGGAACACCGATGGAATTCTTGTTGAAGGGCCACAAATCTGTAGTGCGCCGTCTAGCCATGCTGCTGGCGCTCTAAACTCTTCTTTACGCTTGGCGGTTTATAACCTTCAGTGCCAATTCACGAAGTTCATGCTTTGCTCGGTCGTCTATTTCAAGTGACTCAAGAGCATTCAAACTTTCATCTGCCAGCTCTTCGATCATTCGTTCTGTTTTTGCCAACGCACCCGATCCAACAATCGTCTGCTGCAAGAACGCAATTTGCTCACCGGTTAGATTTCGACTGGAAAGCATCTCATCAAAAATAGCGCCAACCGAGGATGTGAGTGATTCTCGAGTGAGGGCGACCAAAACGGTTCTTTTACCTTCACGAAGATCGTCGCCAGCAGGCTTTCCAGTTATTGCAGGGTCACCAAAAACGCCAAGAATGTCATCGCGAAGTTGAAACGCCATTCCGAGAGGAATTCCAAATGCCGATAGACCGCGAAGCAAGCTCGGTGAAGCGCCAGCGAATGCGGCGCCAATCAACATCGGTGCTTCAATGCTGTATTTCGCAGTCTTATAAAGAATTACGCGATTTGCTCGACCAACCGCTTCATCAACCGGCCGAGTATTTGCAGCGTTTTCCTCAAGTACATCGAGGTATTGTCCGGCCATAACTTCTACTCGCATTTTGCTGAATTCAGTGCGGCAAGCGGCTTCAACCGATGGCACCGGGGCTTGAAGTAGTGCATTTCCAAAAATTTCGCTGCTCCAACCGAGCATCAGATCGCCAACTAGAACTGATCCGGCGACACCAAATCGTTCCGGACTGCCGGCCCAGCCAGAAGCCGAATGCAAAGATTCGAATCGTTTGTGCACCGATGGCGCACCTCTACGAGTATCAGACTGGTCGAGCAAGTCATCGTGCACCAGAGCGGCCGCGTGAAACATTTCCAGGGCTGAGGTGATGCCAACCATGGCTTCGGCGGAAGACTCACGTTGCGCTTCTGTTTGGCGAATGTCCGCCCCGGCAAGGGCGCCCACCCATGACCAGTAGCAAAACAGGGCCCGGAAGCGCTTTCCGCCCTGCAATAAATCACGGGTGTAGTCAACGACCGGAATCAGGTCGGGGGAGATTTGCTCAAAATCGCTCTTGCGGGCGACGCAAAACTCATCCAAGTGGTCCTGAATCAGCCCAAGCAGGACTTTAGTTTCACTCACGGGAATAGCCTAACTCGGGCAAGGTGTTTAGACTTTAGATAGCAACGCAATATCGGCAAAGGAGTATCAAATGGGACTCTCCGAGAGAGAACAACAGCTTCTCGATGAACTCGAACGCGGCTTGTACGCCTCTGATTCGGGACTTGCCCACAAGCTCGGAAAGCCAGGCGCCCGTTCACCACGCAGGATGATTGCCGGCGGGGCACTGGCGGTGATAGGGCTTTCACTGCTTGTTGTCGCAGTTATGTTGCAATTTGCCTTATTTGGAGTGGCTGGATTCCTTGTGATGCTTGCCGGCCTGATTCTGGCCACCTCGTCGAATTCTGGGCTCGAAAGCCCAGCAAAACCTGCCGCCAAGCCTCAGACCGCAAAATCGGAGCGTAGAAGTTTTTTCGAGGATCGCTGGGATAAGCGCCAAGGGCAGTAGCCCCACCTAGAGCTCTTTAGAATCAAAAAACCCACCAGATTCTGGTGGGTTTTTTCGTTTCCGGCTCAAATTCTGGGATTTTCCTCCACTTGCTATATCCCGCTTATTTATTGACAATTAAGACACGCCGAACCAGAAAATATGCCAATTTTTTACCATAAGTGGGGGAAAGTGGTGTAATGTGGAGAAAAGCGCAAGATCGATGTCGAGAAAGGGGGACCGCACATGTTGCTAGGCACACACTCACCAAAGCTTGATGACAAGGGGCGCGTTATCCTTCCGGCAAAGTTCCGCGATGAACTTCAAGGTGGTTTGGTTATTACCCGTGGGCAGGAAAACTGCCTTTACGTATTTAGCTCAGCTGAGTTCGCCTCGGTGCACGACAAAATTCGTCAAGCACCGGTGACCAGCATCGAAGCCCGCAACTACCTTCGCGTTTTCCTATCTGGCGCCTCCGATGAACTTCCTGACAAGCAAGGTCGAGTAACCATCCCGGCCGCCCTTCGTCAATACGCCGGTCTTGATAAAGATCTAATCGTTATTGGTGTGGGTGCTCGTGCAGAAATTTGGAACGCCAAGTCATGGAACGAGTACTTGGCTAAGCAAGAGACAGCCTTTGCGAACGTAGCGGCGGAGGTGATTCCAGGACTCTTCTAGCCCTATCGCTAGAACTCCAGCTATTTCACCTGAAACCAAGCCAGGTAGTAAATGGATGGGGCCCTAGCTTTAGGGACTCAGAAGTCAACGGACTTCTTATGTCAAAGAAAATTTCTGAACTGCACGAACCGGTTCTTCTAGAACGGGCAATCGAATTACTTGGCCCAGCTTTTGAAATCAAATCACCGGTTTTTGTCGATTGCACACTTGGACTCGGTGGTCACAGCGAGGCGTTCCTAGATCGCTTCCCTAACCTCACACTGGTTGGCATTGACCGTGACCCAAGCGCTTTGGCACTTGCGGGGGAGCGCCTGGCTCGCTTCGGTGATCGAGTGCACCTGGTGCACGCGGTCTACGAAGAAATCGAGGAAGTTCTCGAAGAACTAGAGATTTCTGAAGTTCAGGGAATCTTGCTTGACCTCGGCGTATCTTCAATGCAACTCGATGAGCGCGAGCGCGGATTCGCATATTCATACGAAGCGCCTCTGGATATGCGCATGGATTCCACCGTTGGTAAGACCGCTGCTGACGTCGTGAACAAATACAGCGAAGCCGAGCTTGCGCGAATTTTCAAAGAATATGGCGAAGAGCGCTACGCCAAGGGAGTTGCTCGCGAGATAGTTTCTGTTCGCAAAACAACCCCGTTTTCAACTAGCACCGAACTTGCCGCTTTGATCGCGAAAATCATTCCTTTTATTCCGGGCAAGAGCACCGGTCACCCTGCAAAAAGAGTTTTCCAAGCGCTGCGGATTGAAGTAAACGGTGAGCTTGAAGTTTTTGAGCGCACCATGCCAGCGGCAATCCGCGCCCTAGCAGTTGGTGGCCGAATCGTTGTGATGTCTTATCACTCACTTGAAGACCGCATTACCAAGCAGGCCTTGGTCGCTGCAGCTAACTCATCGGCACCGATTGAGTTGCCAATCGAACTTCCGGAGCACGCTCCCGTGCTGCGACTGCTGGTTAAAGGCGCCGAAGCCGCATCAGCCGAAGAAATTGCAAGAAACCCACGTGCTGCATCGGTTCGCCTACGTGCAGCAGAAAAGATCCGGAGAGCAGCATGAGTGCCATTCGTCTAACCAGCCCGAGTCGACAGCTAGCACCTGCAAGGGCGCAACTGCGATCGGTGTCGGTCTCCAACTCTCGCGCGGCGAAGGTGAACACCAAGCTGGTAACACTGCTAACCATCAGTGCACTGTCGATTGCTATCGCAAATCTAGTGCTGCACATTCTTACCTCAAGTTCTGTCTACGAGTTGGCTAATCTGCAGCAGCAGGCTCGCGAGCTCAACACCACATCGCAGATCATTGCTGATGAAGTTGATTCACTCTCGTCACAGCAAAATCTTTCAAACTCGGCTCAAAAGCTAGGCATGATTGCAAATGCAAATCCAGTTTTCTTGAGCATCGGGGAACAGAAAGTGTATGGAAAGCCAACAGCGGCGCTAAACACAGATGGTCGGGTAGCTAGAAACCTAATTGCCAACTCTGCAATGACCGCAGTTTCAACCGGCCTAAATGCATCTGTAGCCACTACCGATGCGAAGGCCGAGGTTCCAGCTGCCAATGTCGCTAACCAGAAACCCGCTCCAGGTCAAGTAATTTCTAATGGTGGCGTAATTCCCGCTTCACCAACTCACTAGATAGGCAGGTCGGCAGATGACATATCTGACGCCTGGTGACCCATCTAAGCGCCTGAAAAAAGTTATTGCAGCAATTCTGGTTCTAGTTGCCGTTTTTGCGATCAGATTAATCGATTTGCAAATCATTCAGGCCGATGAAATTAACGCCAAATCTTATGAAAAGAGAGCGGTAACACGCGTTATTCCCGCACTTCGCGGTGAAATTCTTGATGTAAACGGAAATGTTCTAGCAAAAACAATTCTGCGCTACGACATTAACGCGGCACCGAGCAAAGTTGGCCCGGTAAATCGCAAAGTTAGCGGCCAGATCGTTGCCATACCGGTTGAGCAAGTGGCCGCGGAAATAGCGGCGATTCTAGGAATGGCCACAGAGGATGTCACTGCGAAGATTACGGGTACCGGTGAGTATTCGCAGATTAAGAAACGTGCCAACGCCTCCGAATATCGCAAAATTCTTTCGCTAAACATTCCTTGGCTTTACTACGACTCGGTTGCTGAGCGAGTGTATCCAAACGGAGCCGTTGCCGGAAACATTCTCGGGTTTATTACACAGTCAGGCTTGATGGAAGGCATAGAGCAGCAATACAACAAGTGCCTATCCGGAGTTGACGGTGAGGAATCATTTGAAAAAGGGAAAGATGGCATCAAGATTCCGTCAAGTGTCATCACCACAAAAAAGGCAGTGCCAGGAAAGAATGTTCGACTGACCATTGATTCAGATCTTCAGTACTTCGCTCAACAGATAATGGCTTCTACTGTGTCTTACCTGCGAGCAGATTGGGGTACCGCCACAATCATCGAGGTGAAAACCGGAAGAATTTTGGCTGCGGCAGAGGCCCCATCGGTTGATCCAAATGATCCCGGCAAGCTATCTGCAGATGATCGAAGGGCGCGAATATTTCAGGCAGCCTTCGAGCCAGGTTCAACATTGAAGACAATTACTGCAGCGACGGTAATTGACAGTGGCATGGGCTCACCGAACATGAAGGTGACAGCACCATACGGAATGAAAATTCCAAATTCTAACGGCTACACCGTGACAGACAGCCACGTGCATCCTGTCGAACAATTGACCATGACAGGTGTGCTCGCGGAATCTTCAAATACCGGAATTATGAATGTTGGAAAAGTGGTCGACTGGAAGACCAGATATTCTTACTTCGAGAAATTCGGACTGGGAAAACGCACTTCAATTAATTTTCCCGGAGAAGGCTCTGGGCTTTTGAACTCGAGAGAAACCTGGGCAAACGATGGCGTGAAACGATACGTATCGATGTTTGGGCAGGGAGTTTCGGTGACTCCGATTCAGTCCGCCATGATGTACCAAGCGATCGGCAATGGCGGGGTCCGGCTAAATCCAGTTCTAGTAGATGGTTGCGAAGCTGACGTCGACGCATTCAAGGCAGCAGAAATAAAGCCCGGAGTTCAAGTCATTTCGAGGGGAACTGCTGCCCAGACGCTATCCATGCTCGAGCGAGTAGTTGAGTCAGGCGCAATTGGAAAGTACGGTGCAATTCCTGGCTATCGCGTTGGAGCAAAAACGGGTACCGCTCAGATTAGAGATGAAAACACCGGAAAGTACGCCGGCCCTTACGCAATTTCCTACTTCGGAATAGCACCGATAGATAAGCCTCAGTACGTGGTGGCAGTCACAGCCTTCAAGTCCCGAACCGTTGGGTCATCCTTGGGCGTGGCAGTGCCATTCAAAAAGATCATGCAGCAAGTTTTGCGAACCTATCGTGTTCCACCATCAACAACCAAGACTTCTGACCTACCGTTGAACTGGTAATCATATGAAAGAGCAAATTCCTCCAATCCTGAGACCCGATGTGGTCCAGCCGGTTAATCTTGCTCGCTTTGCCAAACACTTTAATTTGTCGGCTGCGGCACCAGCGGAATCAATTAGCCTCACGGGCATCAGCATGAATACCGGTGACCTTCGCCCAGGCGACCTCTTCGTTGCGATGCCCGGAAAGAAAACTCACGGCGCAAATTTCGTTGAAAAGGCAATCGAGCAAGGTGCGGTGGCTGTGGTCACCGATGCAGCGGGAATTGAACTGCTGGGTAAAATTTCGATTCCCGTTTTGGAACTAGAAAATCCACGCGCGCACCTGGGTGAATTGGCAGCGTTTGTATACGGAAACGTTGCGGGCAAAATGCCAATCCTTTTTGGTACCACTGGCACTAACGGCAAGACATCAACCAGCTACCTTCTAGAAGGCATTCTTCGTCAGTTGGGCCAAGTTACCGGATTAACTTCCACCGCTGAGCGGCACATCGCGGGGGAGGTAATCGTTAGTCGTTTGACGACACCGGAATCTCCTGAGATGCAGGCTCTAATTGCTCGCATGCGTGAAAAGGGAGTCACATCTGTTGCTATCGAAGTTTCGGCTCAGGCCCTAACTCAGTTGCGTGTAGATGGACTTCATTTTGATGTGGTGGGCTTCACTAATTTGAGCCACGATCACCTTGATGATTACAAAGATATGCAGGAATATCTTGAGGCTAAATTACCTCTGTTCACCAAAAATCGAGCCAAACGCGGAGTAGTTTGTCTGGATACCAAATACGGGAAAGATTTCGTCCAGCGCAGCGAGATTCCCGTGGTGACAATCACAAGTGAACTTGGCGTCGATGCCGACTGGCACGTTGCGGTCACTGCAGAGACACCCAAGTACACATCTTTTGTGCTCGCTGGGCCAGACGGAGTAACAATCCGATCTAGGGTGCCATTGCTTGGCGCCCACATGGCGGCGAATGCAGGGTTAGCTATTGTCATGCTGATCGAAGCAGGCTTTGAAGCGGCTCGAATTGCGAAGGCAATCGAGAATGGCATCGACGCATACCTTCCGGGTAGAACCGAGCGTGTTACTGGTGAGACCGGGCCGGATGTCTATGTTGATTTTGGTCATAGCCCAGATGCATTTTTGAATACTCTTGCCGCAGTGCGAAAGGTTACCGACGGCAAACTATTTATGGTCTTCGGTGCCGATGGAGATCGCGATGCAAGCAAGCGTCCAGCCATGGCCCAGGTTGCTGCGGAGGGCTGTGATGTCTTGGTGGTCACGGATCATCATCCGCGATTCGAAGACCCAGCGGCAATCAGAAAGACACTCGTAGATTGCGCCAAAGCAGCAAGGCCAAATCTAGAGATTTATGAAGTTTCACCACCAGAGGCGGCAATTCGAAAAGCAGTTTCAATGGCGAAGCCTGGCGATGCAATTCTCTGGGCTGGTCCCGGACATCAGGACTATCGCGACATCAGGGGCGTACGAACTCCTTACTCTGCACGCCACGAGGCTAGGCAAGCTCTGAAAGAGAGCGGTTGGTCATGATTGAACTTAGTGTTTCGCAGATTGCAGCCGCAATTTCTGGAAAGGTAATCGGAGATGCATCTGCTTTGGTAACTGGTTCAGTCGAGACTGATTCCAGATTGGTTAAGTCGGGTAGCTTATTTGTTGCAAAACCTGGCGAAAAAACTGACGGTCACCTTTTTGTCGCTCAAGCGTACGAATCCGGAGCAGTTGCGGCAATCGTAGAAAAGGTTGTGACCGATGTGTCTATCCCGCAGATTCAGGTTAGAGATTCCGTCGTTGCGCTGGGGCAATTAGCGAAGTTCGTGCTGGAGCAGATTCGCCAAGAATCGGATCTTAAGGTAATTGGAATAACCGGATCCAATGGCAAGACCACAACCAAAAACATGTTGCACGAGGTGCTATCAAAATTCGGCTCGACTGTTGCTCCGATCGAATCATTCAACAATGAGGTGGGCGCACCCTATTCAATCCTCCAGACCACGATGGAAACTAAATTTCTCGTCGTTGAGATGGGTGCAGCAGGGCACGGCAGCATTTCTTACCTAGCGGATATTGCTAAGCCAAACATCGGGGTTGTCTTAAAGGTTGGCTTGGCGCATGTGGGTGAATTTGGCGGCATAGAAGAAACTGCCAAGATAAAAAGCGAATTAGTTAAGGCATTAGCTGACGACGGAGTCGCAGTGCTCAACGCTGATGATGGCTACGTATCCGAGATGGCAGGTATGACAAAGGCCAAGAAAGTTTGGTTCGGAACTTCCAGCGATGCAAATTATCAAGCCACCAATCAGCAAGTTGCTCTTTCGGGTACATCCTTCGACCTATCCTGGCCTGACGGCGATTCAAGTTCGGTAAAGCTTCGCATTCTTGGCGAGCACCATGTGATGAATGCTCTGGCCACCCTTTCGGTCAGCGATTCACTGGGGCTCGACAGAAAGACCGCCGTTTCCGCTATCGAGTCGATGCCGCTGGCAGAGCGTTGGAGAATGCAAGTTAGTGATCGCGCAGATGGCGTGACGGTAATCAACGATGCATACAACGCAAGCCCGGACTCGATGAAAGCTGCCCTGCAGACTTTGGCCCAATTGGGGCGCTCTGGTTCCAGAACAATTGCCGTGTTGGGTGAAATGGCAGAGCTTGGTTCCGAGGCACGCGAGCAGCATGACGCAATCGGTCGCTTGGTGGTTCGCCTGGACATAAATCAGCTGGTGGTTGTGGGTCAAGCCGCCAAATTAATTCATATGGGCGCCGAGCAAGAGGGATCTTGGGGCGGAGAATCAAAATTCTTTGAGTCAATTGACGAGGCTTTGGCCTATGTTCGTGGAATGCTTATGGCTGGCGATTTGGTACTGGTCAAATCATCTAAATCAGCCAACCTCAGACATCTGGGGGACGATTTGATGGAGGTGAGCTCTTGAGAGCAATTTTGCTGGCCGGTGGTGTTTCCATGGCCTTCACTCTCTTGGTGACTCCAGGTTTTATCTGGCTGTTCAGAAAACTTAGGTGGGGTCAGTTCATTCGCGAGGATGGGCCAAAGGCCCACCACACAAAGCACGGAACTCCAACTATGGGCGGAGTGGTAATCATCGTTGCCGCGGTGCTCGGCTACTTCGTTGGAAAATTAGCTAACTTCGAAACACCTACCGTCTCGGCGCTACTCGTTTTGTTTATGTTGGTCGGCCTGGGGCTAGTGGGATTCATTGACGACTTCATCAAGACTCATAAGCAAAGAAGTCTTGGTCTCACCGGTTGGGCAAAAATTGCCATGCAGGGTGTTGTTGCAACGGTTTTTGCTATCTTGGCTCTTCAATTCCCAAATGAATCCAACCTAACCCCGGCCTCAACTCAAATTTCTCTGGTGCGAGATACCGGACTTGACCTAATGATGTTTGGCACTGCAATAGGAGTAGTCCTCTTCATCATTTGGATTTACATTTTGGTTGCGAGTGCATCAAATGGCGTCAACATCGCAGACGGCCTGGATGGGCTTGCCACCGGTTCCAGCATCATGGCCATCGGCGCCTACACGGTAATTGGTTTCTGGCAATTCAACCAGGCCTGTGGAACCGTTCTAGAAAATGTAACCAGCTGTTACAACGTTCGGGATCCTCTTGACCTGGCAGTGGTTTCTGCCGCAATCGTCGGCGCCTTAATCGGATTCCTTTGGTGGAATACCTCACCGGCACAAATTTTCATGGGAGACACCGGTTCGCTAGGGCTGGGCGGTGCACTTGCTGCACTTGCAATCCTGTCTCGCACCGAGGTCCTGCTAATTCTTATCGGCGGGATCTTTGTGATTGTCACAGGCTCAGTCGTGATTCAAAGAGTGTTCTTCAAATTGACGAAGTGGAAGACGGGAACCGGTAAGCGGGTTTTCCTAATGTCACCTTTGCATCACCACTTTGAGTTAAAGGGGTGGGCTCAGGTAACCGTTGTAGTCCGATTCTGGATTATTGCGGGACTTTCAACTGTCAGTGGCATCGGCTTGTTTTACCTCGAGTGGATTTACGGCTAACGAAACATGAAAGACCTAGAACCCCTCCACAGTTGGAACGCGAATTGGCGTGAGCTTAGGGTTGTTGTGCTCGGCCTTGGTGTCACCGGTTTCTCGGTTGCTGACACCCTTGCTGAACTTGGCTGCAAAGTACTTGTTGTCGCAGAAAAGGCGGAAGAAGAGTTACTTGATATTTTGGACGTCATAGGTGTCGAACACATCACTGGCGAATCTGCTGTGGGTTTACCGAAGAAGGTTATCGACTTCCAACCAGAACTCGTGGTTACTTCACCAGGCGTGAGACCAGATCACGAATTAATTTCTTGGGCAACTTCCAATCGATTGCCGGTTTGGGTAGACATTGAATTGGCCTGGCGCCTGCGCGATAAAACTCAGAAAGTTGCTGAGTGGATTGCGGTAACCGGAACAAATGGTAAAACTACCACCGTGCAAATGGTTGAAGCTATGTTGGCCAAGTCGGGGCTTCGCGTTGCGGCTTGCGGAAACATCGGCACACCGATCCTTGATGCAATTCGCGATCCCGAGGGTTTCGATGCGTTGGTAGTTGAGCTCTCGAGTTTTCAACTTCATTACGTAAAACACATTGAGCCTTATTCGAGCGCGGTTTTGAATCTTGCCGAGGATCACCTAGATTGGCACGGCAGTTACCAGGCTTATTCAGATGCCAAAGCCAAAATATATGAAAACACCAGAATTGCTTGCGTCTACAACATAAATGACATGGCCACGGAAAAAATGGTGGAAAACGCCGATGTCTTTGAAGGAGCAAGAGCTATTGGATTCACCACCGGGTTGCCTGGTCGCTCTCAAGTTGGTTTCGTCGAGGACTTACTCTGTGACCGCGCATTTCTCGACGATCGAGCAAATAGCGCGCTAGAGATTGCAACCTTGGAGGACTTGTCAAACATCGGTGTTCTAACTCCTCACCTTATGGCCAACGCTGCGGCGGCCACGGCGCTGGCTAGGTCAATCGGGGTTGAACCGGCAGCAATTCGTGAGGCACTCATTGAATTTCGTTTGGACGCACACAGAATCGAACTGGTTGCCGATGTTGACGGCATTCGTTGGGTTGATGACTCAAAGGCTACAAATCCACACGCGACCGCAGCTTCACTAAATTCGTTTGAAAAAGTGGTTTGGATTGTCGGCGGGCTATTGAAGGGTGTAGATCTTTCGGACCTGATTCAGAAGTATTCGGCACGAATCTCAGCTGCCATTGTGATCGGCAAAGATAAACAACCGGTGCTCGATGCGCTGACTGCCAATGCACCTAATTGCACGGTGATTGAAATAGCTGATTCTGAAAAAGTAATGCACGACGCGGTCAAGGCGGCAAGAACGGTAGCCGTTTCCGGCGATGTCGTGCTTTTGGCTCCAGCGGCAGCCTCTATGGATCAATTCAAAGATTACGCAGACCGAGGCAATCAATTTGCCGAGCAGGTAAAGATTCAATTGGAGAAAATCTAATGGCAAGACCTTCTCCTGCTGAGCGGGCAAGACAAGCCCAAGGGGCATCAAGAATTAGCCGCGCCACCAGTCCCGCATCGCGCCATTCAAAAATCTCGGAGCGAAAAGTTGTCAAGGCAACGAAATCTAAAGTGAACCCTCAGGATTTGTCAGCACAGGGTGCGCAACAACTGCGAATTTGGTTCGATCGTATTTTCAAAGCTCAATCAGTTGAGTTCTATCGACTTCTTGGAGTTACCTTATTCCTCGTAGCCTTTGGCGTAATCATGGTTTTGTCGGCTTCATCGATTGACTCATTGGTAGCTAACAGCAACTCGCTTTGGGTATTTTTCAAGCAATTTGGTTTCGCAATCTTAGGTTTGCTTTCGCTCTCGATAGTTTCACTTATGTCGGTTCAGTCGATCCGCTCGAAAGCCAAGGGGTTCTTTGTCATAGCTATGCTGCTGCAGCTTGCAGTGTTCTTTATCGGTAAGGACATCAACGGAAACCGAAACTGGATTGATGTCTTCGGTCTTTTTTCTTTGCAGCCGTCGGAGTTCTTAAAGATTGCGGTGATCCTCCACGTTGCCGCGTATCTGGCGCGCCAACAGAACAATTTTGAAGAAGCACGAATTTGGTGGCAGGCAGTAGCCATGATCGGTTTGGCCATGGTTCTAGTGATGATTGGTAGAGACCTAGGCACGGTCGTCATCATGCTGATTGCTTTCCTGGGAATGCTGGCTTTGGCAGGAATGCCCACTTTAATTCTGCGAAACGTCAGCCTTCTGCTACTGGTTCTTATACCGATGGCGCTTATGGGCAGCTCTTCTCGTATGGGCAGAATTACTGCTTGGCTAAATCCAAACGCCCCAGACCCGCTTGACTATAACTGGCAGGCAGAGCATGGAATGTGGGCGATCTCTGCTGGTCGAATCTTTGGTGCGGGCCTTGGTGAATCAAAGATGAAGTGGAGTTGGATTCCAGAGGTTGAAAACGACTTCATATTTGCCGTAATAGCCGAAGAGCTGGGTTTGATCGGCGCACTCGTTGTAATTGCACTCTTTGTAGTCTTAGCATTTTCGTTGCTACGCATCATGCAGCGCACTCAAGATTTTTTCAGCCGAATCGTGGTCGTTTCAATCATGCTTTGGTTGGTCTTTCAGGCAATGGTGAATATCGCGGTAGTTCTTCGGCTGTTGCCGGTTTTGGGAGTGCCGCTGCCACTGATTTCTGCCGGCGGTTCCTCGCTTATTTCGGCTCTCACCGCAATCGGTGTGGTGTTGGCCATTGAACGTGAAAATCACCTGAACCCAACCACCGGCAGAATTGCTCTTAGAAGTACGCTTCGAAACACCGCTCGCACCGGAAGCGCACCAACTAGGCAGGTTAGTAGTCGATGACAAATTTTCTACTCGCTGGCGGCGGAACCGCAGGCCACGTTAATCCTTTACTTGCTCTGGCTGATGCAATTCGTTCTGATTCAACCTCGCATCGGATTTTTGCTCTGGGAACTGTAGAGGGGCTTGAGCAACAGCTTGTGCCGCAACGCGGTTATGAACTATTAACTGTCGCCAGACTGCCTTTTCCACGAAAACTAAACAGCTATGCCCTCAAATTTCCAGCAGCTTTTTCAAAAGCGATTGCAGAGTGTTTCAAAATTCTGCAAGACAACAAGATTGATGTTGTGGTTGGTTTTGGAGGATATGCAAGTGCGCCGGCTTATCTTGCCGCTAGAAAACTTGGAATTCCGGTGGTTGTTCACGAAGCGAATGCACTGCCTGGTTGGGCCAACAAACTTGGTAGTCGATTTGCAGCGGCAACCGGTGTGGCATTCAGGGGCACCGCTCTAAAGAACGCAACTTTTGTTGGTATGCCGCTGCGCAAGGAAATTGAAGCGCTCTCAACAAATTCCGACCCGGCAGCCGCACGTAGATACTTTGGTCTTGACCCCAAAACCATAACGCTCCTGGTCACCGGTGGTTCGCTTGGTGCAAAGAAAATCAATCAGACTATAGACGAATCACGCAGGGTCTTTAGCGCCGCAGGTATTCAAGTGCTGCACATTGTTGGTGGCAAGTCTGAATTTGATGAAGTCTCTGATGGCGACTACAAAAGAATTAAGTATTGCGATCGCATGGATCTAGCCATTGCAGCGAGCAATTTTGCCGTCGCCCGAGCCGGTGCCTCGACGGTCTCAGAATTTGCCGCGGTTGGGTTGCCCGCGGTTTACGTTCCTTACCCAGTTGGAAACGGCGAACAGAAATTCAACGTTGCTGACCTGATTTCGGCAGGCGGGGGACTGTTAGTACCGGATAAGGACTTCACTGCCGATTATGTTGCAGAAAAACTAATCCCACTGATTTCGAACACCAAGGCGCTTTCGACCATGGCAGCTGCCGCGAAGGCTAATGGTGTTTCGGATGGCGCTGCTCGCTTGCTCAAGCTCGTGCAGGGTGTGTTGTAAGTAAGCCCCAAGGGGGACCCAGCCTAGTCTTCTAGGTAAGTGTAAGGAACGTAATGATAAAGCCAGATTTCACCCAAGCGGTGCCAAGCGACCTAGGTAAGGTCCACTTCATTGGTATCGGCGGTTCTGGAATGAGCGGAATCGCAAGAATCTTGCTGGGCATGGGTCACAAGGTGACTGGCAGCGACCTTCGAGACACCGATAACGTCGCCGCACTTAGAAACCTCGGTGCTGAAATTTTTATCGGTCATGATGAATCTCATTTGGGCAATCCTGATACCGTCGTGGTCACCTCAGCACTGTGGCCAACCAATCCGGAGTACCTACTTGCAAAGCAAAAAGGAATCCCAGTTATTCACCGTTCCCAGGCACTTGCGTATCTAACTTCAAAACGCGAAGTTATTGCAGTTGCCGGTGCTCACGGCAAGACTACGAGCACCGGAATGATCATCACAGGCTTGTTGGGATTGGGAGAGGATCCCAGCTTCGTAAACGGCGGGGTGATTTCTTCTTTGAATGCGTCGTCGGCAAGTGGTACAGGCGAACTATTTGTAATCGAGGCCGACGAATCTGATGGATCATTTTTGCACTACGACACTGCTATTGCACTCATCACGAATGTGGACGCTGATCATCTTGATCACTATGGCAGCGAAGAGGCTTTCGAAGCTGAATTTGCACGCTTCGCGCAGGGCGCTAAGCAGTTCGTTGCAATAAGTTCCGATGACCCGGGCGCCGTTCGAGTTACCCGCCTCATTAAGGATCACAGGGTAATCCGGTTTGGCCAGGCCGACGATGCCGAAGTTCGCCTTCATGATGTCGATGCCACTGGGGCAAGAGTGTCTTTTCAAATTACGTATGAAGGAGACGTGTATTCGGCGACTTTGAGCGTTCCGGGGGAGCACAATGCGGTTAATGCTGCCGGTGCATTCGCGGTTCTTGTCGGTTTAGGTTTTGATGCCGCCAAGAGTCTTGCTGCAATTTCCATTTTCGGTGGCACACAACGCCGATTTGAACTTCACGGCACTCGTCGCGGGGTAGCGGTTTATGATGACTTTGCGCACCATCCTACGGCGATCGCCACCACCGTCGCCGGGCTGGAGCCAGAAACCGCGGCAAACAGCGCGCAGGCCATCACACCCGCCAGACCCAGGCCGCCGTGCCAGTGGCCCACCATCGCCGTGGCGAAGTTGATCATCCGCCGCGCCACGCCGCCGTGGGTGAGGAAATTGCCGGCCAGAATAAAGAACGGAATCGCCATGATCTCGAACTTCTCGATGCCGGTGAACAGCTTGAGCGCCACCGACTCGATGGGAATATCGGTCATGGTGAAGAAGAACGTCAGCACCGTCAGACCCAGCGAGATCGAGATGGGCATGCCGGTGAGCATCAGCACCAGCAGCAGGATAAAAATGATGGCGGCGTTCATTTGGAATCCCCTTGGCCGTCGTTGGCACGCTTGTCAGCCGGGTGCAGGTTGTCGTTCATGGCGTAAGGG
>ERZ650308.547-NODE-547-length-20326-cov-6.780327_pt1 | contig 20326 bp, 15 predicted proteins | sample MGYA00376244_ERZ650308 | MGnify/ENA primary metagenome ERZ650308 (study PRJEB26733, sample SAMN07839295) | wastewater metagenome | biome: small river; feature: stream; material: water | place: USA: North Carolina | collected 2016-04-26 ... | reverse complement strand
CCAGAAATAGCGGTTGTAATCTGATTTAATGTAACTGGAATTGTACCAGAGAATGCCAATGATCCGCTGGATGCCGATGTTACTTTGTTAAGTGTAACTGGAATTGTACCAGAGAATGCTAGTGAACCAGATGCAGCGGTTGTAATCTTATTTAATGTAACTGTTACAGAACCACTAAATGTTTCTGTACCAGAAACAGTTACAGTAACTTGGCCGAGCGTGGCAGCCACAGTACCAGTTATTGCATCCAGTGTTGTACCAGATGATGCCGATGTAATCTGATTTAATGTAACTGGAATTGTACCAGAGAAAGTTTCAGATGCAGAAATTGCTGTTGTAATCTGGTTAAGTATGATTGATGCGGTACCAGAGAATGTTTCTGTACCTGATATAGAAACAACATACTTGTTTAAAGTAATAGTTGCTGTACCACTAAATGTTTCTGTACCAGAAATAGCGGTTGTAATCTGATTTAATGTAACTGGAATTGTACCAGAGAATGTTAGTGAACCAGATGACGCCGATGTTACTTTGTTAAGTGTAACAGCACTTGTTGCAATAAAGTTTTCTGAACCACTTATTGCAACAACATATTTGTTTAGAGTAATCGCGCCAGTACCAGAGAATGTTTCTTCACCAGATGATGTAACAACATACTTGTTTAGAGTTAATGGAATTGTGCCTGTAAATGTTTCTGTACCAGATGATGTAACAACATACTTGTTTAGAGTTAATGGAATTGTACCAGAGAATGTCAATGATCCACTGGATGCAGATGTTACTTTGTTAAGTGTAACAGCACTTGTTGCAATAAAGTTTTCTGAACTGGAGACTGCTGTTGTAATCTGATTTAACGTAACGGCTATTGTACCTGTTACATTTTCGGCTACTATACCAGAAATTGATAGAGAAACTCCACCAAGCTGAATACCTGGTTCTATATTCTGATCAAATGTATATGCTGTCCAGCTTGGTGAAGCGTTATATGTCTTATTGCCAATTTTTGTAGGTGATATTTCTGTTACGGAATGATCACTAGTGAAGAAACGTAATTCTTTACCAGCAACAGAAACAATTATATTTGGTCCAGTAAATGCATTTGTAGATATAACTGTTGGTGCTAACGTAACACCAATTGTACCGCTAATTAATGTTTCTAATGGTAAAAATACATTATCATTTCCACTTACGTTTTGGTTTGGACCCAAACGCAAGGTGGAAATGTTTATCATACCACCAGAAGAATTATAGTTAGTGGACATTTATTAATTCTATCCTTCTGTTAATGTTAGGTTACCCATTACATTGACGACGGTTGTATCCATTTTTAAAAATGATAAACATGCATCATTAAATATACGAGTATGCATTAAAGCAGATGTGAAATTTAATATTCTTGTTGGTAAATTACCATAAGATGGGAAAAATGCAATAGGATGACATAGCGCGGCCGTAGTAGCACCTGAAGCCAACGCTACTGATATCTGTAACTGAGTTATATTTTTAACACCAGTATCACCAGACGCCAATGGCCAAAACCAACCAGTTTGTGCAGCACCAGATGTTGCATTTCTCCATGCCGGGTCGTTGTTAGATGTTAATATTGCACCATTAACAATAGTTGGAAATGTCGCACCTGTATTACCAGATTGATCTGTATATTGACAAACTGTCCAGTTATGGGCGGTTGCTGGCAAACCTGTTGTTGTGGTTAAAAACACAAAATTTCCTTCTGCTGAATCTTCTGTTCCTGCCGTTGTATTTTGATATCTCGTGGGCACACCGGTAATACTTTCCGCCGTATTTATTGTCATACTTTTTGCAACAGAAAACAATCTATCATACAACAACATGGAAGAATTTATTACAGACCCACCAGTTGTAGTGCTACATGTTTCTATTCCTGATAATCTTAAAGTATTACCTGTATCTGCATTTTTAAATTGTAATGCGCCTGTTGATGTTTTATCATGAACGGTGCCACCAGGCGCGGCTCCTCCGACGGAACCAGGCGCCGGCATGATAGAAACAAAAAAATTATCGATCCAGAATGATGGATTTATTCCTTGACCCATAAAAAATGGAATTTTTTGCTGGTTACCATTAATACTTTTAAAAACACTTAATGGTGCAAACCCCATGTTTGTTTGTAATATTTGTTTTCTAGCCCAATTTGATAATCTATTATTAAATTCTTCCCATAAAAATTGTACAATAGATGCGGCACCACGTCCACCAACTGTAATATCACCTATGAAATCACCATCTGATGTTACATATACTTTGCCTGGTACGTTTGCTAATGGAATAGGCGGACCATACCAACCTTTCATTTTAGATGAAATATTTGATATTGTTTGTGTCCCTAACCATCTTTCTAGCTTATCTGAATGTGTGGAACGCATAGTTTATTATCCACTAACCATAGATATTGTGCCTGAATATGTCGTTGCTGTTGTTGCGGACTTATATATTTCTAAGAATGCCAAACATGCACTATCAAAAATTCTAGTTAATGAAAATGCTGTATTAACACCATCTACCAATGACAAGAAATTGATAATTGGACAAGGCATCCATGCAATAGGATGCCCAATAACAAAGTCAATAGCACCTGTTGCAACAGTGGCAGAACATTGCATTTGAGTTAATGCTTTAATACCGGTGTCACCTGTAGCTAATGGAGCGAACCATTGACCGGTTGGATGATCAAGACGGTTGATGATATTGCTTGAGTTGCCGGTTAGAGAAGGTAATGAAACCAATGTATTACCAGATTGATCTGTATATTGACAAATTGTCCAGTTATGGGCGGTTGCTGGTAGCGCCGTTCCGCATTCAACAAATAGAAAATTACCTTCGGCAGAATCGGCGGCACCTGCTGTTGTGCTTTGATATCTTGTTGGTACGCCTGTTACTGCTTCTGTCGCGGTCGAGTTCATAGTTTTTGCTACTGCGAATATTCTATCATACATCAACAAAGTTTGTGCTGAAACTGATGATACTACACCGGCACCAGTGAAATGGGTTGTATCACCGCCTGTTGGGTTATTAAATCTTAAAGCACCTGTTGTAGCTGATGTTGGTACAGTACCACCTGGCGCTGCTGCTGCTGCCGAGCCTGCCGCCGGTTGGTTACCTACACGCCACAGAGAATTTGTTGCGGATACAACACCTGTTGTTCCTGTTTTTTGAAATGCTATTTCTTGTCTTTTTCCTGCGGTTGCTTCTGCAATTAAATCACTTAAAGATGTAAATCCCATTCCAAATTGGTGTAATTGTCTGCGATTCCAACGATTAAACACTCTTTTAAAACGATCTATTTGATATTCAAACAAATTCATCATGCTACCTTGAGAGATATTTCCTATGAAATCACCATCTGCGGTAGCATATACTTTACTTCCTGGAATATTGGCTACACCAATTGGTGGACCATACCAACCTTTCATTGATGATGAAATTCTATCAATTTCATCTTTTCCTAACCATCTTTCTAACTTATCTGAATGTGTTGATTTCATGAAAATTCTCCTCATATTATTTGATAGTATTTAGTCAAAAAAAAGAGCGGGGTGGCCCCGCTCTTTGAGTTCATTGTACCATTAACTATTAAGTTGTTGGTAATGTTATTGTAAATGAAGAAATTGATACGTTTGCACCTGAAGAAATAGCAACAGAGTTTAAAATCATGTCTGTGCCTGAAGTTCCTACAGTACCTTGTAGCAATACCTGGTTGTTTGAGTCGGAACCAAATAGTCTGAAAAATGATGCTGTACCCGATGCGTCTGCTGATGAATCTGCTGTAATAGCGTTAGCAGTCAACACACCACCAGATGCGGCCGGGAATGCTGTAGCGTTCATTGTTAATGTCGCAAGTACTACTTGGGCACCCAATGCTGTATCAGCATCCGCTGGTACTGTACCACTATAAATTCTCAATGCTGCTGAATTGGCTTTCAATCTAATACCAGTATCTAACATTCTGTTAGCAACTGTTTTAGTAATATATGGTGATGGCATGTTATAGTCTCCTTAATTAAAATGTTCATATCTATTTATGTTTTCAAGATTTTCTGTTATTTTACGTCCTGATTGCGTCCTAATTCGTATAAATTAGTGCCGTCACTCTTAAATGTGTATTCATCTCTAGCATTTGCTGCTGTTGTGGTTGTTGGAGCAGTACCAGATTTAAATTTAAATACGCTGTTCCAAGCCAATGTATAACCACCAGTACCATTTTGCAATACAGCTAGAGAATAAAAACCGCCATCTTTTAGCCCTGTGGGCGCGCCCATTGTTCTATTTGCAGTAATAGTTACTTTAGCAACATGACCTAATAGTGTGTTCCATGAGATAGTTGCGGCGTCTGTTAAAGTAATTGGACGCATTTTTACTGTAGTTACAGCACCATTGGAGTCAATTGTAAACACATCCAGAATATCATTCATGGTTGTGCGCCACTTGTCTAATTGATCGGTCGTTAAAATAGTTGTTGGTGGTAATGCCATTTATTTATACCCATGTTATAGATGCTAGAATATCTCTGCATTGCTGCAAAGTTGTAGCATCATCTATTTGTTTTTTTGCTGTTAATCTTATAGTTTCTATAGTTGCACCCAGCACTTTCCATTGTTGATACATTCCTAATACAATTTGAGCAACTTCTGTCGCTGTGTTTGCAGTAATACCAACTTCTCCATATATCATTGGATACTTTTCAGCAGTAGGTGATTGATCATTTAAGAAAACCTGAGCCTGTATGTTCTTTTCATTATAGACCATTGCTTGACCGGAACCTGGTGTTAGATATTTTAATCGAGTATCTTCTGCCTGTTGATCTATTGTTTTTTTGACTATTTGTTTATAATTTTCCAAATCGGCAATAATAGCATCTGATGTTTTTGCAGATTGCACCCAATGCGCTTCTACTCTATCAGGATAAATGTCAAATGTTTGATATAAAGTGTTATGTGTGTCGCTAGAAAATTCTGGAGCAAATTCTTCAAGAGGCAACAAATTAATGCTATCCTTTTGTTCTTGAGTAGCGTTTGCAATCCAATTATCAGGATATTGTACGCCATTAAACACAAAGGCGCCATTGTCCCTTATAACAAGCAATATCTCTGTTTTTTCGTTATTGACTATTACCGAAGACATTTTCTATCCTTTTATTTGTATTTATACGGCTCTTGCATATTTATCTTGTATTTCAGCAATAGCAAACCAGTATTTAGATGTTGTAGCTGAATTATATGTTGAACTACTACTTCTCAATTTAGCGCCATTACTTAATAAATCTAGATATGTACCGGTAGCTGCTTGGGCGCCCCAAGATGACCACATTGGATTTGTTCTTTGTGCTGTATTACCATTGTAATCGCCAGGTTGATTTATAGTGTACCAATGTTGCGCTGTTTCGTTATAAACACCAAAAATTGCTGGTTTGAAACCACTATACAATACAGGACCGTCAGTTGAAGCATTGCCTAGCATTGCCCCACTTTGGAACATAGGACCATCGGCAAACAATAATGCAATATATGCAGTACCATTGGCATTTAGGTTATTTGTAGCATTGTTAGTGACAGTTATTGTTGTAGTACCAAATGCTGAAAATGGTGAGTTTGTATTCGATTCTGGTGACATGAAACCTGAATTGTCTCGTTGGAAATAGGCATCACCGGTGAAATTTTTGTGCCATAGATATGGATAAGTTGCACCCATACCAGCTGCCAATACTAATGAAGGTTTCTTACCTAAACTATGAGAAATTGCCTGTGTTGCGTTGCCATCGCCAGTCCAAGAAATTAATTGTATACCATTAGTAGGATCATCTTTTAGAGATAAATCGAAATATGATGTAGAATTTGTGTTTAATGATGATGATGTACCGAATGAAAACCCATCACTATTAAATGCTGTAATAGCATTGGCATCCGTTTGTTCGGCTGATGCATACATTGGCTTGAATTTACCTGTGCCTCGATTTGATGTTGTCCATGGATTGTTTTGCAAACCGGCTGCGTTTCTAGGCTTGTTCATTATGATATTTGGCTGGAATAATAATCCTGTCTTGGAACCAGCGGAACCTGTGCCAGTTCTATCACTGACCTCCGCCAATGTCTTAGGATTTTTTACAGCCGGTGTAGTAAAATTCTGTGTGCAAATTTCTTTAAACGTAGTTGCATCTGTTGTACTATTAAATGGTCGTTGACCAAAATTGAAAAATTGACCAGTAGCACATGAAACTGTCTTTAAAATAGCCCATACTGGCCCAGTTGTGATTGTATATGCAGGATTTGCACCTGTATCTGGGTTGCCTGAGGCCTGCCATGTTCCGTTTTTGCTGAACCAAATCTTTACACTTGTTGGATCAGTGGCATCAACAGCTACGCCTATAATATCGTTTGTTGTATATGTTGATCCAAATGCTGTTGATGATCCATTATTTCTTTTATTACCGTCTTGTAGATATAACCACACACCAGCGGATGTATTTGCTGTATCACCTGTAATATATCCTCTATTTGCAAAAGTACTATCACAAACACCAACACCGGTGCCGGCCGCACTCCAAGTATCGGCATCGGCCGTCATTTCAAAGTAAAACTTACCAGCAGGAATTTGCATTGTACCTATAGCATGATAATGATTCGCAGCAGTACTTCCTCTTGCCTGCAAATTGCCATTTGACAACAAGAATGCGCTACCAGAATGTTTGTTAATAGGTGATAATACACAAAAATTTCCGCGAGGCGGGTTTGATGCATAGCTTGTTGGACTATCTGTTAAAGAATCATTTCCTGTACCGGCAGTTACGCTAAAGTTTGTTGGTGTCCAATCGTTATTGTTTCCAGAACGATCTTTACCAAGTGTGCTTGATGTTGTGTTACTGTTGTCGCTGAAATCTAGATAGAAGCCGTTAGCGCCATAGGTGCCGCCGTACTTTTTCGGGTTCCAGGCGCCTGTGGTTGCGTCTAGCTCGCCGAAAGAGGACGGGGAGAGAGCTTGACCGTCAATAAAACTCACTTCGCTTAAATAGCCGTCGATATGTCCAAGAGAAGCGGCGTATCTGCCGATTTGATGGATTACCGCGCTGTTAAATGTGCAATCCCCGTTTAGCACAATGTTTGCGCGGCTATCTGTACCCCATGAAGTAACCTCGGAGCCGTTGTAATAGACTCTCGCTCGGTCTGCCGCATTAGCTTGCGTCGTATCGACCGCCAATTGCAAATTCATCCATGCCGTCGGGTCGCGATAGACGGCGTTAGAAATCAGACGAGCATTCGATCCGCCATTACTTAGCCAAAGGTTGATTTTGTCCGATGGCGATGCAGCGTCGGTCCCGATTCCAAAAATATTTATCCCGTCGACCGCAAAGATGGCGCCGCCCCAAGAGGTGAGTGAACCAGCCAAATTTGCGCGTTTGTACCACAGGGAAAGAGTGAATTTTTTACGGTCTGTTGCCGTGCCAAACGTGCGGGAAAGATACGCCGAATCATCATCGTTAAATCTCAACGATCTTGATATTTGATATCCACTATCAGAATTTCCACCGACTATACCAAACATTAGAATACTACCGCCTTGTAAATTTCATAAGCTTCTGCATCGGTATTTGCATCACGAATTTCAGCTTTTGCTGTTAATCTTTTTGTTCTAATCATACCTGCATAATATGCCCAGCCAGCTTGTGCAGCTAATACAGTTTGTGCAGCTTGATATAAATTGGTAACTACTGTACCATCTTGTTTCAATGTATGGCCGATATCAGCCAACAAGAATGCCCAATCTTCATTTGTATCATTTGGATCGGCTATGTAAGCTTTTGCTTGTCTAGCTGCTTCTGCATATTCCATTGTTTGCAATGGCGCGGATGTAGCAATTGCTGATCTAGCTATCTCTGCCTTTTCGTCAATTTTCGCAGCAAGTATTTCCCTTACGTTTGGTACAAATGAATATCCATATGTAAGCGTCTTGTTTGCAAAATTAAGTGTTTGTGATGTTCTTAGTTGAATGTCAGGATCATAATCAACATTTAATTCAGTCAATGGATGCCAATCCAATCCAGCAATTTGCTGGTCGGTTAACGTAGTAGTTTCATATACAGTATCACCATCATCTGATACAATGTAATATGGTAATTGAGTAACAATCCCTTGAGGATTGACATATTTCTTAGAAAAATCAGGCATGTGTCGTTAACCTTTCCTTACAACTTTCGCATTCGCCGCAAACAGAGCCATCTATATAGGGTTGTCTACATGATATTGCTGTATTCCATAATTCTTCACCCAAATCTTCACGAATTTTTTGTTTTGATCTATTTGTGCCGGGTTTTGGATGATAATCTATATTTAGATTGGTTTTTGGGTGTCTATGACCAAAAATGCATAATTGAATTGCAGATTTTAGCGCATTATCCATCATACCGTCATCTTGCACAGAATCATCACCAGTCCAAATTTTACCAATATCTTTATAATAATTACATGCGCCGGCCGCAAATGGTACCATAATCAAAATATCTGAAATCACACAATGATCTATTTTAAATTCATTTGTTATCAATTCAAATGGTCTGAACATTTTTTGCATCATTGGATATAATGTTTTAACTAATCCCAATTCATATTGCCATTTTGGCATTCTACCTGGTTCTGTATAAAATTTTAATGATACATGTAAAGCTACTACCGGATCATTTGTTTGCGTTAATACATCTTTTAATGATAATGTACTATCAGGACCACCCGACCATAATACTAAATGTCTCACGCTGCCGCTCCTCCATAAACTGTACCAGTTACTAACCATGTAGCATAGGTATTTCCTGTAATATAATTTGTTGATACACCCCAATCAGTACCAGTGCCGCCATCACCGGAACCGTTGCCGCCGGCACCACCAGCACCCCCGCCGCTTATTGTACCTTGTTGTCCGGGGCCGCCGGCACCGTCAGCACCACTACCACCAGCACCACCTGATGAATTTGTTCTTCCTGAACGTCCGCCGCCGCCACCACCACCACCATAATAAGAGGTGACCGTTTCTTGGTTAAGCACAACACTTGATGTAGAACCGGACCCGCCATTACCACCATTACCACCGCCAGCTATTGTGCCGTTATTTGTTATATTTGTTGCATATTGCAATCGTAATGCTGTGCCACCAACGGCACCGTTTGTTTGTCCTGATGATCCGGAAGAACTTCTATTTGCACCATGGCCGCCGGCGCCGCCCATACCAACAATAAACCCATTATTGATAATGTTTATTACAGAACCGGCCGGCCAACTTGTTCCTGTATCCATAGCATAGACACCGGTACTTGTTGCTGAAACGTAAATACCAGAGTTTATAGTTACAGTTACTTTAACTGGATAACTACCAGACCATCCAGTAGCCAATGCTGCGGCTTTTATATCATAATTAGTTGTATCTGCTGAAATTGTAAGGTTTATTTGTGCTAAATCTTCTTTCCATGTACCGGCATCTTTAATCCATCTTCTTAAGACAGTTTTCCATGCACCAGCATCTTTTATGAAAAGAGCGTTAACTTGTTTCCATGTTCCTGCATCTTTAATGTACATAATTTATACCTGATACCAAATATCACCATCTGAACCACCGGAAGGTGTGCTTGTACTAACTGTTCTTGTGCCTAATGCGTTTGTCCCCGCTCTCGTATCTACATAAGCTTTAACACCAGCGGCTGTTACTGCTCTAGCTGTATCTGTACCACCGGCCGCTTCTGCTGTAGTAGCCAATTCGACCAAACCAGTGGTCGTTTCATTTGCTGTTCTATTATCCAAAACGTGTTTGACATTAGCTGGTGTTGTTACTCTAGCTGTGTCTGTACCAGTCAAAGCTTCAGCATTAGTTGCTAATTCTACAAGTCCTGTACGAGTATCTAAAGCACCCATAGCGGCCAGATTGCTTGCTGTTAATACTGTGCTACCGGTTTGTCCTTGCGCTTCCGCATCCGTTGCTAATTCTACAAGACCTGTTGTTGTAGTTGTCGCCGGTCTATTGTCAAGTACATGCTTGACGTTAGCGGGTGTTGTAGCTCTAACTGTATCTGTACCAGTCAAAGCTTCGGTGTTTGTAGCTAATTCAACCAAACCAGTGGTTGTTGTATTTGCTGTTCTATTATCTAGAACATATTTTACATTGGCAGGTGTTGTGGCTCTAACTGTATCTGTACCTGTTAAAGCTTCGGCATCGGTTGCAAGTTCTACTAATCCTGTGCCTGTTGCTGATGCAGGACGATTATCCAACACATACTTTGTATTAGCTGGGTTCATTGGTTGTGTTGTTGATGTGCCAGTTAATGCCGTAGCATTGCTTGCATATTTCAAACTTCCAACAATAAACCCGTTTGAATCAACAGCCAAGACTGTGGTAATATCATTGATTCGATTCATCCAGTCTAATAGTTTATTACTTGTAGTTAAAGCAGTAAATGGATACGCCATTATTTGTTCTTATCCTTTAATAGTTCGGCTAATATCGCCTTTATTTCTGTCAATTCAGAACGCATTGTTTCCAATTCTCTATCTTTTTCAAGTAATGCATTTCTTCTAGCTAGTGCAGCCTGGCGACCAACTCTATCCGTATTTATAACTGCCATAGATGATGTATCTCTTTGCAGTTTATTTGCATTTTTAATATCAACTCTCATATATCACCTTAGCTTAATGCCAATGCTCTAAAATCTCTAATACGAGGAATTTTTGCTGTATCTGTGCTTGTCATGACAATTTTTACAACAAATGATGTAAATGGTGTCAAAGAATTTGCATCAAACTCATAATCTCTAAATGCTGTTGAAATACTATCTTTAGCAGGCGTATTGCTTGCAGGTAATAAAATAAAGTCAGCATCTGAGAATACGGTTGTTGTGTCATATTCTTCTAGAATTTTGTAATATACATATACATCTGCTTCTGGTGGCACGTTAGCTGAAAATAATACTTTCAATTCTGTTGCAGCTTCGTCCAAAACAATTTTCTTAGTTAAATATTTTGCGACAGATGCACCTGCACCATTAGCTAATGTTTCGTTTGTATTTAATGAATTTATTCTATTACCAACTGCAATAACTGATGATCTTGTCAAGTCAATGACTGGAGATAATAAATCGTTGTCTGATGACATAGAAGCTTGTATATTCAATGATTTTGTTCCAGCCATTAAACTTGTTTGGTTGGCTGCCGATGCAATAATTTTGCTAGTTGACATGAAATTGTTGTCATTGGCTACGATATCAGTATATGATGAATCTAAAGTATAACCCTTACTTGTTGTCTTTGCAGCAAATCCTAAGGTAGTTTGTGGCAATTGAATTGTACCAATTGCAGGACACATAACATCCATGTTGAAATTTGCAATTGCGGTTGCATTTCCGCCACCACCACGACCAGTTGCGTTTGCATTTGGATTATTACTATTTACAGTATAAGTAAATGTAAACGTATCTAGAGTTACACCTGATACAGTTCTAACACCATTTATTGAACTTGCTGTAATGCCATTAAAACTTGCGGCACCAGCAAAAGTAACACCTGATCCATTTTGTAGACCATGATTTGGCATGTATACTGTTACTGTATTTGATGCATTTGTTGAACTAAATGCATCTAAACCCAATCTAACTGCCGCCAAATCTTTATTGACCAATTGTGCTGTGCCTGTTACGCCTGTTGTAAACACGGCGCGATATAACTTAAATTTCAAATCAGATTCTTGTAATGGAGTCCATGCTGTATTATTTTGTGATAAGAACAACGAACCAAGTGATGGTTGTTCTGAAATTCTTGTATCTGTACCAACAATATTTTGTCCTAATGTTGAACACCAAATTTCATAATCAACTGAATCTGCGATTACAACAATAGCATATTCTGTGTCACCTTGTAGATATACAGGTGCATCAAATGTAAATGTTGTTGCAACAGTTGCATCCTCTGATAATAATACCTGAGTAGGATTTAATGTTACGTTTGAAAATGGTATAATTGCTGGTGCTGGATAACCATTGTTTACCGCTCTTAATTGGACTGTAATTGGTGAACTATCAGATTTTGTTTTAAAATACAAATCAATTTTTGTTAGGAAAGCACCTTCAACATCTGGTACTTTAAATGTTTGTGCTAATGGGTCGCGATCACCGCGTTTATCATTATCACTACGGCGATCCCCGAGGCTGTTAGTTCTAGTTACAGCCGGTGCAGATGTAACTGTTGTTGTAGAAGTTGTTTTAACAACTGCCGCCGATTGCGTAACTGTAGATTGTTCAATTTTAGCAACTCTTGTAGATAAAATTGTCTTTTCAGCATTTAATAACAACCCTTCGGCTTGGTATGGTGTTTCTGCTGATGTTCTAACAGTTGTAAAGGAGTTTGTTGATGAATCCGTCAAACGGAACATTCTAACGCCTGTTTGGAATCTTAATGTATCATTGTTTGGCACTGTAAATGTGCCAGCAACATAACCATAATTATCTGTAATTAATGCACCACCGAGCGTTCCGCCATTTGGAGTAACATATGCATTAACGTCAACACCATCAAAGAATGCATAAACTCTTGTATTTGGTTTCATTCTTACTGCGGAAAATGCTACATCATTTTGTCGGATAAATGCAGCCTGTGATACATCGACAATTCTATCACCAAGATTATATGAAACTGTATTAGGAACCAATGATGTTTCTGTGCCAGTGCGAGTTTGCACACCGGTTTGTGTTGTGGTTGTAGTTGTTGCTGTAATAGTCGAAGTGCCAATATTTCTGTCAGCCATTTTATTTCCTTATACTGTTCTTGTTGCAGTTGATACGGATGTTACTGGAACACCTGTCCAAGTTGTCTGCCAAGAATTCCATACAACTTGTTGCATATCCGAATCTTTATATAAAGCATTCAACAAGTCAAAGTTATCATCCATAGTTACAACTAAATCTGGTGCTTGTTGTGTGTCTTTCCAGTAATCTGTGTCTGGAGACAATTTAATAGAACCTACCCATTCGAACAACAAGAATTCATTGATATTATATGTTCTAGATGCATATGGTTGCGTGATATATTCAGCCTGTGTATATGAAAGCGTTAATAGATCACCAGTTTGTGTAACATTACTTGTTGTATTTAGTGACAATCCTACGTTATTACTAAAGAATGTTGGGCGCAATTCTTTGTTGGAAGGATCAATTGCAGCCTTATAATCAGCATTACCTGTGTCACCATTTAAGTGAGTTGTGAAGTTTTCTACAAAGAAACCATTTTTATATCTATTCAATCCACTACCATCATCAATAAACATGTCGGCAGTTTCTTTTTCAAGCAATGATAATGTTGTATAATATTCCAGATTTTCGATACGCTTTTCAAGCTTACCAATATCTCTCATTGTATAACGCTTGTTTTCGATATACTTTACCTTTACATCGCTTGGATCGATTGTATATGGTGGAATCTTCAACTGATACAACACCATCGCATTGTCTGGGTCTTTTGGTGGAATTGGATTAATAGCTGAAATACCTCTTTGCACAAAGAAGTCACCATTTTTATCCAAGCAAATCTTATCATAGCGTGATAGATAGTAATCAAAATCAGTAATGATATCGCTATATGCAACAGGTAATTCTGATAGAGATTGAGTGCCACCTGAATAAGTGCCTGTATCTGACTGTCTTGGTCTAAAATCCAAACAATCTGCTAGATAATATTTTTGACCTGTCACAGATGATGTATAAACTGGAATATCTTCGTAAGAAATACCAGAATATGAATCTACTGAGAAGTAATCACCAGCACCATGAGCAAAGTACTTATATGTTACAGACAATGTACCTGTAGGTACTGCATATGCTGAATTGAATACAAGCTTTGATAGACCGTAATATGAATCTCTTTGACCGGTATCTAATGTATAGCGATTTGTTACGTTAACGGCTGCACCATCGATGATAGAAACAATCTGATAAACATCGCACTTATCCAATGTTACTGTCGAGCCATGAGAAAGACCTGATTGTGTTCTAGATGTAACAGTCTTAGATTTTACTGGTGCTGCAACGTGATTTGTGACTGATTTGCTTATTTTAGCAATAACTGTTACGTTAACACCAGCAAGGCCTGACATGTTTAATGTTGCTTGTCTGTTGTTTGTGCCACCCAGAGTTACGGAATTGACAGGGTAAACCAATCCATCACTGTCTTTTGTTACATGGAAATAAGTTGTTGTACTGGAGAAGCTAAAATTATCAGAACCAGTATTGATTGTTAACTGTGATGATCCGTTTGTTGTTCCTGTGAATACTCGTCTTACATCATATAATGTATCTACTGGTCCATTTGCTGGATCATATGTCTTGATGTATGTGTATGGGTTTTTGAATATCATTGCTGCATTCAAAGGATTTGGATCATATAATACAGCAATACCCGCTTCTAATACCGGTCGGCAAGATGGACCTGCGTTTCCGGCACCATTGACTTCGATGTATTTAACATCTTCGAATGTTTTTCCATTTGCTGTTATATCAATATCAAACAAATATAGCTTGTATTGTGTAGTTGTGCTATTTGGAGTACCAGAATAATGTTCAAATGATCTTACTCTAGCAGTACCAATAATTGCTGATGTAGAGTTGGAGTCAGTATGTTCTTTTAAATCAACTGCTTGATAATTTGTAATATCAAAAGTACCGCGGACGTTATCAACATATACATATTGTCCCATCGGCGCGTTAATTCGGACGTTATTTGCTGGTAATGTATCTCTACCTTTATCTACTGTTAGATAGGTTGTTGCTAGTGATTCAATTTCAAATCCATAAACATATGCTTTACCTGGCTTCAAACCTACAGCTAATTTAGATTCGACACCCGGAGAATTTGTGCTACCATCAAATACACCATAATTTGTAACACCGTTGGAATCGATAACTTCTAATGATTCTCTAACTTCAATACCAAATGGCTTTACTGTATAGCTACCAGATTCGTCATATGTGCGACGAGCCAAGGTTTTTTCAAGTTCTGAATATAGAGTTACGGATACTTGTTCTTCAACAATACCATCTTTTACCTTAATCAATGATACGAAATTATTATCTGTAATAGATGAATAATCAATTGCTGATAGTGTTAAATCAATTCTGTAACGATCTGCACCAGGTGCATTATAGTTAGTTGATCCTGATGCTGGATCGGCCAATGATCCATCATCGTCAACATCTATAATCATATCAGTGACAGACAACCCAATATTAGCAGATGGTGTATTATCATATTTTGAAACAACAATAGATTGAGTATCTACTTTAACAAAGAAACCGTTTACGAAATATACACCTTCTTTAATAGACGCCATAGAACCGACACCAGTTGCGGCTGATGCCTTTGTTGTTGCGCTATATTGTTCGAATGTTACTGTATCAGAATCATATGTTGTAATTGTTTCATTATTAGTAAATTCTGTAGCGGTTGTGAATGTTAGAGTTACGCCAGTATTTGATGCTGTGCAATTCTTACTTAATACGATGCCGCCGTTTGAATTGAAATATTTTACATATGTATTGGAAGGGATGCCTGTGCCAGAAACTCTTGTGCCTGGCACAATCTTACCAACAAGTGATGGTGTTACGTTTGTGATTGTTGGGTTTGTGTTTACTGTATTGGCTGTTGCTGTCTGAGAAGATACACCAGATAGATAACGGATCATTAAAGTATCTGGGTTACCGTCTTCCGCTGCAATACCTGCAATTACTTCTGCAATGGCGCCTGATGTAGTACCAAAAATCTTTTTACCAACAAAATTGGCTACATTAATACCGTTGCCAGACCATGTTGCTTCAAGTTTTAGATAAGGTACGTTTGTATCGATAGAAACGCCACCTGGAACGACCATCGCACCTTCACGGAAGATATGCTTGCCAAATCTTGAAATTTGGTTTTGGATGATTGTTTGTAGCTGTGTTAATTCTCTAGCTTGAACCGCGTAACCAGGACGAAAAACAATTCGAAGAAATTTCTTATCTTCATTGTAATCATCATAGTACGGGTTTTGATTAAAGTTATATGTCATTACTATTCCTATCGTTTTTTATCGCTTAGAATTCCAATACGATTTTGATATTTTCTGTCTGTGTGGTGCTTCTAACAATCGGCGCGCGGTTTTCTACATATAAAACACGACCCTTTAAAGTATTTATGCTAGATGCAAGATATACTGTGCCTGTTGCCGCAGAACCACCTGATAGAATTGGATTTGCAATCAATCCTACTTGTCTGAAATCATCGCTTGTTGGAAGACCAATACCTTCGTTGCCAGCAAAAGACAAGCTAATCATTAAGTAATATGCACCCAATTCATGTAACGCGGATGAACCGTGGCCCAATATTGGTTGACCAGATGCATAAGATGCTGCCGCTTCAACGTCAATTTGTTCTACGGCGCCACCTAGTGTACCAACTGCTGGATATGGTACTGGTAACCAATCTGTTGTCAAGAAATCTAATGCAGCACCAGTTGGTACAGTATATAGATATTTCCATATATAACCGTCGGACAGAGGACCTAAATTGGATGTTGAAGTACCGGTAGGTTCAACTGTAGAAACTCCGCCGCCGGCGGTAATGCATTTATAAACGTCATATGTAGAGTTCATAACATAGAAATTTGTAGTATACAAGTTTACGTTATTGTTAGAATAAGCTGCATATGTGACACCTGTTGTCCAGTTAATTCTTGGCACAACTGGATATACGTTTGTTTCTTGTACACGTTTTAAACCAATAATCTTATCTCTTGTAACAAGTTCCTGACCAAATAACTTATCTGTCGGGGTTGTTGGAATTTCAACGCCGTTGGAATCTACACCAAGACCGTTTGAATCGTTCCATGGATTGTTTCTACCAATAAACATGTATAGATAATCTCTGTTAGATGTTGCAGATGCAATTGATCTAACAAAGTTTTTTGCGTTTTGAATTCTTAATTCGCGTGTCATTAATGTAGCCATAGCTTACCTTACCTCTTGTAAATTTATTGTATTTATGTAATCGTTATTAGCGATCCTGGGGTATATGCTGCTAACCCTTCTAATCTTCTAGCCGGTGTTATAAGTGTATCAGGTGTTGCATATAATAATTTAGGATAATACGGGTTACTATCGATAGGTCTTGTCATCCATCCATGAAAATCAGTCAAACGCATATTACCATATGTTGTTGTAAATTGATTCAACTGTACCTGTAAATTATTCAATACCATTTTAGCTTGAACACTTACAACAGATGTAACTTTTTGTGTAGCAATTTCTATTATATATTTAACCCATGAAGCGGCATTCAATCCAACATCAACTGTTGTTTGTGATGATGTTTCTGATCCCAAAACTTTGGCAAATGCAATCATACCTGCCGGATGCACAGCTTTTTGCAACAAATCAAAATATGAATCAATTGCTACTGTTGACTGTAATTCATATGAATAATCTTGCCAGTAATAATTATCCTGCAATCTCTTATTTGAAGATGGTTGTCCATCTTCATTTAAATAGCGACCATTTTCTGTTACCAAACAACCAGTATTCGTTGTTGCTGCTGCGCCCGCGGCATTTGTCCCACCTGTATTAGAAAAATCTACTGTAACAGTGCCAAATGCCACTTCATTCAATTCATATGTAGCTAATTTAACACTTAATATCGCGCCAGTTGTGGATATAGTTTTTACAACACCATATGTAATTATGTCTTGGTTTGTAGTGCCTTCTCTAAGATAAAATGTATCACCTTTACGGTAACCGCTACCGCCATTTGTAATAGTTGGATCTATTATTCTAGCTTTGACGGTAGCGGTCATGACTGCACCTGTTGAATCGGTGCCAGTTAATGTTTGACCAGCTGAAAATGTACCTTTAATACTTGAAGTATTCAACACAACTTTGTAATATACACCTGAATGTTTTGTATTAAACGGTGTTACGGTTTCAATTAACGCGCTTCCTGTTGGTGTTGTAACAACGGTGCTTTCTAAAGCTGTTATATCTGTATTGACTAAGATAGATTTGTCTGATACCCATTTACCATCGGATGTTCTTAACAAATCTCTATTTGGATAATATATTGTTACATCTTCATTATATAGAATACGAAACAAGAATTTTATTGATTGTTCTGTGCCCTTTGTTCTGTAATATTCTTTGATATGCTTAACCAACAATGCTCTATTAACCAAAACGTCAGATGGAATTGATTCTAGATATTCTCTACGGAAATATTCAACATATCGGCCTAATGTCTTATCAACATCGCGGTCATCGTCTATTGATCCGATAGATTCTACCGGTCCTTCAGCTTCATTGATTGCGGCATTTCCGTCAGCAAATTCCATCCATTCATAATATGCTTTAAGGAAAGATGAAAATAATGGATGTTGATCCTGCACAAACTCAGGCAATTGAGTAGGTACTAAATTGCTTATTTTATGCTCATGGGTTCTTTTTGTATCCATTATGCTAACTTCAATCCTTCGACTGTAATTGTTGAATTGATATCATCAAATGCTATTAATTGTTCTCTGCCGTTTGTATATACGTTGAAATCTGGCAATTCTGTATCTGCAACCATACCTTTAGCTTTTTCAGTTTTAACAGCAAGGTATGTAACATTATCATTGACTAGAGAATCAATGCTAAATTCTGTCAAAACAATTCGTCCCGTGTTATAATCAATAGTGCCTGCATTTAGGTTTTGATATACTTTATTTTCTCCAGACATTCTATAAATTCTAATAACACCAGTATCTAGCGGCAACACTGAATGATGATCTGGCCAATCCATAAGCTTATATGCAATACCATCAATATAGAATTCATCACTTGTTAATGTATGTGGTTGAATTTTGTTGCTAAAATTCAATACATACTGCTTTGAAATGTTGGAATCTTCTGGTACTTCAAGTCTAATACTCAATTCTATATGAGTATTGTTACCAATAATATAATCACCAGTTTCATCAATAGTATTTGTCAATTTAGAGAAATACAATGTGGAATTAAAAGAATTCAATTCGCTTGTAAAGAAAGAATTGATAGAATCTAGTACTTCCTGCTTGATTTGACCTGCTGTCAATTCGGTTCTTCTGAAATTATACTTGACATGTGTATCAATAGTTACATACAAATACTGTGGATCGACAATATCTGGTCTAATAGCCAAGATGTTATACTTTGCCAATATTTCATCAATTATTTGCTGTTTTACAGTATTAGAAAAAGTAACATTTTCTTTTGGATTGATACAAATAAAGACTTTGCCGTAATATGGTGGATCGTTCTTTTCTCCACCCCATACGGAGACAGAATCAATATTTGTGTATTCTCTCAATAAGATAGCTGTATAATCATCTTCTGTTACAACTCTTTCTTGTGTCTGGTATACTTTTGGTGCAACCAATTTAACGGATGCAAGTGTTTCTGGTTCAGCACCACCGCCGGCTGATTCCAATGTTGTGATTGTAACCGCTGTTGAACCGGCGACATTAGATACTTTACTGAATACAGCACATCCATTTGCCGCGGGCCCTTCTGTAATTAGATATTCAAGTTTGATGATGTTACCAGTTTCAATTTTTTGACCCAAAATACCATCACCAAACACAACTTCATATTGTCCGTAATGATTTTTTTGTACGAAATAGATTTGATCATTATTGTTTAATGTAACTACACTTTCAGCTAGAGCAAATGTTGTAAATTCTGGATCAGAAATAGATGATTTTTGTTTTACTACAATGAAATCTGTGTCTATTTTATCACTTGGGATTGTATATCTTACGTTAGGATTCTGAATATCTGCTGTATATTGAAATGTAGCTGTGTATCCTTGGTAAATGTCAATATCTGCTGTATATACACCAGCGTTAGGTACAACACTGTATGCATCGTTTGTTAAAAATGTATAGGTAACACCATCAACGGTTGATGTAAATTTTGTTCCACGTTCAATGATTGCTGGATTTGGATTACCTGGATGTGTAAATGTTACTCTGATTTTTGCTCTAGCTGCTCTATATGATCTTGGTGTATAGCCGATTTCTTTTGCTCTTGAGTATACCGCGGATGGTGTAATAGCGGAATCTAGGAATGTTTCATTGTGCAAAAAGTTGCCGTAAACAGCAAGGTAATGTGTGTTATATGCTAGGATATCCAATAGAACAGAAAGACCTGCACCATCAAAATCGTAATCCTGGAATTCGGATTGCGATTTTAAATATTCTTTCAAGTTTGATTTTATACAGATCGGAAGAG
>ERZ650308.545-NODE-545-length-20356-cov-58.779075_pt1 | contig 20356 bp, 23 predicted proteins | sample MGYA00376244_ERZ650308 | MGnify/ENA primary metagenome ERZ650308 (study PRJEB26733, sample SAMN07839295) | wastewater metagenome | biome: small river; feature: stream; material: water | place: USA: North Carolina | collected 2016-04-26 ... | reverse complement strand
AATACAATTTGTTGAAGGACGAAGCGATGCGATTGGGATCAGCTTTTCAAAAAGTGAATTTCTTACGTGATTTGAAAGACGACAACTTGGTTTTAAATCGCACCTATTTCCCTGGAGTTGATTTGAATTCGTTTGATGAAAATGCTAAACAAGCAATTATTAACGAGATAGAGGAGGATTTTAAAGTGGCTTTTCAAGGAATTACCAAATTACCAATGGAAGCCAAATTTGGAGTTTATACCGCCTATGTTTATTACAAGAAGTTGTTGAATAAACTAGAAAAAACACCAAGTCACAAAATCGGTACTGCCCGAATCCGAGTTTCTAATTATACTAAAGCAGGACTACTTGCTCAATCTTTTGTTACTTACAAATTAAAATTAGTTTAAAATATAATTACAATGACAATGAATGAAATCCAGTTTTTTCTGATTTTCTTAGTTACTTTTTTAGTAATGGAATGCGTTACTTGGTGTACTCACAAATTTGTGATGCATGGTTTTATGTGGTATTTTCACGAAGACCATCACCAACCTAAATATGCGGGTATCTTTGAGCGCAATGACGTATTCTTTGTCATTTTTGCTATTCCAAGTATTACACTTTTCTATTTTGGTGTTGAGGGCGGATTGAATTATAAATTCTTCATCGGTTTAGGAATTATGTTTTACGGCATGTGTTACTTTTTGATACACGATGTATTAATTCACCAACGATTCAAATGGTTCAAAAACACTAACAATAAGTATTTAATTGGTTTGCGTAAAGCGCACAAAGTACACCACAAACATTTGGGTAAAGAACACGGAGAATGTTTCGGAATGTTATTTGTTCCATTCAAATACTACAAAATATAATGAAAGTATATTCATTAAAGACCGAACAGTTTGTCAATGCTAGTATTGAAGAATGCTGGTCTTTCTTTTCAAATCCAAAGAATTTACAAAAAATCACGCCGAGCGATATGGGATTCGAAATCACTGATTTTGATGAAAAAAACATGTACGCGGGACAAATTATTCAATACAAAGTTTCCCCTCTTTTTGGAATCAAATTAGGTTGGATGACCGTAATTACGGTTGTTAACGAGCAAAGCTATTTTGTAGACGAACAACGTTTTGGGCCTTATACTCTTTGGCATCACAAACACTTTTTTGAAGTAAAAGACAATGGTGTTCTTATGACTGATTTGATTCATTATGCGTTGCCTCTAGGTTTTATAGGTCGTATTATGAATAGTTTGGTGGTTAAAAATAAATTGAAAACCATTTTTGAATATCGAAAAGTGAAGGTGGACGAATTATTTAACGCTTAATAATGGCAAAAGAAGCAGTTTCTTTTTTCTGGTTTCGACGCGATTTACGTTTGGAAGATAATCTTGGTTTGTTTCAAGCATTGCAATCTCAACATCCAGTAATTCCTCTTTTTATTTTTGATGAAACTATTTTGGAACGTTTACCCAATAACGATCCAAGAGTAGGTTTTATTCATGAATCTTTGGCAGCTATCAATACTAAACTCCTTGAATTTGGCACTTCCCTTTTAGTAAAAAAAGGGAAACCCTCAGAAGTTTGGGAGTCATTACTATACGATTATAATATTCAAGAAGTATATTGGAATAAAGATTACGAACCCAATGCCATTCAGCGAGATCTTGCTGTTGACAATTTATTGGTAGCTAAAGAAGTTACCGTTTTAGCGTTTAAAGACCAAGTGATCTTTGAAGAAGCCGAGATTGTAAAAACCGATGGTTTACCTTATACCGTCTATACTCCATTTAAAAATAAATGGTTGGAAAAATACAATTCAATTGCTCCGGTTCAAGAATGGGACGCAACTCCTTTTTTTTCTAATTTTTTCAAATCTACGTTTGAGTTTCCAAGTTTGGGACAAATTGGTTTTATACCTAGTTCAATTAAAGTAAAGCCACATAATTTAAAATTAGTCGCTAATTACCACGAAACTCGTGACTTCCCTGCATTGGACAGCACATCGTATTTGTCTCCGCATTTGCGTTTTGGTACGGTTAGTATTCGCAAATTAGTGAATTGGGCCGTTCGGAAAAATCCAGTTTTCTTGAGTGAATTAATTTGGAGAGAGTTTTTTATGCAAATTTTGTTTCACTTTCCAAAAGTGAAAAATAGGAATTTCAAGTCGGCATACGATGGTATCGAATGGCGCAATGACGAAGCCGATTTTAAACGTTGGTGCGAAGGAAAAACAGGGTATCCAATGGTAGATGCAGGAATGCGTCAATTGAATGAAACGGGCTATATGCACAACAGAGTTCGTATGGTGGTGGCTAGTTTTTTATGCAAACATTTACTTATTGAATGGCAATGGGGCGAAGCCTATTTTGCTGAAAAATTATTGGATTACGAAATGGCGGCTAATGTTGGCAATTGGCAATGGGCTGCTGGTACTGGTTGTGATGCGGCGCCTTATTTTAGAGTTTTTAATCCTGAAATTCAACAGAAAAAATTTGACGAAAAAGGAATTTATATCCGTCAATGGATTGCTGAATTTGACTTAGGATACGGCCAACCAATGGTCGAGCATGCTATGGCTAAAGATCGTGCAATTGCTACTTACAAAGCAGGTATTGTAAAATAACTTCATAAAAAAAACTCCCGATAACTTCAAGAAGTTTCTCGGGATTTTCAACCTAACCCTAACCTAAAAACAATTAATTATTAGCTCAATTTATTTGAAATTAAACTAATAAACTCTTTACGCGTTTTGTCTTTTTCAAAAGCGCCTGTAAACGATGAAGTTGTCGTTACTGAATTTTGTTTTTGAATCCCACGCATTTGCATGCACATATGTTGGGCTTCTATTACAACTGCTACACCTAAAGGTTCTAGAGCAGCTTGGATACAATCTTTAATTTGGTCTGTCAAACGTTCTTGCACTTGCATTCTACGTGCAAAAGCATCAACTATTCGTGGAATCTTACTTAATCCTACAATTTTTCCATTTGGAATATAAGCTACATGCGCTTTGCCAAAAAACGGCAACATATGGTGCTCACACATAGAATATACTTCAATGTCTTTTACTACAATCATTTGTTGATGATCTTCTGTAAATAAAGCCGATTTTAATATTTGTAACGGATCTAATCCGTAACCGTGTGTAAGATATTGCATGGCTTTGGCCACTCTTTCTGGCGTTTTTTCTAATCCTTCACGGGTAACATCTTCGCCTAAATTTTCAATGATGGTTTTGTAATTATTAGATAATATATCTGTTGCTTCGGTATTATATTGTTCAATCTTTTCGTAGTTTTTCATTTAGTATTTTTCAGGTGTATGTATTAAATTTTAAAGCTGACAATTCCATAATCCATTTCAAATATTTGTCCGGATATCGATTTTGCTTTTTCAGAAATCAAAAAGTCAGCCATGTTTGCCACATCTTCGGGTTGCAAATAGCCTTTCATTGGATGGCGTTCGATCATATTTTCTTTCATACGATCGTTTCTCAATATTCCCGAAGCCAAACTAGTATCTGTAATGGTTGGTGCAATGGCATTGATGCGAATGCTGGAGGCTAATTCAGCTCCAAGTGATTTTACCAAACCTTCTACACCAGCTTTGGCAGTTGCAATACTGGCATGAAATGGCATTCCTAATTTAGCAGCAACCGTACTAAACAAAAGGATAGAAGGTTGGTTGCCTTTTTTCAAAACAGGCAAGTATTTCTGAATTACTTTTACCGCTCCAATCACATTGATTTCAAAGTCATTTCTAAAATCGTCAATACTCAAACTTCCAATTGGTTTTAAAGTAATGGAACCTGGGCAATATATCAAAGTATCTAAACTTTCAATTTCAGGAAGTGTATCTTGCAATACGTCTAACGAATAATGCGTAAGATTCGGATGTGTAATTTCTGGCGCATTTCTGCTAATAGTAACTACAATATTGTTTTCTAATTGTTGTTGCAAAATGGCATTACCAATTCCTTTGCTACCGCCAATGATGAGTATTTTTTTCATTTTATATAGTTTAGCGTTTCGCTATTTTGTTATTATTGATTTGTCTTTGGCGACTACACTTAAAACGCCCTTCTCTAAAATCACGTAATTTTTCGTGCTTTGTTTTTCTTCCTTGCACTCTAGTACGCCACATTCTAAAACTAGAAGGTTTCATTTCGGCACGCATGAGGTCAATAACTTCTTGTTCTTTTAACCCAAATTGCAGCAAAATAGCATCAAAGGTGGTTCGGTCTTCCCAAGCCATTTCGATAATGCGGTCTTTTTCGATATCGGTTAATTCTTTTTTCATTAGTTGTATTTCTGATAATTATGAACTTTTATCTCCGCCTTTAAATCAAACAATAAATTGTATAAACCAAAGAAAGTTCTGTTCATATAAATAAAATGTTTGGAACCACGGTTTCCATTCATCTTTCTTAGATTCGTATCGTTAGCAAAACGTTCTCCTAGTCGGGCAATTTTTTCAAAAAACAGTTCGTCAGAAAAATCAAATGTTTCTGATTGAAATGGTTGCGTAAACAAGGTCAACAAGTCGTAGAACATCGAAGTAAAATAAGTTACCTCTTCTGGGCTGTCATCTGTTCTCAGAATTTCAAGTTCAAATAATTTATCACTAAACAATACTTTATTATCAATGATTTCTTTTTTAACTAACTCGAAATAAGGAATGTAAAAGTCATTCGGAATGGCTTTCATACATCCAAAATCCAAAGCCACTAATTGGTTTTTTTCGTTGACCAAAAAATTCCCAGGATGCGGATCGGCATGCACTTTACGCAACACATGAATTTGGTACATGTAAAAATCCCAAAGGGCTTGACCCAATTGATTCCCAATTTCCGAGTTGGTATTGTCTTTTGTAAATTCAGACAAATGTTTCCCAGTCATCCAATCCATAGTAATGATTCTTTCCGAAGAATATTCTGGATAGTAATTAGGAAAAACCAAATGATCAATTTTAGAACAAGCGGCCACTACTTCTTGACTTTGTTTTAGTTCTAACAAATAGTTGGTTTCTTCAATTAATTTGTCTTCTACTTCTTTGAAGTACTTATCCGAATCTTTGCCTTGTAAATTGAACATTCGAATGGCAATTGGTTTTACTAAAGCCAAGTCTGATGAAATGCTATTCGCTACACCAGGATATTGAATTTTAACGGCTAATTTTTTATTGTTTTTTACTGCCAAATGAACCTGTCCAATACTCGCAGCGTTCACTGAATTGGGATTGAATTCGTCAAAAATTTCGTAGGGTGTTTTTCCCAAATTTGATTTGAATGTTTTCAAAACCAAAGGTGCTGATAGTGGTGGCACCGAAAATTGAGACAATGAAAATTTTTCTACATACGCTTGAGGTAAAAAGCTTTTGTCCATACTCAACATTTGAGCTACTTTCAATGCACTTCCTTTTAAACTTTTTAAACCATCGTAAATATCTTCGGCATTGTCTTCATTCAATTTATCGCGATTTAGTGTCGGATTGACTACTTTTTCGCCATAGTATTTTAAATAATTGACTCCTACTTTCGCCCCCGTTTGTACTAATTTGCTAGCACGTTCAATTTTAGAAGTAGGAATATAATCGATTGTTTTCATTTAGTTATGTTGTATTTTTTCTTTGAATAGGAATTTTCCAAAATCAATTAGGCTTTCTAATGGAGCGGTATTCATTAATTCAAAAGATGCTTTTACCGATTTTTCAATAAAAAGATCTGTTTTTTCAAAAGATGCAGAGCTGTCGTCTAACCAGAATTTCAGAGTCATCATCAGCTGAAACCAAGCTGATTCTTGTAACGCTTTTTCTTGAATTTCTTGGAACTTTTCTTGTTTCAAACGGTATTCGTCAGTAATGATTCCGCTAACAAAATCTTTAAATCCATTTCGTAAACTAGATAATTGCATCAAACCTTGTAATGGATTTTTGTTTCCTTTCAAACTCAACACCACATAGCTGCGGTTAGCCGATAGTAATTCAAAAAAAGTAAAGTAGAAACTTAGCATTTTACTTTTCATGTCATAGTATTCATAGTCTTTGTCCTTATCTAAAAGTTCTATGGTTTTAGCTAAAAAAGTGCTAAAAATTTCTTTTTCAACTCCTTCAAGCCCTCCAAAGAAATTGTAAAATTCCGTTTCTGTTAATCCATTTGCTTTCGCAAAATGATATACAGACTTTGGTTTTTCATTGTTTTCCAGGGTGTCTTGCATGAACATTGATACTATCTTGTCTTTTGTTAAAGTTGATTTTTTAGTAGCCATTTTCAAATCGTTTTCAAATTAGAGCATAAAGATATGAAATGTTTAACAAAATATAAAAAAAGTTAAACAAAATATTTGTTTATATTTGTAATGAATTCGAACTATAATACTAAGTCGGTTATGAAAAAAAATGTTCTTTTGACGGGAGGTACCGGATTTATTGGGAAAAAATTGACCGAATTATTAATTGCAAACGGTTTTTCTGTTTCGATTTTGAGTCGTTCAGTAAAACAAAATCATACCGACATTTCGTACTTTCAATGGGATGTTGACTCAGGGACCATCGATGAGGAAGCTATTTTGAAAGCCGATTATGTCATTCATTTAGCGGGAGAAAATATTGGCGCAAAGCGATGGACAGCAAGTCGGAAGAAAGCCGTATTGGATAGTAGAGTAAAATCTATAAAGTTATTGTATACCTGTTTGAAATTGAATAATAAAAAATTAGATGGTTTCATTTCAGCATCTGGCGTTGGTATTTATGGCGCAATTACTGATGAGCAACTTTGTGATGAAACTACTTCTCCTGCCCATGATTTTTTAGGAACGGTCTGTCAAGAATGGGAATCGGCTACTATTCCTATTCATGATTTAGGTATCAGAACTGTTCAAATTCGAACAGGATTGGTTTTAGGTAAAGAGGATGGCGTATTAAAACAACTGGCTCCTTTGTTCCGATACAAATTAGGGAGCGTTATCGGTACTGGAAAACAGTACATGCCTTGGATTCACATAGATGATTTGTGTCAGATTTATTTGAAAGCCATTTTAGATTCAACAATGCAAGGGCCATTCAATGCTGCGGTTAATGATAAAACAACGAACACCATTTTCTCTGAAATTTTAGCTAAAGTATTTGGCTATTCGATTTGGTTGCCAAAAGTTCCTGCTTTTGTGTTGCAATTAGTTTTAGGCGAAATGGCACAATTGGTTTTGAAAGGGAGGAGAGTTTCCTCTGATAAAATTGAAAAAACGGGATTCCAATTTCAATATACAGATTTAGAAAAAGCGTTACGCAATTGTTTGTAAGGCTAATGGGATTCTAAAATACAATCCAATTGAGTTTGGACTTTTTTAGAAACTTTTGCAATTATCATACTCGGAATTTTTATTTCAAAATCATCGGTATCAAGGATAAAGTTTGCTTGTAATTGGAGTTGATTTTTTGATTTCTTGAAAATCCCATTGACACTTAATGGTTTTGAAACCCCATGAATCTTTATCGTTCCGTTTATTTTTAAAATAGTCCCTTCGTTTGAAATTTTATCAATATCTAAATTAGGAATACTTCCTTTAAATAGCGCTCTTGGATATTTGTCACTTTCCAAATAAATTTCATTGAAATGGGTCTTCATTAAATCCAGCTTAAAATTAAAATCCTTGATTTTTACAATACAACTAATCGTTTTGTTTTTAGTGTTTATGGTACATTCAACGAAATTATTTTCTGCGGTGATTTCTTCAAATAAAGGAACTGAAGCCTCGAAACTAATGGTGCCCGATTGCGTTGTCCATCTTTGTTGCGAAGAGGCAGCAAAACTTAATGATAAAAATAATAAGCTGAAGAAAAGTTTCATAATCAATTTTGTTCTTAAATTAAAGATAGCAAATGATACTGATTAAACAAGGCGTTTTGTTTTAATTCAACTCAATAGAAACATTGTACTTTTTAAGACTCTCAATTGTTTCAATAGAACTGTAATCAAAAATTTCTTCGTGTAAATCCCTTTCTTTTTTCAAAGCAATTTGTTTAAGGCAATTGCAAAAACGGCGTACTTCTTTTAGATTAGAAATAATCAATCCAGGAACAGGGACGCTGTTTCCTTCTTTATCTTTGGCTACCATCGTAAAATAAGAAGAGTTGCAGTGTTTTATAACTCCTGTTTGAATGTTTTCGGCTTCTACTCGTATGCCAATAATCATTGAACTTTTTCCCACATAATTAACACTAGCTTTCATGGTCACCAGTTCGCCGACTTCAATTGGTTTTAAAAAATTGACAGTGTCAACTGAAGCAGTAACACAATAATTTCCTGAAAATTTAGCTGCGCACGCAAAGGCAATTTGATCTAGAAGGGATAAGATATAACCTCCATGGATTTTACCACTAAAATTAGTATGAGAAGGAAGCATTAGCTCTGAAATGCTGATATAGGATGAGGCTACGGTTTTAAAGTTGTTATTCATTATTCAGATTGATTTTCGTCTGTTTCGGCACGATTAATAATGTTGTCTGGCAGCGCTTTTTTGGCTTTGGCCCCCATTTTTTTCAAACGTTCTACGCTACTAATTAAGTTGCCCTTTCCTTCTACTAATTTATTCATAGCGCCAGCATATTCCACCTTACTTTCGTCAATTTTCTTCCCGATTTTAATTAAGTCGGCAACAAAACCTTCAAATTTATCGTATAATGCTCCCGCTTGACGCGCAATTTCTAAGGCATTTTCTTGTTGTTTTTGATTGGTCCACATACTATCAATGGTTCGCAAAGTAGCCAATAAAGTAGCTGGAGTCACAATGACAATATTTTTTTCAAATGCCTTATTATATAAGGAGGTATCTTCGTTCAAAGCCATCGCAAAAGCAGGTTCAATAGGAATAAAGAGCAACACAAAATCAGGACTTTCAATTTGGTACAAATCCTGGTAATTTTTGTTACCCAATTGTTCAACATGGCGCTTGATAGAATTGACGTGTTCTTTTAGGAAATTAGTTTTTAACTCTTCGTCTTCTTCATTGATGTATTTTTCGTAAGCGGTTAACGACACTTTAGAATCGACAATCATTTTTTTGCCATCAGGCAAATTAATAACAACATCCGGGAAAACGCGATTGCCTTCGTCAGTAGTAAAGGCTTGTTGCACTTCGTATTCACGACCTTTTTCTAAACCTGATTTTTCTAAAACGCGTTCCAGAACTAATTCGCCCCAATTGCCTTGCATTTTGCTGTCGCCTTTTAAAGCTTTGGTCAAATTGATGGTCTCTTTGCTCATTTGAATATTCATTTCGCGTAAGCCTAAGATTTGTTGGCGCAAAGCCGCATGGTAATCAATACTCTCTTTGTGAGTGTCTTCTACTTTTTTTTCGAATAATTGAATTTTATCTTGTAATGGCGTCAAGATATTTTGCATATTTTCTTTGTTCTGCTCAGTGAATTTATTCGATTTTTCGTCTAGTATTTTGTTGGCTAAATTTTCGAATTCTTTGGTAAATTTTTCCTGAAGTTGTTCTACTTCTTGTTTTTGTTCTTTATTGCGTTCCCAAAGATTCTCAAAATCAACTTCTTTTTTAGATAATTGAATGGCTAAGCTGTCTTTTTCGTTTCGAATGACTTCTTTTTCCAAACGTTCTTTTTCTAGCGCTTCTTTGAAATTTTGAATTTGGGCTTGACCCGCTAGTACCTTTTCTTCTAAACTGATTTTTTCAGCTTGTGTTTTAGCCGAAAATAGGAGTTTTCCAATATAGATACCAATAGCCAAAGCTACAATAAAGGCCAATAAAAAAGGAAGAATAGCAGTCATAGAAAGGATAAATTTAGAAAGTAGTAAAAGTAGGTAATTCTCTGAATTTGGTGCTTCAAAATAATTATTTTTTCTTCAATAATAATGTACTTTTGCCACAAATTGCAACCACATGTCTCACCAACATTTTATTATACATAAACCTTATGGCTATTTGAGTCAGTTTGTGTATGAATTAAAAAGAAAGAAACGGCTTTTAGGAGAATTGTATCCTTTTCCAGAAGGAACTATGGCTATTGGGCGTTTGGATGAAGATTCAGAAGGTTTGTTACTTTTGACTACTGATGGTAGGATGAGTGAACTCGTTCGTAGTAAAAAAGTAGAGAAAGAATATTATGTTCAGGTGGATGGTGTTATTCATCAAGAAGCAGTGGAGCAGTTGCAAAAAGGAGTCGAAATTGGATTTAATGGTAGAAAATACATCACGAAACCTTGCAAAGCATTCCTGATTCATCAAGTCCCTGCCTTTGGAGCTAGAGGAAAAAAGATTCGAGACGAACGTCACGGTCCTACATCTTGGCTTTCCATCACGATTAATGAAGGCAAGTTTAGACAAGTCCGTAAAATGACGGCATATGTAGGTTTTCCTACTTTGCGTTTGGTTCGTGTTCGCGTTGGTAATATTCATTTGAATGATTTACAAGCTGGCGAAGTAATTGAAATGAATGATTTTCAAATCGAAAATAAATAAAAGTATGTTAAACATCGTATTGGTTGAACCTGAAATTCCGAATAACACAGGTAATATTGGTCGGCTTTGTGTAGGAACAGAAAGCAAATTGCACTTGATTCATCCTTTTGGATTTGTAATCAACGACAAGAATTTAAAACGTTCGGGTTTGGATTATTGGGTACATTTGGATGTGACTGAATACCAGAATGTAGACGAATGGCTGAATCAAATTCCAGACCGTTCCCGTGTCTTTTTGATGAGTTCTCACGCCTCAAAATCGTATTTGGAAACCGAATTTCAAGACGGTGATTGGTTGGTATTTGGCAAAGAGAGTGTAGGTTTAAGCGCTGGGGTCTTAGCTTTGTTTGAAAATCATTTGACTATTCCGATGTCGCCATTAATTCGCAGTTTTAATATTGCCAATTCGGTTGCTTTTGTGGTGGGTGAAGCCAAAAGACAAATCGGCTTGAAACGTTAAATCTGTTATCCTTTGATTACGAATTTTCCTTTTTCGGCATCAAAACTAATATGTTCGTCCTGAAATAAGGTATTGAAACTTCCTTTCATAATTAAATTACATGGTTGGTCTTGCACCACTGATTCGGGAGTCATTAGGATCATTTCGTCACTCAACTGAATGGCCATATCAATATCGTGTGTAGAAAACAAAATCGATTTTCCAGTTTCCTGGGTTAGTTTTTTTAAAAGTTTGAAAAGGGTAACTTTGTGCAATAAATCTAAGTGAGTAGTAGGTTCATCCAAAATAATCAACGGCGTATCTTGTGCCAATGCACGTGCAATAAGTACGATCTGTAATTGCCCATCACTAATTTCAAAATGACGTTTATTAGCCAAATGACTAATTTGTGTCAGCTCCATTGCTTCATTTACTTTTGCAATATCCTCAGTTGAAAGTTTTCCAATCCAATTCGTATACGGTTGTCTTCCTAATGCAATGAGTTCAAAAACGGTTAAGTTACTTGGCGGTAATGTATCCGTTAGTACTACACTTAAATGTTGTGCTAAAGTCAAATTATCTAAGGAATGAATGGCCTTATTTTCTAGAAAAACGGTACCTGAAAGTGGTGATTGGATTCCAATTAAAGTGCGTAAAAGCGTTGATTTTCCAATACCATTGGCACCAATTAAAGCTGTTAGTTTTCCTTTTTCTAATGAAACAGAAACTTGAGAAGCAATAGTGGTACTTTTATTTTTATTGGTGTACCCAATTCTAATGTCTTTGGCATGTAAAATAATAGTGGGCTCCATTAGTTCATCAATTTACGTTTGCGAATAAGTAACCAAATTACAATTGGAGCACCTAAAATAGAAGTAATGGCATTGATTGGTATGACAATTGCTGAATTAGGTAACTGCGAAATACTATCACAAACTAACATAATCATCGCACCAAATAATAGGGTGCCCCAAAATAAAATCAGGTGATTACTGGTTTGAAAAACTAATTTGGCGATATGTGGAACCGCCAAACCAACAAAGGCGATTGGCCCAGCAAAAGCAGTAATACTTCCCGCTAAAATACTAGTAGCTAAGATGATTACAAATCGAGCTTTAGTATAATTCAATCCTAAACTCTTAGCGTAATTTTCTCCTAAAAGCAAACTGTTTAACGGTTTGATACTTACCAAACTTAAAATCAATCCAACTACAACACAAACAGACAAAATAGCAATTGATGTCCAAGATAAATTACCTAATGTTCCTAACGACCAGAAGGTGAATTTTTGTAATTGTTCAGCGGTACTAAAATAGGTTAACGTGCCAACTAAAGCATTGGTCAAACTACCAAACATTAATCCTACTATGAGAATCGCCATGGTATCTCGCAATCGTTGGGCTACAGCCAAAACCGCTAGTAAGACTAGAAAACTACCCAAACTGGAAGCCAACACAATTCCGTAAGACGAGAGAATAAATTCACTAGCAAAGGCGGGTAAAAAGGCCGATCCTAATATCACTAAGGCTACTCCTAAACTTGCTCCTGAACTGAGTCCAAGTACATAGGGGCCCGCCAAAGGATTTCGAAATAAAGTTTGCATTAAGAGTCCGCTAATGGCTAAACCCATTCCTACTAAAATTGCCACAATAGCTTTGGGTAATCGGTAATCCATTATGATATATTCCCAGGATGATTTAGTGGCACCCGAACCGAATATACTTAGGCATACTTCTTTTAATGGAATAGCAACAGCACCGATACTAATATCAAGGAGCAATAGGAAAACCAATCCTAAACTCAGGAATATAAATAGTATAGTATTTCGGTTCGTAGTATTCAAGTTAATTTAGTTTTTCAAAAAAATAAGGATGATGATTTGGGAGTAATTCTGGATGAAAAATAGCAATCAAATCTTTCAGTACCCAATCTGGGCGAGTGGCAGACCATTCAAAAAACAAAATTCCCCCTTTAGCCCCTTTGTGTAATGCGTACGAATATACTTTTTTATTTTTAAACGCCTCAAATTTGGCATAATGCGGATTGCTATTATTCATTTCTTTAATAGACGAAAAATCACCTGGGGCAATCCAAAATTCCGCTTTTTGTGCTTTTTCTAAAATAGTTTCAAAAGGCAAAGTTAAACTTCCTGTTCCTTTGGTATTGGCCCATAAATAATTGGATTGCGACTCTTTTAAAAACAAAGCCATCCAACTTTCTCCTTGAGGAACAAACCATTGATCTTGGTACATAGCACCACTCATAACAGTTGGTTTGTATGGTGCTTTTTTGGCTAAAGCCAAAGTAGTATGGTATTCTTTTTCAATGGATGAGAAAATTGTTTTGGCTTTGGCATCCATGCCATACAAAGCACCAAAAAATTTAATCCATTCTGCTTTTCCAAGTGGTGATTGTTCGTTCCAGTCACCGTTTAAAAGAACTTTCAATCCACTTTTTTGTAAATTATCTAGTGTAGGATTGCTATTATTTAAACCAAAACTTACAATCACATCGGGCGCCATATCAATCAGAATTTCGGTATTGAGCGTTTCATTTGTTCCAACTTCTTTTACGCGTCCTGCATCGATTCGTTTTCGAGTTTTAGGTGACGAAATAAAATCCGTATTAGGAAAACCTACTAAGCTGTTTTCCACGCCTAATATTTCTAAAGCAGGAATATGAGTGGTAGAGGTGACCACGATGGATTGAATAGGAACTGAAATTCGGGTGTACTGTTGTAAACTATCGGGAATTATGCCATTTTTTTCTTGTAAAATATAGGTAAACGGTTGTGTGGCATTGGGCCAAGGATGCGTAATTTTAAGAATGGAATAGCCTTTATGATGGTATATTTCTAATCCTTTGGCGTATTGAATTTCATTTTTTTCTGGACTTTGGGTTGCTGATGAACGCGCATTATTTTGTTTGCAACTACTTAGGAGTGCAGCAAAAAGGAAAATAAATGTAGAAATAAATGATTTCATCGCTTTGATTACAAGAATTGCAAAGGTAGGTGTAAACGGTTTTAAAATTCAAATTTAATTTTTTATCCCAAACTTAGCCTTATCTTTGTTCGCGTATTGAGGTTGCTTTTTTGATTTTCAAAATAGCATTAAAAGGGAATTAGGTGCAATACCTAAGCTGTACCCGCAACTGTAAGCTACCAAGCTTGTTGTTATCTACAAAACCATTGTTCGGCAACGAATGAGAAGGTAAACAACAAGACGCAAGCCAGGAGACCTGCCTATTACATCGAGTATCAAACTTTCGGGAAAAAAGGTTTGGGTATGGGTAATTCTATACTTTTCTCCCAATTTATTAGTAAAGTAACAGTGTTACTGTTGCAAAATGTTGAATTAAATGAACAAGAAAAAGGTTCGTATTAGCGTATTATTAGCGCTAATATCGTCTTGTGTTTTCGCGCAAGAAAAAGAAATTACAGCTTCTCAACAGGAGCTAGACGAAGTGGTGGTATCAGATTCCAAATTTGCTATGGCAAAAGAAAAATCGGGAAAAGTAATCATCAACATTACTACCAAAGAGTTGCTAAATCGACCAGGACAAAGTGTAGCAACCATTTTAAACACGGTTGCTGGGATCGAAATTAACGGGAATCAAAGTGTTTCTGGTAAAAACTTAGGCTATTACATTCGTGGAGGTAAAAACAGTCAAGTACTTATCCTGATTGATGGAATTCCGGTTAACGATGCCTCAGGAATTAGCATGGAATACGATTTGCGTTTGCTTCCTGTCGAACAAGTAGAAAGTATTGAGATTATGAAGGGAGCGGCAAGTACTTTGTACGGATCTGGAGCAGCAACAGGATTGATCAATATCAAACTAAAAAAATCGGGTAAAAAATCACTATCTGGGAATGCGTATTTTAATGTGGGTACCAATGCCACGGCAACCCATCAGAATCAAAAAGCAGCCGATTTTAATCAAGGGTTTTCTATTAATGGAAGAACCACTAAACTAAGTTATTTTGCTGCTTTGAACAGTGCAGAAACTAAAGGGATTTCTCAAATTGCGCCACCAAATCCAAATGTCAACTATGAAGAAGATCCTTTTTCACGTTTGAATTATATGGCGAAAGTAGGTTATTCTGTTTCGGATAAAATGACTTTAGATTTTTTTGGGAATTACGATCAAATTAAAAATGATTATGATGGAGGATTTGATGATACTGGAACTAGCGATACCAATTTAAACAAAACAAGTTCGAAACAATTTCGTTTTGGCTTTTCTCCTAAATTCAAATACAATAAAGGTGAATTCGTTTTAAATTCAAGTTTGAATAAACTCGTTCGTTCTTACGATGAGTTGGATACCTATTCGAATTCGGTTGGTTTTTCACAATATGAATCGAGAAGCGTGAATGTAGACGGATTTAATAAATACCAAATTAGTGATTCTTTCTATTTGGTTTCGGGTTTACAGTATCAATTTCACGATGCTAATAGTGTGACTCCTTATGGAAATATTACCAAAGAAAATACTAAGTTCAATATGATTGATCCTTATTTAACTGGAGTTTACACTTCGAGTTTAGGTTTCAATTTGAATGTAGGTGCACGATGGAATAGTCATAGTGCTTATGGCAATCAATTAGTCTACAATGTGAATCCTTCGTTTGATTTTCAAACACTTCCATTCAAAATTATCAGTTCCTACAGTACCGCTTTTGTTACCCCAAGTTTGTACCAATTGTATTCTCCTTATGGTAATTCTAGCTTGACACCAGAAAAAAATAGTACTGCTGAGGTAGGTTTTGAAACGCAATTAGCTAATAAAAAAATACGATGGAATGTGAATGGCTTCTACAGAGAACAAACCAATTTCATTGGCTTTTATTTCAATCCAACTACCTATGCTTCTAATTATATTAATATTGATGGCTTAAATAAAGCCAAAGGAATTGAAACAGAAATTCAATTTGTTTTGAGTAATCAATTGAAATGGAATTCAAACTATACATTTACTCAAGTTGATGAAGCCTTAGATCGGTTAATTCCAAAGCACAAATTAAATTCTTCGTTAGATTATAAAGTTTCAGATCGCCTTTTTTGGAATGTGAGTTACCAATACATTGACGCTAGAAAAGATGCTTTTTTTGATGGGAATACCTATGCAACCAACCAGGTTAATTTAGGGTCCTATCAACTAGTAAATACTCTAGCTCGGTATGAAATCATTAAAAATAGATGTTCTGTATTTGGTTCGGCACAAAATATTTTTAATGTTGATTTTGTGGAGAATATGGGTTACAGTACTTTGGGTCGCAACTTTAAATTTGGGATAACATTGAATTGGTAAACGCTATATACTTATAAATAAAAAAGGCTTTCTAAATTTGAAAGCCTTTTTTGTATAATGTTATTTAGTCCAATGCTTTTTGGAGTCCTGCCGGTGCTTTTTCTAAATACATTTGATTGCCAAATGGATTCATGGATTTAGAGTCCCTAAAGAAATTAAATTGTGTACCGGTGCTTTGTGTTGTCATTTTTCCAGTTCCTGTAATTTTGGCTATAGCCAATTTTAATAAAGGTTCATTCACGTCGCCAAGTACTCCAAAAGTACTAATGGTTTCTTTTAACTCATGAGTAGGTGTCAATCCGTTAAAGTAATCACCAAAGCCATCGGAGTTAACAATTTTTAGCACGATAGGCTGCATGGCATATTTGTGTTTTGGATTTCTATTGGTTGCCGAAAAATCAGGTGAATCATATAAGGTTACTGATCCTACATTTTTTCCTGTGGTCACATCGCCAATCTGAACCACATTGATATGAGGTTTTAGACCGTTAATAACGAGTTCACTCGCCGATGCGCTACTTTTGGTTGTCAAAATATATACTTTTGACATATTCACACTATTGATAGGAGTGGATCCAATTTTATCTGTAAAGAAATTACGTAAACCATTAGGGTCATTGGTTTCAAAGTAGGAATTGATTTTGGTGTTCCATTGTTGTTTTGCAAAAACTTTTCCGGTAAACTGCCCTGTAATCATACTGGCCAAATAAGTAGCAGTTCGCACAGAACCACCACTATTATAACGTAAATCCAAAACCAAATCGGTAATGCCTTGTGTTTTAAAATCACCAAAAGCGGCATTCAGTTGAGAATCAAAATCAGCATAAAAACCGTTGTACATTAAATACCCAATCTTCTTAGCGCCAACTGTAATTACATTTTTAATTAAAATTGGATTTTCGGATAAGGTTGTTTTTGTTAATTGTACTGTTTTTCCATTGGAAGAAAAGGTAGTTCCATTATAATCAGCCATGTTTAATGTATAATTATCATTGGTTCCAAACAATAAACTTTGGTAATTTGTTGTTGTCAACGGGGTACCATTTACGGCTGTAAATATTTCGCCTCTACGTATGTCTTTAGTCGATGCATCCGAACCTGGGATAATGTAACGGACATAACCAAATACTTCAGTAGTACTGTTGGGTTTATAACTCAAACCAAACTCTACCCCATTGTTTTTTGTGATTCCTTGTAGCGATTGTTCTAAGGTTACATAGTCATCCACCATCCAACTGAATCGATCAATAGTGGGACTCACTCGTAACGCATCAAACAAGTTTTGAGGCACTTTGTAGTTGGTTAAAAAGGCATCAAGTGCAGCTTGATTGGCAAATCGGTTGTCCGCTAAATTAGCAACGTCTGTTTGCCATAAATAATACTGATTCAATCCTTTCCAAATAAAGTTTTGAACTTCTAAATTGGCTGTTGATGAGGATGAACCTACAATAGTGTCATCTTGATCCTTTTGGCATGCTTGAGCAGTTATAAGCAGCAACAATAGTAGTATAAAAAAGGGAATGAATTTTTTCATAATGCGATTTTAGAATTCGATTTTAAAAGTAAAAATACAAACTTTTATACTATATTTTCATAAAAATAGTAGCCTACTTTTTGAGAACGTTTCATTTTTAATTAATACATTTAGCACTATAAATACTTTATTAGGATTATTATGAGAAAACAATTAGTTGCTATTTTATTTATATTGATTTCCAATTCATTTTATGCCCAATCTGTTTTTGATCAATTTGATGGTATTGCGGGTGTTGATGCTATAACCATCAATAAGAAAATGTTTGATTTGATGAGTAAAGTTAAATTGGACGCTTCAGATAAAGAAACGACGCAATACATGAGTTTAATTAAGAAAATAGATAACCTTAAAGTATACAGAACACAAAATGAACGGATTTCTATTCAAATGCGTTTAACTGCTGAAAAATATGCAAAAACAGCAGGTTTATCCGAACTGCTTTCTACATTTGAAGGAGGTAAAAGAGTGAAAATACTTGCTAAACAGGGTGGGAGTGATACCCAATTAAAGGAGTTGCTCTTGTTTGTTGAGGGAAGCAAGACAGAGGATACCGTTTTGATGTCAATTACGGGTGATTTTGATTTGAATGAAGTACCTGCTCTAACGGATAAAATGAAAATTCCAGGAAGTGCTGAGTTAAGGAAAGTGGGGAAGAATTAATTTTTTTTACTTAGGTTTTCCAAAATTAAAAACACCAATATTGGTGTTTTTTTTATTTCATGTTTTTGGACTGACTCCGTCTTTTCTTCAAAGCGGAGCTTTGAAAAAACAAACGCTTAAGAATAATTTCAAGTCAGATTGATTATTTATCAAGCGTTTTTTATGGATTGGGAAGTGATTTTAAAACTGATTTTGTATAAAAAAAAACGTAGTTAATAATAATATTACGACAAATATGTTTAGGAATGTTTTTCTAAAATTTGTCGTTCTGTTTATTTTATCTTCTTTGTATAAACTATATAAATGAAAAATAAGTATTGCAAATATTGATACATAAAAAGTATATAATGCATAAATCTCGATTTTTTCATTACTATGTCGTATAAATGAACGATATGCAATGTAGCATATGAAGTATATTACAGCAATGATTATCTTAGTTTTTTTTGACATAGTATTTTACTTTTTATTTTGTAATTATAAACGTATTATTTTGATTAAATTAATTATTTCATTACACATTCATAAAGATCTTGTTTTGCATCATCTTTGCAAAAATAATGTGTCGTCATGCAATATGCAGCTGAAATCAACCCTCCAGTCCCTCCAGTGAAACCTGCCGCTACAACAGCAAATCCTCCACAAAACCCAAAATCGCGATCACATTTCCCAAGTTGTTTATTGTATACTCTTATACAATCCGTTGTATTTGTAGTTGGTGTGACATCATACTTTTGGAAAACATTCGTGTAAAATTTTTCACTAATCAAAGAATTTGAAAATTTAATAAACGAATCATCAAATGACTTGTTAAAAAGTTCTTTACGTTTCTCAAGATTCAATTTGTACAAATTTGGATTGTCTTGTTTGAAACTTAATTTTGCATTTAATTGATTCTTAAGTAAATTTAAAATTACTTCACTATTTTTCATTCCACTATTTTCAAATGTTTTTTTAATTTCATCTTCATTTTTTGAGTTGTATAATGTTGTAACAAAATTTGCATCAAATAAAAGATGGTCATTTTTTGATAATTCTTGTTGAATAATCAAATTACTTTTTAAAATGTAACTTGAAAATACTTCAATATTTTTTGAGAGAGTTACTTTCTTTAACGTAGATTCAGAACTTAGATCTTTATTATCTGTTGAGCAAGATGGAAAAGCAAATATCAAGATAAATGTTATAAAACTTTGGGTAAAGTTTAATTTAATTTTTTTCATGATTTAATAAGATTTGGTTAGGTGTTACAAATCTTAAAAAGTTTTTTTAGACTTCCTAAATATAAGTTGGAATACATTATTCTTTAAAGGAATATGTCTTTTATTCATAGCTGTTTCATCGCATTTTTCAAATTTTTTTTGTAAAATTGTACGTCCCCATATAAATACTACATAACTAAAATGTAATCTATGTTAAAAATTATTGTACTTGATGCCATTCGTTTGGCAAGATTTAAAAAAAGAATGAAGCAGGAGGAAGTAGCTGTAAAGTTAAATGTAACTCAAAGCTTTTATTCAAAAATAGAAAATGGACAGTCAGAGTTAACACTATCTTTATTAGAGCAATTAGTCGATGTTTTAGAAATTGATTGTATGGATCTAATAAAAGAAGTAAAGAGATTGAAATAACCTCATTAAATTATACATATCTAAATTAGATTGTATAGGTTGGGTTGACTACGTCTTTCCTTCAAAGTGGCCCTTTGAAAAACAAACGCTTAAAAAATAATTTCAAGCCAGCTTGATTATTTGTTAAGCGTTTGTTTTTATTCGTGACCATGGAGGGATTTGAACCCTCACGCCCTTGCGAGCACCACCCCCTCAAGATGGCGAGTCTACCGTTTCTCCACATGGCCTTAAAAAAGAAAAGGTCATTCGAAAAACGAACAACCTTTTGTGACCCGACTGGGGCTCGAACCCAGGACCCCATCATT
>ERZ650308.544-NODE-544-length-20391-cov-51.716168_pt1 | contig 20391 bp, 15 predicted proteins | sample MGYA00376244_ERZ650308 | MGnify/ENA primary metagenome ERZ650308 (study PRJEB26733, sample SAMN07839295) | wastewater metagenome | biome: small river; feature: stream; material: water | place: USA: North Carolina | collected 2016-04-26 ... | reverse complement strand
GCTTAGATGAGTACAGAATCACGAATCGTGGTGGAAAAGGTGTGAAAACATTGAACATTACCGAGAAAACGGGTCAATTAATTTCGATCAACGCGGTGACTGATGCTGATGATTTGATGATTATCAACAAATCAGGTTTGACTATCCGTATGGCGGTGGAAGATCTTCGTGTGATGGGACGTGCAACTCAAGGAGTAAAATTAATCAACATCAAAGGAAACGATTCTATTGCGGCGGTAACCAAAGTAATGAAAGATGATCCTGCCGAAGTAGAATTAGACGAAGACGGTAATCCAATTGAAGTCGAAGTGATCGAAAGAGTAAAACCAGTTCTAGAAGTACTAGAAGATGATGGTGCTGCTGATGATGACGATGATGAAGATGAAGAAATCGTTGACGATGAAGAAGGTGATGACGCTGACGAAGACGATTCAGACGAATAAATTAAAACAATATTTAAAACCAATCAAATTTAGAATACTATGAAAAGTAAATATGTACTACTAGCATCAGCTTTGTTGATATCAGTTGCCACTTTTGCTCAAAAAGACCAAATTAAAGCAGCTGAAAAAGCATTAAAAGCAGGAAATGCTCAAGAAGCAATCACTATTTTACAAGGCGCTGAAGCGGCTTCAGCAGCAGCTCCAGATGCTGAAAAAGCACAATTCCAATTTGTAAAAGCGAATGCACACTTAGCTTTAGCAACAAAAAATGAAAATACGGATGCTAATCTTTCGGCTGCTGCCAAAGCCTATCAAGAAGTGTTGTCAATTGAGAAAACTTCTGGTAAAGCCAAATTTTCTGCCCAGGCATCAACTTCAATTATTGATGTTAAATACAAATTAATCAATGCGGCTATCGCTGATTCCAAAGCAGAAAAACATGCAGCTGGAGCTAAAAAATTATATGATGCCTATTTGTTGGATAAAAAAGACACCATCAATTTGTATTATGCAGCCTCTACTTATGTAAATGCCAAAGAATATGAAACAGCTTATAATGCTTATGACGAGTTAAAAAAGTTAAACTATTCTGGAATGGGAACTAATTTCTATGCAGTGAATAAAATCAATGGTGAAGAACAATTTTTCCCTACTGCTAAAGAAAGAGACCAAATGGTAAAGTTAGGTACTCATGAAAAGCCAAGAACAGAAGATATTCCATCTAAAAGAGGTGAAATCTATAAAAATATGGCCTTGATTTTAGTGCAAAACGGTAAAGTAGCCGAAGCAAAAAAAGCAGTTGCCGAAGCAAGAGCAGCTAATCCTGAGGATACCTCATTAATTTTGACTGAAGCCAATTTGTATTTGGATACTAAAGATTATGATACTTATAAAAAATTAATAACTGAAGTTTTGGCACAAAGTCCAAACGATGCAGACTTAGTTTTTAACTTAGGTGTAATTAGTTATAATGCTAAAAATTTAGTAGACGCTGAAAAGTATTACAAAAGAGCCATTGAAATTAAATCAGACTACGTGAATGCCTATTTGAACTTGGCTATTTTAAAATTGGATGCTGACAAAAAATTATTTGAAGAAATTCAAAAATTAGGCAACTCTGAAAAAGATAACAAACGTTATGAAGTGTTGAAAAAACAAAGAGAAGCAGTGTTTACATCGGCATTGCCATACTTAGAAAAAGCATCTGAATTGGACGGTACAAACGAAGAAGTAAAAGGAACTTTGTTAAGTGTTTACAGAGCGTTAGAAATGACTGAAAAAGCAAAAGCTTTAAAAGCTAAAATGAAAAAATAGTTTTCATTCTATAAATCCAAAAAAAGCCGAATTGAAAAATTCGGCTTTTTTATTTATATAATTTTTTTGATTACTCTTAGTTTGTGGGTGTGTTTTTGTGTTTCGGGATTAAAAATACCCAAATGATCCAGACGGTCAATCCGAACTTTTCCACTAGCATGAATAATGTAATTGTTTTCCATTATAATACCCACATGGATGATATTACCCTCTTCGTTATCAAAAAAAGCTAGATCTCCGGGTTCACTTTCTTCAATAAAACTTAAGGCTTCCCCTTGAGTTGCTTGTTGCGAGGCATCTCTAAACAAATGGTAGCCATTTAATTTATATACCATTTGGGTAAATCCTGAGCAGTCTATACCGAAAGGGGTTTTTCCACCCCAAAGGTAAGGCGCGTTTAAATACATAAATGCTGTTGCAATTAGTTTACTTTTATCTTGTACGCCACTAGTTTTTGTACCATCAAATTCAAATTGAGCGGTATTGATATCGTCATGATTTAAAAAAGATAGCGATGCTCCTAAAGGAATAGGAAGTAAAGTATTATTAGGAGCTGAAATATAGTCGATCAAATCAGCATTTAAAACAATTGGTTCTTTTGAGAGTGTGTTGTACGCTGCTTCAGAAATCATTTGAAATTGTTTGGAGTCAACCCAACCTTCATAAGCATCATAATGCAATCGGATTCGGCGCCATTGTTTTAATTCTTCTACCACTTCAAAATGTTCACCAAACAAGACCTGAGAAACAATTTCGCTTCTGTCGCTAGGTTCCGCTCGAAGTGGGATAATGGCTAGGTTACAAATTCCAAACATTTAAAACTTTTTATTGTTTATGATCGTAAATCAAGTGACTGATTTAGGCTCTTTCAATTACTATTGCCGAAGCACCACCGCCACCATTACAAATGGCTGCTGCTCCGATTTTTCCGTTATTTTGTTCTAATACATTCAATAAGGTTACAATGATTCGTGCTCCTGAACAACCCAATGGATGTCCTAAAGAAACGGCACCACCATTCACATTGATTTTGTTTAGATCAATATTTAATATTTTGGCATTTGCCAAACCAACTACTGAAAAAGCTTCGTTAAACTCAAAATAGTCAACATCTTCAATAGTAAGATTTACTTTTTTCAAAGCCTTGGGTAATGCTAATGCTGGACTTGTTGTAAACCATTTTGGTTCTTGCGCTGCGTCTGCGTAAGAAAGGATATACGCTAGCGGAGATAAACCCAATGCTTTTGCTTTTTCCTCACTCATAATTACCAAAGCAGCCGCCCCATCATTAATGGTAGAAGCATTAGCAGCAGTAACTGTCCCTTCTTTGGTAAAAGCGGGGTTTAAGCTACTAATTCTATCTAATTTTACGTTGGTATACTCTTCGTCTTTTGAAACGATTACAGGCTCTCCTTTACGCTGAGGCACTGCGACCGGAACAATTTCGTTATCAAATTTTCCGGCTTCCCAAGCTTTGGCACTTCGCTCATAGGATTGAATAGCAAATTGGTCTTGTTCTTTTCTGGAAATTTTATATTCGCTAGCACAAAGATCGGCACTTACTCCCATGGCAGTGTTGTCATAGGCATCGGTAAGTCCGTCTTTTTGCATTCCGTCTTGTAAGGTGGTTGGGCCAAATTTTATTCCCGCTCGTAGATGGGTGTAATGTGGAATCAAACTCATGTTTTCCATTCCGCCTGCAACGACAATTTCGGCGTCATTAGATTGAATGGCTTGAGCAGCAAACATGACTGCTTTCATTCCAGAGGCACATACTTTATTTACGGTTGTACAAGCTACTGAATTAGATAACCCAGCAAATAGGGCTGCTTGTCGAGCAGGAGCCTGGCCTACGCCAGCTTGTATCACATTTCCCATGAACACTTCATCAACTAAAGTAGGATCCAGATTGATTTTTTCTAGTGCACCTTTAATAGCAATAGCTCCTAATTGTGGGGCAGGAGTAGTTGCTAATCCTCCCATAATACTTCCAATAGGGGTTCTAGCTGCGGCAACAATAACGACTCTTTTGTTCATAGCACTTTTTACTAGTTGATGTAGCAAATTTACTCTTTTTTATAGAAATTCAAATTTTGATTTCAGTATTCTGATTAGAGTCAATTTATTTATTGCTAGAGGCTTGATAGTTAAGTGATTTAATAAAAATCACGAAATAAAAGTAAAAAAAGGCACAAAATAGTTGTGATTAATACAATGAAGTGCTACATTTGCCACCGCAAAATAGGACACGTTCTTTGAGCTTGGAGAGGTGCCAGAGTGGTAATGGAGCAGATTGCTAATCTGTCGACGAGCAATCGTCGCCAGGGTTCGAGTCCCTGTCTCTCCGCTTATTTAATTTTGCTTTTTCGGGGTGTAGCGTAGCCCGGTTATCGCGCCTGCTTTGGGAGCAGGAGGCCGCAGGTTCGAATCCTGCCACCCCGACAACAACAATACTGGTCGCATAGCTCAGCTGGATAGAGCACCTGCCTTCTAAGCAGGCGGTCGAAGGTTCGAATCCTTCTGCGATCACCATAGAGGATTTGACTATTTTTTTAGTCAAATCCTTTTTTGTTTTATCTCGTAAACCCTTGTTAATACTGGTAATTTCATTTAGGATTGGATTCAAATTAGCGGTTCGAACTTTTTTATTTTCAAACTGAAGATTTTTTCCAAATATCGAACCAACTATTCTTCTTTTACGCTCTAAATCAGAGTTATTGTATTGATTATCAATAGCTACAAACTTTTCGGTAGCTGATTTATAGAGTTCCACTAGCTTTTTATTGTCTTCTGATGATGCTTCTTTTGATTTTAGTTCTGCATACATATTACCATACCGTTCTTTAGCTGATTCATATCCAGCTTTGTCTATATCTCCATCAATGTACAAGTCTTGCAATTTGACGATTTTATCTTCTATAGATTTCAGATGCTCATAATGTTTTGGTCCTAATGCTTTTTGCTTTGTCTCAGCAGTCAATTTTTCTTTAATGATTTCAAAATACAATTCTTGAAATTGTTTGTCAAATGAAATATCTTCTAAAAAGTCATTGACCATTTGGTGCACTTCGTCAGAGGTATATCTTCCCTTACAAGGACTTTTACAGTGATAATAGCTATAGTATTGTGTTCTTCCTTTTGAAGCACTAGCAGTCATTTGTTTGTTGCAAATAGGACAGCATAAAAATCCTTTCAAAGGAAAGTTTTCATTATACTTCTTAGGCGCTTTTTGCTTTCCTCTTTTTCTGCTATACATTACTTGTTGCACTTTATCAAACAATGCTTTGGTGATTATTGGTTCATGAATACCCTCTACAATGGTTTCTTTCTCGTCTTTATAAGCTTTTATGAAAACACTTCCGTAATACAAATGATTATTTAAAATATTTGCAAATACAGATTTGCTGGATTGAAAACCTTTTGCTTTTAATTTGAAAAATACTTCATTACGCTGATAATTGTCTGTTGCCATCATCTCAAAGGCTTCCTGAATGTATTTTGCATCTTCATTTGGAATCAAAATAGGCTTTTTTAACGCATCTCTGCCGTTGTCGTATCCTTTTGGAGCACTTCCAACATATCGACCTTCTTTAAAGGCTCTACGCATCCCTGCCGTTACATTTAAAGAACGGCGTTGATTTTCTACCTCAGGCATAGAAAGATACACCGCAAGCATTAATCCTTGCTCTGGGATAGTTAAATCCAGTGGCTGTTCAATAGCATTGACCTGAATAGCCAACTCATTGAACACACCAATCATTTGGTAGGATTCAGCGGTATTCCTAGAAAACCTGTCCCATTTGATAAAAATCAATTGGTGAACATCCTTTTTGTTCTTCTTGCAGTACTCTAATAATTTCTTAAACTCAGGTCGCTTGAATGTTTTAGCCGAGTAATCTTCTCTGAAAATATGTAGCACGTTTAAATTGTTGTTTTTGCAATAATTAAGTAACTTTTGCTCTTGGTCTCGAAGAGAATATCCTCTTCCTGCTTGTTCGTCTGTGGAGACCCTAACATAAAGTATTACATTTTTCATTTTTGATTCCCTTTTTTAAATTAATAATGGTGCAACTAGCTAATAACTCTGCTAAAGCGATAACTTCTTTAATTTGATTCTCTGTTAATTTTTTGTCTCTGTTTTTGTTTACAATTTCTTTTGCTTGTTCGAATTCCATTTTACCTCTGGGGTAGGTAAGATGTAGGGTTTACATGTTACTTGACTTTAGGTAGTGAAGTGCTAATTTGTTATTAGGACTATTGAATTTTTTGTGTTTGTGTATTATTAATTACTAAATGTTTATCGTTTCTAAAAATAACTTCAGCTGTTTCGTATTGGTTCAGACCTAATAGGCGACGAATTTCTTTTGCTTTTTTATCTTTTACCTCTTGTGTGCTTTTACTTTTGATGGTTAAAATCCCTTTTGAATCTTTCGTAATATTGATTTCCTTGTAATCACCACTAGCTAGTATTTCGAGTATTTTTTGCTCTCTTGCATTGAAAAATTCAAAGGCTTTTGTGTATTTATACATATTTTCGTCTTCGAAGATAAATTCAAAGAAAGGTCTAATGGGAATATTGAGTACCATTCGCTGATTAATATCATTCAAAATCTGATTGACAAATGCGTTTTTATCGGTTTCCAAAGCTATTTCTATTACCCTAAGCTCAAACTCTAATTTGTTAGAGTTAATCTTATTTTTAATCATCAGAATTGGATTATTGTCATGTATCAAAACCGAAAGGAAAGCAGTTCCTAGAATTGTAAAGAAAGGTTGAAATACATCTCCGATTTGTTGCACGAACTCATCTAGCTTTTCAGCCGTTAATCCTTCTAAAGCTTCCTGCATGATTGTATCTTGCATATTGGCAGGCATAGCTGCTTTAATATTTTTTTGGATTACGTCATCAGGTAATTCTTTAAAAGAGTCTTCACCTATCTTGAACATAGATTGATTGAGATACTCTTTCAATTCAATAATGGTTTCTAAATCCATATTGTATTTACGTAGTTCTTTTACAATCATTAGCCAAAGCATATCAAAAGCATTCAAGTGTGCCCACTTTCTAACTTTCTTAGCCTTTGGCTCAAAAGCTGGAGTATCAATGTATGGAGCATAATCAATTACTCCTTTTTCTTTCCAATGAAAAAACACTCTAGGTTCAATATCTAAAGCAGATACAGGAACACGATGTTCCACTAATTTTGGGAAAAGTTCGAATAAATTCATTATTTTGCGTTGAATGTTACACAAATGTAACTTTTTCTTCGTTAAGTTTGCATATGGAATTAAATAATAATTAAAAAAAAGCACAAAATGTTTAGAAGAGAACGAAAATGCCAAAATCCCGAATGTGAATCAGTTATAGAGTACTTCGAGAATCCAAAGAAACTCTTTTGCAACGCTAGTTGTAAAAACCGATTTCATTACTTATCCGACAAAGAAAAAAACCATGAAGTCTATGAGTTTGAAAAGGCACTCAAAACCAATTACGATATAGCTCAAAATTTCTTTGAACAAAACATTTATAGAGTCGATGCCAAAATAGCTAAAGCACTTGGATTTAATAGATTTGTTTATATGGGTATCAAACAATTTTCACCAAGTGAAAAATTGTATCGTTCATTAAAAAGAATCAAGGACATTTTCTTTTTATATGACATTGAAGAAGACGTAATTGTTTTTTACAATTACAATGAAGTAAACTAAGCTATTATTTTGTTTTAATTATTGTTTGTTCCAACTATTACAGAATCATTATAACAACACATCAAAACAAACGTTCTTCTTTTTAAATAAAAGAAGGCGGTTTGCTGTATGTAAGATGATACTAATTTGTTGCCCCCAACAAATTGCAAACCGCCAAGTTCCAAATCTTATTTCAAAGATAGTAATTGTTACTTTTATGAAAAGAAATTGGAATAGTTAATTTATAATAGTTGCTAAAGGAATTGTATTCAAACTTTGTAGTTTTAAAAACAGTAAACATTCGAAAAGAATTTTACTAATAAATCGTAAAAAAAATCAAACAATTTCGAGTACTAAAAAGAACGAAATCATTAGATGAAATAATAGCATTTCTTCTATTGCTATTTGTTTTACTGTGTTTGTGTTTTGTATTAAAGGAATCAATCCTTTTTGTAAAGGAACAGTAAAGAAAATACAAAAGAAAAGTATTAGAAATATCTAATGAATTGATTAGTAAAACGGCTTAAAAACAAACCATTAGAAACACCTTATGGTTGTTAAACAAAGACAATCGTTTTTCAACGATTTTTAGCCTTTGATTCGTTTAGGTTCTTTTTGCAATAATTGGGAGTCTTTTTTCTTTTTATTTCTCTAAAAAAGACTCTATTGTTTATTGGACGATTCTTCTATTTTAAAAAAAAATATTATTTATAATAAGAAATAAAAAGCTTAATTTATACCTAGCCATCACCATAAATTATACCCCCTAGAAATAGCATGGACTTTAAATTGCAAATTATTCAAAGTACACTCCACTAAATCAGTAGGTAAGAATTGTATTAAAGTTTAAATATATTTTCTAATTTAGCAATGTGAAATATATGTCACATTAAAATATACTAATAGCGTTTTGCTATGCTTCTTGTCTTGAGAACCGACCAAGTTAAATTAAGGAACAAGGAAGTATTTCAAAGTTGCGCCCGTCGGGCGTAGGCTTTGCTTTTACTTTGTTCCAAGCTCTTGGTCGGGCTTTCAAGGCAAGTATCTGCAAATGTCCTACGCCTTTTAGTTTTTATAATCTATATAAACCTTTCAAGGACAGAGAGGGTAAATTAAACTATGAAAACTATTGTTGCAAAAATTGTTATTGTCCTTACTCTGGGGCTATTTTTTGGATGTTCTTCGGACAAATTGATTCCTTGTATTCCTGTAAGTTGTAAAAATGGAGGTGTTTCTACCTCAAATTGTGGCTGTACTTGTCCTCAAGGTTATATAGGCTCTGATTGTACGCTACAATCTACTCCTTCGAAGATTACCATTACCAAGATTACTGTTAGAACATTTAGTAACTTTGATAATGGAAGTAATTGGGATGTACTATTCCCTACATCCGCAAATGCTTCACCAGATATTTATGTAAAGCTTAAAAACTCAGTTGGAAGCGATTTCTACACCAGCACCACTTATTATGCTAATGCAATATCTGATGGTACAAGAACATTTGACTTTGTACCCACTACGCCATTAGAGGTTACTAATGCTTTTTCAGCATTTACTTTTGAGTTATTTGATTATGATTCTGCTAATTCCAATATTAATGATGGAATAGATGATTTAATGGCTTCTAAAGTGTTTTCTATTTACAGCCCGACAGGAGGTTTCCCATCTACTGTAACTATATCCGACACTTCAACTTTATTGTCATTTCAATTAACATTAAGTTATACTTGGTAAGATGAAAAAGAAATTTTTAGTAATGATAGTGTTGTTTTCAACTTCAATTCTATCGGCACAAACAACAAATCAAGAGGTTACAAGTCAATTAGCAAAGTTAATTAATGACATTCAGAACATCAAAAGAGGAAACACTCTATACAAGCAAATTTTAAATGAAACAGTAATTGTGAATTCTTCATCAAATGCAAGATTTTATGGAGGAAAAACAAGAATTGGATTTAAGATTAATCTTCCAGAAGGTACACAAACTTGGTATTATAGAATAACATTACTTGAGCCTAATTCATCGTATACCTATCCATATAACTCTGATTTCTTTTCCTTACTTAAAAATCATAATCCCCTTTTCATTAACAATCAAACGAACTATGGTGTTGATTTTTTTGTCTTAGACGATTATTCTATTAGTAATTTTCTTCAGACAGGGAATGATAATTTTAGATACTACGAGAAATATTCAAAGAAGAATACAAGTGGGTTTATTAATAGTTGTGATTTGAAGAGTAATAATCTCTGGATTGGCTTAAAAAATCCTGATATAAGTCATGGTTTAAAAGCTATAGTTGAAGTGGTGGCTATTGGAAATTTTAATTAAATACAATATGAGACCAAAATTACTTTTTTTATTGTTTTTAAATTTTGTACTTATTTCCACTTCTTATTCGCAAAATTTTACTCCAATTGTGAAAGAGAGACCTGCAGATTTTGAATATTTGTCAGCACCCGATTCCTTAGGAATTAGACATCAAATTAAAATGCCCAAAACAATAAACACAAATAAAAGCTCACAAGTAGCAGAAGCAAAAATACCATATCCTATAATTTTGATACATGGTTTAAATTCATCTTCAGAAACTTGGGATAGCACAACAGGGTTTATGGATACCAATTATTCTCTTACTTACGGAGGTAGATTTGATATTAATTTAAATTTTGATGGAGATAAGAATAATGCAAACAAGAATATTTATCCTGTTTCAGGTGCCGATATTGCTTTTTATAGTATTCCTTCTGTAAGTAATGCAGATTATTATTACGTTAATTTTGATGTTGGAAGTGATGGAAGTTTCAAGCCAAACCCTTCAGGTGCTATGTATAATTTAAGTAACCAATCCGCTATTGCTAAACAAGGAAAAGCATTGCAATATGTAGTTAATAAAGTTATGCAATTAACAGGAAAAGATAAAGTCATACTAATGGGACATAGTATGGGAGGATTAGCCGCGAGAGAATATATTCAAAATCAAGACAATTGGCAAAATGACAATCAGCATCACGTAGCGAAGCTAGTTACAACAGGAACTCCACATGGGGGAAGTAATGCTTCGGCTTCTTTTTTAGGAACAATTTTAATAGGGATTGATAATAAATCGGAAGCCGTTAGAGATTTAAGAACCTCTTATTTTTATTCTCCTAATGCCCCAGGTGTATTTTTGTTTGGAGGGGTTGAAAGTAATTCAGTGATGAATGATATGTTACTTTCGAATTTTTATAATTTAGACGTAAATTGTAATGCTATAATTGGTGATAACGTGATAGGGCTAAACAGAAAAAATCTATTTAGTACTATTGATTATTCTTGTATTATTGGCACTCTTTTAGGGTCTTCTGATGGGGTAGTTAATACTACAAGTGCAGATTTGAATACTTATTATCAAAATATAACTCGAAATGTTTTTAAAGTTAGTACTAGCCATAGCAGCTTACCAGACCAGAATTATCAGAACATGCAAGGTTTAGATGAACCGAATAATTATGATATTGCTTATGGTATTGGTTTTAATAAAACCTATTATGGATTTGTAACAGAGCAATCCTTAAATAGCCCTAGTAATGTAGATTACGATGATTATACTTTTACTTTGACAAGTGGTGGTCAAGTGAACATAAATATTGGAGTTCCACTATCGGTAAATCTTAACGCTAGAATTGTTGATGTAAATGGAACGATTATAGGAAGTAATTTCAGTAGTAATGGCACTAACATAATTTCGTTCTCTAAAAACTTAAATGCAGGCAAATATTATCTTGAGATTTATGGTTTGCCAAGTACTACAACGTATCTAAGTCCATATGTTTTCAATTTAACTGTAGATACATTTAGTTTGCCACCGACTATTTTTAGTCTAAATGCTTCCAATCTCAAATTACAAGTTGAATCAAACAGTTGTATCGGTAAGAAAACAGGAAAAATATCTGCTACTATCGCTAATCCTAATTATTCGTATCAAGTAACCGCTACAGGGGTTAACAGTTACTCAAATACTCAGACTATACCTGTAGGTACTGGAACTTGGAGTATTACAGGATTGGAGAAAGGAAAATACACTATTTGTTTTGCAATAGCCTCAGAACCAACACAAAAACAATGCTTCGATATAGAGGTTACAGAACCAGAGCCACTGAGTGTTTATGCCAAAGTAGATAATTCGACAGGGATTGTCAATCTGGCTATGTTAGGAGCTAAAAACTATACTGTAAGTGTTAATGGTAAAGCTACATCGGTAAGTAGCTCTAACTTCAGTACAATTTTACCAACAGGATTAAATTCAATCTCGGTTACTACTAACAAAGATTGTCAGGGAATATATCAACAAGAGATTTTTATTTCTGAAAAAGCCTTTATTTATCCAAATCCAACTTTTGGAGTACTACACATATTCGTTGGTGGTACAGAGAATACTATTTCTTATACCCTTACAGATTTATCGGGGACTACAGTTAAAAAAGCTAATCTTACAGTTGGTGAAACAAGAGAGGTTGAGGTTGATTTAAGTGGTATTCCGCAAGGAAATTACATTATCAATATTAATTCAAAAACCGTTAGTCAATCTTTAAAAGTAATAAAACTATGATACAAAATAAATTTAGATTTGGTTATTTGATTTTACTTTCTTTGATAGTACTAAGTTGTGGTGGTTCAGGGAATGAGCCAATTGCTCCTGAGATTAAAGCTCCTGATGTCGTAGCTTTGAATCTTCCTTCAAACAACACTATTTGTGAAGATGGAACGAATGTTACAACTACTACCAGTGATATAGTATTTACTTGGGTAGTTGCAAACAATACAGATAGTTATGAATTGGCAATAACCAATCTAATTACGAATGTAGTAACTACCAAAACTATTACTCACCCAACAGCAACTACTACTGTTAGTTTAACACGTGGGATGCCTTATAAATGGCAAATTACTTCTAAAAGTACCAAGACTACAAAAACAGGTATTTCATCATCAAATAAGTTTTATTTGGCAGGAGCAGGGATTACAAGTTATGCTCCATTTCCTGCAACAATTATTGCTCCAATTTTTAATTCAGTGGTATCACCTACTAATGCTAAAGTTACTTTATCTTGGAGTGGTTCAGACCCCGATAGTTCCGTGTTAACTTATGAAGTTTTCATTGATACAGATGAGGCAAAGGTAAGAAGTTACACAACTCCAATAAGCACTTCTGTAAATAGCTACAGCCATACTGTTGAGAGCAATAAGACTTATTTCTGGTGTGTAAAAACCAGTGATGGAAGAAATATTAGCTACTCTTTGATTCATAACTTTAAAACTAATTAGCAAAATCTGTCTATTTATATCTTTTTAATTTGCTCAATAGTAAACTTCAATCTGTTTAATAAATCATCATAACTGATAATATCAATTACATTCTTATATTTTCTCTTTACTACTTCAAAGTCTTTTTTTTGCTCAATTGATAAATTACTCTCTCTACCCATAATTATGAAACCCTTTGGGTTTGTAATACTTATTTCAAATCCTTCAGGAATTTCATCTTTATATTTATTTGTCAGAAATTCTTCTCCATTTTCTCCCCATCTATTTAAGTAATAAATATATTTTTCAATTTGCATTACAGTACCAGATAATTCTCTGAGTGGTATGTGATTGCTTCTATATTGTCCTTTTGTCATTAATGAAGAATCTGAGGGCTTTTTTATTTCAATTAAATCAATATTTCCATCAGAATCAACTAAGAGTATATCAATGAATCTTTCATCTCTAATACTTTTCTCTTTATCATAACTAGCTTTAATGGGGGCTTCTTTAAAAACCAAAAAATATTTTGGATACAGTAATAAAATTATCTGTAAAATTTCATTCTGCCAATCATTTTCAGAATAGGAAATCTCACTTGATAACATTTTTTCAAGCTTTTCCAGTATTGTTTGATATTTAATTAATTCAACATCAATAAAAAGCTTAATTAGATTTTCGCCTTTGTTAGTTGCTTTTTTGTCAATGTATTTTTCAAATTTCTTTTCTGCATTGATTGTACTTGCAAAAAACTCTTTTATTACATTGGTTAATCTTGCCTCAGAGTATAATTTTTTTTCGTATTGACTTGGAAAGTCATTTATAATGCCTTTAAAATCAATTTCAGAAACTGCATTAGGATTGTTCCCTCCAATGTATATATCCTCATTTATTACTTGTTCAATTTTTTTAAAAATAGAAATGTCTCCTTCAGCAATAAAAACCTTATTATTAAACACGAAATCTTTATCAAAATAAATGTCGAATTTATCAACTAGAATACCTCTATCTATTTTGTAATATTCATCTTTTAATCTCGCAAAAATGAAATCAACTGGTTCAGATTCAATTGATAGAAAACTAAAATCATCTTCACTTTTTTTATACTCTTGCTTTCCGTAAAAATTTTTAGCTGATAAAGAATACACTTTTTGAAAAGCATAATCCTCTTCCGCATCAAACTTGTCGAATAACCATTTATTATCTCTATCAGTTGAATAGGTAATAATTACAAAATTTTTCTCCTTCTTGAACTCTATCATTATTTTAAATTATATTTCAATGACTTCCCATTTACTTCTATCAATATCGCTTAAATGCGTATCAAATCTACTTTTGCAGACTGCCACACATAAAAGATGAGTAGGTCTGGAAAATCCAACATAAGCCATTTTAGTTGATTGTTTATGATATTTTTGGGTTTTATTAAAGTTTATATATTTAAACTGGTCGGATAACCTTTCAGTTTCATAATTGTCATTTCCATTTTGATAATATGTTTCTAAATATAAAGTAGAAGTATGAGTTTCTCCTTTTACAGAATGAATAGTAGAAATATTAATATCAAAACCATGATAGTTTTCTCTATTTGGACTTTTGAGTGATATTTGACCTGATGGAGGCTGTTGTTCTGGAGATAGATTGTTTATAAATTGAAAAGAAATATTTACACTTTTATTGAAAATATTTAGAAAATCAGGAATATATGATTTAATCGATAAGTAAACCACATCAAATTTATCTCTTATAATATTGATACTCCATAGATATAAATTTCTTTTAAGGTCAATTAATTTATCATTGTGAAAGGTCTCTAAATGGCTTAATAATTCACTTTTTGAAAAATATAATTCTTCTAATCTCAAGATTTTAATCAGTGCATTTAAGATACACTTTCTGATAGATTCTAAAGTCTTTTTATCTCTATCAAAATTTTTTAAGTATGAATCTAAATTTAAATAATCAATTTTTTGTTTAGAAGCATCAGTAATTAGTTCTTCATAAAAATCTCTTATTCCCAATTTATTAGTATCATCTTTTTTGTCCCTAGACCATCCTATAACTTTATATTTATTCTTTGGATGAACTTCAATATGCCCAGATGTTATATAACCATATATTAATTCCGAAAATTTTGGGATTACATTTTTAATGTTATTTAAAGAGTAAACTATTAAATGAGGTTTTAAATTACTGCTTTCGTTTTTACCTTCAACTTTAAAATTTCCATCTCTGCTTAAAGCTAAACAGTTAACTAACTCAGCAATGTTTTTGGATAGTCTTTGACTACCATTGATATTTTTTGTTCTATCATTTTCCCTGCACACCCAAATTTCTTCCAAAGAAACATCTCCATTAAAAATAGCTTGGTTTTTATCTCCAATCCTTTGATAGATAGAGTGACTATTATTATTGTCGTAAAATATATTTTCTAAAAGGTTATATTGATGATAATCAACATCTTGCATTTCATCTATAAAAACATATTTAAATCTCTTCTGAATGATGATTTTAATTTTCGGAAATTTTTGTAGATAAACATCCGCTAAAAAATACGCGTCATCAAAATGTAAAACTCTTTTTGAAAAGACTTTCAATTTGAATTTATACATCCATTCTACAATATTAGTTTTTTCTGCTTCCGTGAAATCTTGCCAATTTTTCCCTCTTCTAGGTTTAACAACATTAATTAGACTTTTGTTTAATCCACTTAATACATTTAATTTATTATCTACAAAAGAGAATCTGTATTTATATTGAATTCCATCATTTGAAAGAATAAAATATTTTGCATTTTTACTTTGCTTGCTGTTAAAACCATCAAGATTTTTTGAAAATAAATTATCAACAGTTTCATTATATATTTCATTGTCAATTCTTAAAGGTTTCTTTTTATATTTTATTTGGTAATACGGTATTGCTAAAAATTGGTCAACAAAGCTTTGGATTGTTCCAATGAAATTTGGATAGGAAAATAGCTTAGGACAATGTTTGCCTATTTTTTCTTTTATCTCATCAACTGCGGTATTTGTATGGGAAAGGATTAACACACCTCTATTGTTCAAAAGTGGTAATTTAGTTTCTAAAATAAGTAGTTTAGCTAGAAGAGCAGTTGTCTTTCCGCTGCCAGGAACTGCCTGAAGGTCTATTGTTTCAAAATTCTCGATGAAACGAATTCTTTCCTCATCAAATGTCTTTCCTTCAGGAAGTAAAATACTTTCAGCGTATTTAATATCCTCTTTTGTAACACTAATTTCTTGTTGCATATTTTATAGCATCTATGAGGTATTGAACAGGGTTATTATCAATTATAATCTCTTCAAGGTTATTAATATCAGTTATTAGAAACTGAGAGAAATACATTGCAATCATTGATTTAGAAATGTTCTTTTTATCAATAATGAACTTGTACATTATATCAAAAGCTATTTGTTCACTGGACTTATTTTCTATGAAATTGTCCCACATGGTTTCATAGTTAAGTTCTGAAATTGGACGTATCCCTTTTTTACTTGTTTTGTCTCCAGTATAGTTGTCTGCTCTATTCTCTTCAATACATTGAACAATCGATTTAAAGAGAATTTTCCTTAAAGAAGGATGTAACGCAATACAATATTCTAATGTCCAAAAATCTCCAATAAATGCTTTGACAGACTGTTTTTCATAAGACGCTATTTTTTTGGCTTTAAAATCTAGTACATCAAATTCTGTAATTATATTTTTCTCTTTTCTTTTTTCAGTAAGAATATTGTATTTAGTAGCAAATTCTATGGGTCTTAAATCTAAATCAGTAATGATACTAATAGGAATTCCCATTTCTGGCATTTGATTCCTCAAAAATATTTTTGAATATCTTAAAAAGGCTGTATTCCCGATAGGTATAATTGAAACACTTGCTGAAGTTAAATTGTTATTTATATGCCCTAATTCAAATAATTTGTCAGTTATGGCTGGTAGAATTAATTCTTCTGAAACACCCTCAACAAAAATTAATCCTTTTGCAAAAAAAAGATTTGACTTTGTAACATCTAAGAATCTTTCAAGAAAAGGATAATCTGTTTCTTTAAGTTTAGTATATTTTTTTCCTAAAGGAAAGGCATATTTATCTGCACAAATGATTAAACTATCTAAACTAACTTTTGAAGCTAGATTAGGACTATGGGTTGTTAATATTAATTGAATATTACTTTGTTTTTGAAGCGATTCTATAACCTGCATTTGTGCTTGTGGATGAAGATGTGCTTCCAATTCTTCTATTAATCCCAATCTAATACCATCCCAGTCTTTTTTATTAAGATGCAATAATTCTGAAGCCATAAATAACCTGTTTAGAGTTCCTAAACCTACATTTACTTCATCCTTAATCAGTAGTTCTAGTTTCTCTAAAATGTTTTTGAGTTTTCCTTCAGTAACTTTTATATCAGTCTCTTTTGTTTTATCATAGAAAGACTGGAGGTACTTATCAATTTCATCTTTAAGTTCTTTTCCTTTTTTATCAGTTTCTAATATACTTCCTTTTCCATCTTTTCCTTCAAAATACTCCTTTATTGAATCATTGAAATGATTAAATATTTTTATTAAATGATGTGATTCATCTTTTCCTTTAAATGCTTCATGTTCTTGGAAAATTTGAGAAAGCCTTGAGTTCTTTTTAGGGATTAAATCACTCTTAACATCTCTTAAAGGTTTTAAATATGTTACTTTTAAAAAATCTCTTGCTCCTGCAGTTAATAAATAACCAGATTCATCAGTTCCTGCTTTTATATCTGAGGGGATTATTTTTCCATTGTTTATATATGTATCATAAAATAATTTTAAAGTTGGTTTTGCATGTTCTCCAGTTCCTTCCCAGCTTAACCATTCAGTAAAATTTTTTGCTTCCTCATCATTTAAATCTTTAAAAAACAATTCAATTCTTAGTCTGGTTGAATTTTTGTAAAAATCATCTTTTTCAATTTTTAACCACTCATAAGAATGAGTTTTTAGAACAAGTTTAATTGCATCAATTATCGCAGTTTTTCCAGAATCATTTTCTCCGATCAGTACGTTAAGTCCCGAAGTGAAATCTAAATTTAGATTTGGATATGAAAGATTAAATTCATTGTCTGAGCCAAATTTTCTAAAATTCCAAAGTTTTATGTTATTTAAATACATACTTCAATATGAGATTGTTTGTTTTATAAATTTTTTATTTAAACTTTTAAAGACATCTAAATGCATATAATATAGTTATATTGATTGGTGTAAATGTATTTAGTCATAGGATATACATTCTACGGATTTTTTGAACTTTTTTTACGGTTTTTGTTTTATGTGACAAGAACAATTACAATGTTTTTGACTTTGTTTTTTTATCTGTTTGAAAAACTCCAGATAATCAAGTTCTAAAATCTCGAGTAATTGGAAAAATAAATCTAAGGTCAATTTAGCGTTGCCACGTTCAATTTTGGCATAATAGCTTTGGGTAAGGTTTAATCTTGTGGCAATAAATTCCTGAGTGTGGTTTCTTTCAATTCTAGCTAATCGAATTGATTTTAAGATGCTTGGGACCATATTTCATTACAAATTAGTTATCATCAGTTTCATTGAGGGGAGTACAATTTTACAAAAAAAATGGACTAATATCTAAAACAACTTCATTTAGTCTTATATGGAATTATTTAGCTTTAATGCGAATTGGATTTGTCATTTTAGATATTCAAATTTGTAAAGCAGATACTTACTATGTATTGATTCCTTATTTTAATTGCGATATAAGTTCAATACTATCAGGCATTTGCAAACTAATAGCCCAATAGTTCCTATAATCTACCTAATACCTTTACAAATTATGAAACAGTGCCCTCTTTAACTTTCTAATTGAAAACACCTTTTGATTTTTAGGCTTTTTAAAACCGTAAAAAAAAGTCGTAAAAACCGTAAAATACAATCCGTAATCTTTTTCAAATTGCTCTATTGAAAAATAGGTTGTCAAAAACCTGTATTCATTAGCTCCTTAGTAACTACCCAAAACCACCTATACTATGAATAAAAACTACTTCTATTTTTTACTATTTGTACCGCTACTGATGCAATCTCAAAATATCCTATGGGAGAAGTCCTATGGAGGCAAGTATGCGGATTACCTTTTTGATGTACAACCTACGGCGGATTACGGTTTTATTTTGGCAGGGAGTTCCTTGTCGGATAAATCCGGAACTAAATCAGAGAACAACCAAGGTGATTTGGATTATTGGGTCTGGAAGATGGACGAAACTGGAAAACCCGATTGGCAAAAAAGCTTAGGCGGTTCAGGATTTGATTTACTCAAAAGCATTCGTGGAACCAAAGACGGGGGTTTTATTCTTGGGGGTACTTCCAACTCTGAGGCGGGCTTTCATAAAAAAGATTCCTGTAAGGGTAATACGGATTTTTGGGTATTCAAACTCAATGCTAAAGGCGATGAGCAGTGGCAACGAACCTTAGGAGGCACTGGACAAGAAGAATTACTCTCTGTTTTTCAAACTACAGATGGAGGTTACATCTTAGGAGGCTCTTCTAGTTCAGATGCCACACTAACTACAACGGCTAAAAACGCTCTTACAACCACCAAAAAAGACCTTACCGCTAAATCCTCTAATAGTCGTGGTAATATGGATTATTGGATAGTAAAACTCAATGCGCAAGGCGAAGTACAATGGCAAAAAACCTACGGAGGCAAGTATGCCGATGAACTGAGAAGTATGGAACAAACTAAAGATGGGGGTTACATCTTAGGAGGCTATTCTAATTCTCCTCAGTCAGGCGATAAAACCGAGCCAAGCATTGGTATTGGGGATTATTGGGTAGTTAAAATTGATAACTCAGGCACCATAGAATGGCAACGCACCTACGGTGGTAATGGAGACAATCAACTCTATGTGATTCATCAAACCGGCGACGAAGGGTATATTATTGGAGGCAACTCCAACAGTACCAACTCTCTAACCACCAAAGGAGGTACGGTGAGTAATGGTACTGATTTTTGGTTACTTAAAATTGATGCCAAAGGCAACGAACAGTGGTCACAAACCTATGACTATGGGAAGGTGGATATCTTAACCTCTTTGGTGGAGAACAAAGACCATACGTTTTTAATTGGAGGGTATGCTCAAAATGATGTCACCAGTGAAAGCGGATTAGCCTTAAAGAAACAAGCAAAAGGTATCAACGACTACATCGCCTTAAAGGTAGATGCTACAGGACAGGAAATTTGGACACAATCCGTGGGGAGTTCAGGGGAAGATATTTTAAGAAAACTAATTGAAACCCGAGACGGGGGTTATCTATTGGCGGGAACTTCCAATGCAGCTTCTTCAATGGATAAGAACAGCACCATAGGCAGTAATGACTTTTGGGTGGTGAAACTACAAGATAAAACCAAGATAGAACCTGCCAAAGTAGCAATAGAAGTTTTTCCGAATCCAGTTGACACCTTTACCAATGTAATTATTGGGTATGAGTACACTAGTGGTACTGCTACGCTAGTGGATTTATCAGGGAGAATACTACAACAGTTCCCTATTACCAGTAGAACGGTACCTATTGATTTTACGATGTATCCTGAAGGAGTTTATATCGTGAACATCAAAACCGATGTGAGAACCGACGGACTCAAACTGATTAAGAAAACCAAAAAAG
>ERZ650308.543-NODE-543-length-20398-cov-5.816743_pt1 | contig 20398 bp, 17 predicted proteins | sample MGYA00376244_ERZ650308 | MGnify/ENA primary metagenome ERZ650308 (study PRJEB26733, sample SAMN07839295) | wastewater metagenome | biome: small river; feature: stream; material: water | place: USA: North Carolina | collected 2016-04-26 ... | reverse complement strand
AGAAGAGTTTGAAGAGTTTAGAAAGGCTCATAATAAGAAATGGCACGCTGATTATCGAAAGCTCATTAAGGTTAGTAAGACTCCTAATAAATAATTATGGAAACAAAACAATTAACTGATGTTCTTGATCTCTACAAAGATGTATCAAGGATACTCGCAACAACATTCTTTCGATACATATACGAAGATGAAAGCATTGAGACTTCTGATATTCACTTTGTAGCAGATGGGGCTAGCGTTGCTGAGCTTTGAGATAAGTACTTTAGTCTTGATGATATGTACGATATACTTCGGTATAAGTATGAACCAAAGTTTGTGAATGATTGGTACGATTACTCGATGGTATCAGAAGATGCTGTATCTCTTCTATTTTTCAAACACTTAGTAGCTGTTCACGGTTATACCACTCCAGAACAACTCCTAGAAGACCACAAGAAAGAACGAGAAGAGAATGAAAAACGTATCAATACTCCAGAGTACAAAGCAAAAGAGGAAGCATTCATAAAAACAATGAATGAAAAGTTTATTTCTGAAAACTTCTAGTATGGAAACAAACGAACTGGATACCCACCCTGTGACCGTATACAGATCGTGGGATTGATACTGATGGAAACACGGTCACATAGAAATGGACTGCCAATACTCTCACGTCAATTGGACAGAGAAAGATTTAGACACGATACGAATGTGCGAGAAGGTACGAAGAAGCGTTGCGAGTCTTTTATCTATTTATTTATTGTAGTTATGTGATTCATACTATCAAGTAAACTACCAATATGGCGTAGTGTAGATGAGATGCTTCCAGATAATACTAGAACATATCTTGTATTCATTGAGGAGTTAAATGATTTATGAACTTCTAGATACATTGATATTGCTATGTATGATCCAGATTATGGATGATTCCAAAAGGCTCATAAAGTTACTCACTGGATGCCACTTCCAAAATCCCCTAAATATCATATATGAAAGTTCTAATTGCTTGTGAAGAGAGTCAGGCTATAACCATAGCTATGCGGAAACTATGAATAGAAGCTTACTCGTGTGATATTCAGGAGTGTTCATGATGACATCCTGAGTGGCACATACAATGAGATGCAGTATCAGAAGCATATAGCGGAAAGTATGATATGATGATTGCTCATCCACCATGCACATATCTATCAAATGCCTGAGCAAGATTCTTATTCGCTTGATGAAAGCTAAACGAAGAAAGGTATAAGCAATGACTACAGGCAAAAGAGTTTTTTATGAAACTTATGAATGCTCCAATTGGTATGATAGCTATTGAAAATCCTATTCAGAGTAAAGTTTTCTGAATAAGGAAGTACGATCAGACTATACAGCCATATCATTTTTGAGATCCATATCAGAAAAAGACTTGCTTATGGCTAAAGAATTTGCCACCATTAGTACCAACAGATATTCTTGAAAAGCCACCAAGTACAAAAGTTCCTTGAAATTGGTTTAATAAATGATGAAAGGATAGGGCAAAGAATAGAAGCAAAACATTCCAATGAATAGCAAACGCTATTGCACAGCAATGGTGAATGCTATTGAAAGACTCAAAATAAAGATTATACTTTGCAAGTTTATCTCCTTTCTAGAATACTATGCCTATTGATATGGATATGTATGACTCAGCGTACGAAGACGGTTGCAATAGTGTCGGTGATATTGGTATGCCTCCACCAAGACGAAGGTCTACAGATTGGGATGGCGAGAAGAGAACTCACGAAGAAACGATATTGCTTGAATGCCAGCTTATCAATTCTTGCTCTGATTTGACACCAGAATATTGGATAAAAATCTATTCAAAAAGATTTAGGGACTGTATGGATTGGGATTCATCACTTCCAGCAGCACGAGTGAAGCGTATCTTATATGCAAATGAGCCTATAGGAAAGCCACGCTCTGATAGTTATAAACAATAATTTACTTATATGCCTCAAGTTATTATTCGCCATAGCGAAAGTGAAAGAGAAATACGCTACGATCATAAGGAAGATGAAGTGCCACTTGATACACTCTACAAAGTCGTTCACCTTTGCCCTGTAGAACTCGCTAGGATCAAACTAGCAAAGACAATCGAAGATGTTCAGAAAGAGCTAAGACGTTATATTTAATACCTATTAAAAAACTATGTTTCTTAATGCAATTCGCCTTTGGAATGAGAAGGCTCATCAGATGACTGGAATGTCACTCGCTTACAATTATGAGAGAGAGAATAAACTTTTTCTCGAAGAGTACTGTGAGTTTGTAGAATGAAAGACTGCAGAAGATAAGCTCGATGCTATCGCTGATATGTTCTTTCTTCTCGAATGAATGCTCTGTAAAGACGAGTGAGAAGACTATGAGAGTGCTGAATTTCATAAGCAATATCGCAAGCACGAGAGTATGGCACGAACCTGCCTTGAATCTATGGACTCAGTTGATAATGATATGGTTATTGACTTAGCTATTATGGAAGTTATCAAAGCAAACAACACACGCTTTGGTGAAGGATGCTATAAAAACAAAGACGGGAAGTTTATCAAATCTCCTGAACATAGACCACCTGATTTAGAATGGATAGTAGAACTTTATAACGTATCATTCACAACACTATGACAAGAAAGTTTATAGAACCGTACTATCAAGATATTCTTGATGACGATACGATCGAACTCAAACCAGCAACAAGAAGAATGCTTATTCTTTTGTCGCAGTGAGTTACATATCAAAAGGCTGCAGAGTCTGAATGACTTACACGCATAGGGGTTGAGAGATGAATCAATGCTCTCATTACAAAGCTCTACCATAAGAAGCATAAGTTCCCCCCAAAGACTATCCATATCTACAAAGAATGAGATATGCTTGAATGGACTGACGGAATGCGACCATCTGATACTATCAAATCATTAAAGCTTACAAGTAGTGTACTTGCGAAGCTTAATACTGGAAGGCAAAGTGATATTCTAAGTCTTATTTAATCTATCATACCCACCTATGAGTAAAATATTATTTGTTCTTTGAGAGAGTTGATCAGGAAAAACAACAACAGAAAGACACCTCGTTGAATACTATTGATTTAGAATGTTTGATAAACTCACTTCACGACCTCCTCGTGATGGTGATAATTCAGGGTATATACATTTCTCTGCAAGAGAGATAGCAGATATGTATGTTGATTGACTCGTTCACGAATGTGTGAAATATGATGGGAATATGTATGCGATGCGTATCCAACATGATGCGAAGCCAGATGACAAATTCGTTTGTTGCATAACTCCTTCAGGCTATCATCAGTTCATTGATATGGGGATAGATGATCAGCACGAAGTAGAATCAATATTTCTTACTTGTGATATTGCTGAGGAATGGATGAGGAAGCGTTGAGATAGTGAAGATGATATTAAGCGTAGGCTTATCCTCAACAAGAAGCTCAGGAAACACGCTGGGTGACACGAGATTATGGAATGAAGTAGATGACTTGATTGCCTTATTGAACTTCTAAAACTTATTTACCCAACCTTTTTATGAGCGAAAAGAGATTCAAAGCACAACTCCTAGCAGAGGAGTATATCAATCGGATTGAACTAAGCGAAAAGAACAAAGCATTCTTTCAGGAGCTTATTGATAGCAATGACCTACCTGCTTATGCAAGGCGTAATAAAACAACTCTTTCTGTTCTTGGACATAAGGTAAAGAAAATGATACGAGATACTGGAGTATTTAGAATTAAACGTGAGCCTATTACTGATGAGATGCTTCATACTATTAAAAGTATGACTCGTCAAGATGCTATACTCTATCTAGAGACAAAAGGAATAGTAAGTCCAATGTCAGATAATGTTTATATGTATAGCGAGCTAGGTGCTGATGTTATCAATTCACTTGATCTCAGAAAATCCTATGCTCTCACGGTAGAGGTTGTGAAACGTAATAAGTGAATCACAGAGATAGAGGCAAAGAATCTTCTTCAAGACTATACATTATCAGAGATACTTGCAGGAAAGGATTTATATTTTATCGATAGATGAAACGCAAATCTGAAGAACTGTATGCTTAACTACTCATCATCTGCAATGTAATATGATTAAAGATATTGTCTCGAAGTATGCTATAGTCAAGGAAAATAACTTTGCTCGTTGTCCATTTCATAGAGACACTATCTGACTCTTATATGTAGACGAGTGGAGTAATCAAGCATTCTGCCCAGTATGCAACAAAAGCTGGACACCTGTTTCCTTTGTCGCGGATAAAGAATGACTTAGATCATATGAGGCTTATGTATCTACTATGAGTCCTCCGATAGATGATTGATGGGAACAAGTTTATAATGATTGTGACAGAGTCACAAATCACTATCATACCCAATATAAATGAAGCCCAGCACAAACGTATATGCTATCACGATGAGTAGATGACTCAATGGCAGAATATTATATGCTCTGATACAACAAGAAAGAAAACCGTGTTGTGTTTCCTATTAAAAACTTATACTGAAGATACGTCTGATTCACTGCCCGAAGCATAGATTGATCGCACCCAAAATACAAGAATAGCTCCAATAGTAATATCTTTCAAAAGAAACGATTGCTCTATTGATACGATGCTGATTTTTCCTACGGATCATATGTACTATGTGAAGGGCAGATGGACGTAATCAAATTACAATCAGTATGATATGGAAATGCAGTATGTTCATCTTGAACTGCTATCAATCGAGATCAGTTGATTGGAATGAAACACATCCATATCCTCTTCGATCAAGATGAAGCTGGTAAGAAAGCTACGATGCGAGTAATAGACATTTGTGAAGAGCTACATATCACTTATTCAGTTATCAATCTACCAGATGGGAAAGATCCAGATGAGTTCATCTCAAATGGTGGAGATATATTCTCAGTTGTTCCGTATGAGGATTCTATTACTAAACTCGATACGAAGTATCGTGATAAGTATTTATCGGCATATGCAACTATACCTGAAGAAACTATCGAGCAATCAATGGTATCAAAACATTGGGTAAAGGTAGCTCCTGAGAGTGTACTTAACTACTATCTTTGAAAGATATATACTGATGTTATCAGATTTACTATCCAGAAAGAGCTTCGTTTCCGTAAGTGAGACCAATCAAATAATGGAGTAAGTATCGAAGATCTAAAGACTTCTATATCAATTGAAACAGTTATTGAATCCTATGGTATAAAAATTCCTTCATCACGAATGAACCTTCCTTGCCCACTTCCAGATCATAAAGATGGAACTCCATCTTTCTCTATCAATAAATCCCATAACCTCTTCAAATGTTTTGGGTGCAACAAAGGATGAACGCAGATTGACTTCATACAGCAGATGGAGTGATGTGATATAAAGACCGCTATTATTAAATTTAAGACCTATGCGAACAACAGTTAGCCGCAAAGAATTTGCAGAATGGGTAGAGCAAAGGCTCACCGATGATAAATGATTTACGATTGAGTTCTACGACATTCTCAATTCGTTTGAGACAGGAAAGACACAGTACATACAAAGACTTCCAATATCCACGAAGCTTCTGGTAACTTCTATTTTGTCGAAGATAAATATCTACCCAGTGAAGGCAACTTCATTTGATGACCATATGAAATATATTCTGACAGGAGAATGAGTTAATGTTGATACATTACCAGAGTCAGTACGACAAGCACTACCTACTATATATGCACCAAAGAAGACAACCGTTCCTCCAAGCGTTTGATAAATATATATATGACTACATAGAATGATCTTGAAAAGAGCTTTTTTCTCTAGAGTTCATCCACGCTGAGGCTATCAAATGAAAAAAGCTTATTGACTTATCAGGTTATAACAATATAAACGAGAGATATAAACACCCCTCTCGTTTATTTTCTTCTTGATGGTCATATGTTGAATATATGGATTACGAACAGTTCATTCACGACTTTGTAGATTGAGGATATACATTAAGAAAGATACCGATTACAAGCAGTATTAAACTTAAAAAGATATTCGTACCGAAAGTTTTCATAAAAAAGAATAAACAAGATACTATCTTTTATATCTAACCCACCTGAAGATGATCGCTAGTTATTTTACAGCAAAACCTGATGCTGCTATTGTGGAAACAGATAGAGAAGAATTTACGAGCAAACTTAAAAAACTTTGAGTGCAAGGATGTGAATATTTTCAAAAGTTCTCTGGATCAAAAATATCCAAATACTACACGATAGTAGCCTCAGCATCTTGAGATGCTTTCAGATATAGGATAGATCAAGTGAATGAGATGTATGGAATATTCCCTTGTGAGATACGAAAGAGTGGAAGTAAATATCACGCTATCTATCAACTTAGTAGACCACTCAACAAAACAAATACAGATAAGCTATCGTCTATCCTGAAAGAAGTCCTCCTTTGTGATACGCAGTATTGGGCATTCTTCTCAGATTATGAGAAAGTATTTGAGGATAAGATTAGCGTCATATCTATAGAGGACATAGAAAGAGTAGGGAAATATATTCTATGAGGGTCTACAACGGTGTGAGATAGTATAAATGACTCACTTCTTGATAGTGCCAACTTCGTTCCAGCGAAAGATGTAATAGAAATATTTGGAAGGAGTGAAGATATTGATGATGATCTTAATATTATTATCTGATATTGAAAGCCATTTGCATATGTACGAGAGATACTTGGATCACTTGATGCGGCATTAAAATTCTTTAATGAGCATTTCAGTATAGGATTCCAGATGCAGGATAATACAATCGACACTTACTTTGTTGATGGTATCCTATCCAAGTCGGAAGATATGATACAGTTATGAGGTGGATATGCAGTTGAAACAGAGAAAGGAAATATCCGTATCACTGATTTTACAATCCGAGTCCACTACAAACTTCTTCGGGAAGATAAAATCGCCTATGCTATTTCTCTTGTCGGGAAAGACTGAAAGAAAACTGCAGTATTTCAATGGAGTAACTCAGTATCAGAAGCGAATCTTGTTGAAATTGTACAATCACTCGGTAACTATCATTTCATTACTCCTCTCAAGAAGTATCTGATTATGATACATTCGATGATTGCTGCAACTTCTGTGCCAACTATCTATGTACTACCAAGATACGGAAGAAATATATTTATGGGAAGTGATGTAATGGTGTATGCGAATGGAGTATTTGATATACAACGAAAGATGTATTTTCCAAAAGCTCCAGAGGCAAGCTTCTATTTCCTTGATGGAACTGATTGATTTATTGTACAAGACTTCAAGTGAAGAGACTATGATGAGACAACTATTGCATCAGTACCATCCATAAAATCTACTGAAGTATACAACTTCGATGATTATAAGAATATCTTCCACGATCTCTACAAGGATATAACAGGTGATTTTCTTGTTATGGCGTGTTGTACTTATATGTGATTTGGTTTATTCTCTGAAGAGAATGTCAGCTACAATCCAATGTTCTGTGGGCATTGAGTTACAGGATCTGGTAAAACGACCTTTGCTGAGTATATAAAGATGATGCTTTGAGTTGATTGAGATCCAGTTGTATTTGGAGGAGGAACAACAAACTTCGCTTTGCTTACAATGCTTGGAAGAATGAATAAGCTTCCTATTATGTGTAGTGAGTTTCGTGCTTGAAGTGAAGATGCGAATGGGAAAGAAGCAATGTTTCGATCTCTCTATGACCGTAACTCTATAGCAAAGGGAAATGTTCAACAAACAATCACGACCTACGAACTCGTTGCTTCTATCTTTGTGGAATGAGAAGAACTTCCAAATGATGGTGCGGTGAGAAGTCGTATGATTCATAAGAGACTTGCGAAGAGATACCAGAACTTGAACAGCTGAATTGATATTCACCAAGTCATTGCAAGTGGTAAGAGTAAGATAGAAGCATTTATGCACTCATACCAAATATCATCAGATAAAGATGTTTATGATGAATGTATCGTTGAGTGAAGAACTATCTTTGGTGGTAAATGAAAAGAGCCACGAGTCCTGGATAACATTTGTATGATGTATGCATCTTGTATGGCATTCGACAAAAGTAGAAAGGATTACTATATTGAAACACTCAAGATAATCTCTCTTGAACTTAATCAAGATGTATCAGATAATGGTACTGGTATGCAGATTATCAAAGCTATGTGACTCTATGCTTCTGGAAGATGGTCAAAGATATATACAGATGAAAGAAACAAAACGGTCATTGTCCCCTGGTATGATCTAGTTGCTTATGTAAAACGACAAAAAGTAGATCTGAGTTTGAATATTGAAAGCTATCGTGATCACCTTGTTGAAATGTGATTTGAAGAATGAATGTTCGAGATAGAAGAGAAAGATGAATTTGGTATGTCAGATAATATTTGTGTTGATTGATTCTCCATTCATATCTCTAAATGCCCAAAGGAGTTATTCATAAAGAAGGAGATATTTCGTTTGTATAAATCACTTTCTAAAATATAATACCAGCATATGGAAAAAGAAATAATTGAGAGAAACGTAGATCCATTTTATGATTTTTGTATATCCTACAAAGATAATAAGTGAGAGCCTTTTGGATATTATGATGATACTGGCATCTTTCGGATCAATTACAAATGTTCAGCACCCGTTAGCAAAGTGCAATATGCCTATAAGCAATATCAAAAATGATAGATGGGATCTATTCCTACACTCTGACCCAAACACATCATCACTTTTCAAAATAGAAAAGCGTGTTATATGCCTATGGCATGACTTGGGAGATTGTATGTGAGAGGTTGATAATGTTGCTAACTACTATTACCAAGCATACAAAGCTGGATACTCCATCGGGGAGACCACTGAAAAACGTATGCTTGGTTTTGGATTACGAGAACTATGCGAGCATAGAGATATTTATATAATGATACCACCAACTCTTTGTGAGTCTTATATCAATAATAATAATCTTTATGGTTAATGAATTAGGAAGCTACCCAATCAAAGGGAACTACAAGAAAGGAAATATAGAGAAGTGATTTCAGAAAGAGCTATTCAAGTTTATGGAGAAAGATGGATACATATGCTACCATATTCCTGACAATACCTATGGTTACCGATTACTTGATGGGATATGCGTTAGCCCATCTGGGATAGTATTCTTTCTTGAACTCAAGAAGATAGATCTCTATACATTTAATGTATCAGCATTTGAGGATAGTCAGGTAGCATTTATGGATGAACTCATTGCAAGATGAAATACTCCATATATAGGGGTATTCTCACAAGCTACAAATACTTACATCATAACCACTTGGCAAGATGTACTTCAGCAAAAGAACTCGAGGGGTGGTATCAAACTCTTCGATAAGGTTATATAGCGAATCTTTTTATTATCATCATCACCCAACTATGACAATGCGACTAAGTAAGAAACTGCTCGAATGAGTAGAGTATAATATATTTGTTCGTATCGAAGACGAATGACTTGGTGCTATGAATGTAATTTGAAATGGGACTCAACTATTTGTTCCTGTGCTTCATATCATTGATAAATATTTCGACCATAATAAAACTGATAAGTCCCAAGTATGACTCGATGCTATCATGTATTCTGCTATGGCTTGAATGATTTGAGATAGTGATATTGATATGATGCAGAGATTACACCCAGTTTTCTCTGCAATTACAGTAGAGCTAACAAAAATTGATAGTCAAGGAAAATCGTCTCAATAGGATTGTCATAGAGTACGATGAAACTTACTATACTAGTAAGTACACCGTACAGATGCTATCTCTTCGCTATGAGCATATAAATATGGATAGATTACGAGTATTAAAAAACCCTCCGAATTGGAGGGCTTTTTTATGCTTTTTAATCTATAAGCTCAGCTTTGAATGGAAGTCTCTTATGAATGGAGGATTTTGACCGAGCTTCTGACTTCATACGATTGATTTCTTTGATCGCTGAGATCCTCGCATTATAATCTATAGCTTCTGATTCATTACCATATTTATCAAGACTAACTTTTATAGCAGTATTCGCATAAGCGAAGAGGCTACCTACGACCCAACGGTCAGTAGCCCCTACCTCATCACATACCTCTATAACTTTGGACTCTTCCGCTTCACCATAGATGATAGCGTCTGGGTGTTTTGCTTCCCCTCCGACATCGGTAATTTCACGAGTGTCTGTCATACTTTCGATGATCATACTTTTAGTGGTTTATCTATCGTGATGTTACTTACAACTGCTGGCTTGTCAATAACTACTGCTGGTCTACTTCCTATCAAGCTACGAAGTGTAGTTCAACTAAGAGGAGTTGGTGGAGTTGGTGTAACAGGTGGTTTCTCTGGTTGTCACTCTTTTGCTCCTCTCACAACCTTAGCTCCGAATAGCATAGCATTCTTTAGGAATGGATATGAATTATTATCAGCACCTAAATCAGCAAGAGCTTTGTATATGCTTGTCGCATTATTAGCAATAAGATTTGCAAAAGGAATTTTATAGGAATAGATTGATGGGCTATTCATAACTGCTGATAGTTTCTCAAGATTGTCCATTCGTTCCTTAGCAGATTTATTATCGCTATCTTGTAGGTCTTTTGTAACCTTTGTTATATCTTTCCCGATAGCATTTGTGAATGATGTAGTAAGTGCATAGTCATCATTCGCTTGGGAGATTGCATAATCTTCTTGGGAGATAGAGTTTGTTTTATTCTTGATACGCTCAATAACAGTATTATTAAGTGTCTCTGGAGAGATACTGCCAGCCTGATCTTTTACTTCTTTAAGTTCTCCAAATGTAGAAACAATATTATTGTAGAGGTATGGATCAAGTTCACGGATTTTATCCATATCTTGTATGAATGTATCTTTCGATAATCATTGTACAAGTTGTGTAAATCTTGGATCAACATTCTTATTTTGAGATATATTACTCTTTATGAGATCACCAACAAGCTGAACAACTCCTGGTTCAATTCACTCAAATCAATTTTTCTGGAAGAACTCATTAGCATCTTTCGAGTTCTTTAGATCTTTGACTACATCATATGCATATCCTGCACGAATTGATTTATCAAGAATATCTCCTGGTGTACTCTTGTTGCCTTCTTGATCATTAAGATAATCAAGTACTGGTCTCATCTCTTGTTTGATTGCATTGAATACGATGTCTCAATATGGTATTTTATTTACCCAGTCTGGAGCATCAAGCCTATTCTTCATTGCATAGAGAGCATCTTGTTTTGCTTGCTCTGCATTTACAAATCAAAGTTTTGACGCACGTGAAGATGCACTATCCCAATCCTTTCCAGAAGCAACACCAGAAGCATTCGCTTCTTCTTTTGAGAATGTACCAGCTTTATTTGCAAGAAGATCTTGGAGTGAGTCTCATTTGTTGAATATACCGAACGTATCAGATATTCAACGAATTGACCCTATCTTTCCAAAGCTTGCAAGCGAGTCTCTGAGATATGCTTGTGCTTCTTTCTCATCACCAAATATTTCTTTTCCTCCAGCCATCGCAAGTTGGTATGCTCATTTCGCTATATTTGCTGGTACGCTTAACGCTACTGATCCTGATGTACCTGCATTATATATCGACCAAAGGTATGGTGTAAGTGGATCTGCAATAACTCCTGTAGTTGCTGAACGAACTGTATCACGGATAAGATCAGGATCATCATTCTCATCAAGCTCTCATTGTGCAAAGAGTGATTGTTTTATTACTTCTGCAGTAGCTAAGAATGTAAGTGTTCTCGCAGCTAAGTCTTTTGTAGCCTCCTCAGATTGCCTATCAGTATATGATCTTGTCTTCTTTGTAGCTACCTCATATGCATTCCTTACAATAGTATTTATCATCTCTTTCTTTGATGCCGCTTGCGATGTTGACCAAGATTTCAATGATCATAATGCTCAGTTGACTGATGCTGGTACGAATGGAAGATTCATCTTATCAGATGCATCGGTTTTACCAAGTGACCGAAGTGTATCATCTAATGCTCAACGAGATTCATAGAACTCCTGTCATCCCTCTTTTTGCCAAGCTTCCCATCTGTCAATTACACCATTTGCATCTTTCGCTCATTCAAGTCTTCCTGCACGGTTAAGTGAGTTTGCCATAGAGAGAACTGCTGCAAGCTTTGACCCTGGTATTTCTGCCCAAGTACCATTCGATATATACATAAGTTGTCATTCAAGCTTTGATGCTGCTGATGCATTATCAATATTGAATTCATTGATAGCTCCAAGTCAACGAAGTCTTGCATCTACTTGTTCATCTCCTACTGACTTCATAATCTGAGAAATCTTTGCATCTTTGAATGCTCAAGTAAATCACTTCATTCATTCTTTCTTTGTTCGTTGTTCAACGGCTGATGCAAAGTCCATTAGTGAGCGAACGCCCGTCCTTACATAAGATGGTACTACGTTCCACCCCATATTTTTCACGTTGTAGAGCATTGTTCCAGCTACTCAAGTCCGTCACGCTACACGAGCTGTTTTATCAAGACCATTCTGACCTGTTGATCAGCGTATACCAAGAACATCTTTTGCCATTAGTCCATACGCTTTGTTCTTCATAGCACTTGCAACTTCTGGATCACCTTTTTCTAGAACAGTATCAATAACTTTTAGTGCATTCTTATCAGCATAGAGTTTTCATATAGCATCATTAAGCGACAAAATAGAAGCATAGTCTCAGTGGAGTCGGAATGGATCGTACTCAGGTCAGGCTTGTTTCTTTGTGAGAGAAGACATAGCTTCTGGATTAAGTGTATGTCCATCAGCATTTATTTGACTGATACGAAGTGCATCTTCAAAGCTATCTACCTTCATCACTGTTCCATCTGCAAGAGTGACTTCTATCTTCCCATCATTTTCTGTTTGTTTGAATTTCCCCGCTCTTTCAGCTGCACGACCTGTTGTAACTTTACGAAGGTAACCACTCTCTGGATCAATATAGTCTGGTATAACTCCTATATCTTGCCCTGATTTCACAAGTGTTGACTCAATCGATGCTACTTCTGATCATAGCTTCTGAAATATTGCAATTTGTTCTGGAGTAAAGAACTCATTGAGCTTTGCTGGGTCATTCTTGAATGAATTATAGATAGCTGAGTTTCTTGTTGCTTGTAGTATATCTTTTGATGCAACTCATTTTGCTACAAGAGGAACAGTTCTTTCAAGAAACTTCTCTGAATCGAGAAGATATGTATCAAACGCTTCTTTTGCGAGCTTTGGATCATCGAGCTTAAATCCATTTGGAGTGGTTGATCATATGAGGTCTTGTTGCGTAAGTTCTCGTTTTGGTTTGAATGATAAATCTTTCGTAAGTCATTCTGCATTGAAATGGTTAAGACCTTCCGTAGCAATCTGTGAATGATCTCTTGCTTTCTTTGATTCAATATAGTTACCAACAAGTTCTTTTGCATCTCCTATTCGGAAGTTATTCAGAAGGGTCTTTGTGCTGGCAATTCTATCGAGGTATGAGAATACTTTATTAAAAGTTTTACCAAGATCGAATATTCCTTTTACCGTGTTTATCTTATCTCACTCCTTTTCATTGTTTGCAATGAGTTCTTGATAACGCTGTGTAAGTGGAGATACTTCTTTCTTCGCTTTTGGTGTAGGTGGAGTATCATTAAGACCGAGAATGTCATCTTCTTTTGGTACATTAATATTGTCGTCTACCTTATCTTTCGTAGATGATAGCTTTACTCACTCTGGTGTCACTGCTTTCTCTCGATAGATTTTATCTTTGATTTGTTTGGAAACATCTTCACCAAGCTTTCTGATTTGTGCTTCGTCCATACCACTCAGTCGAGCAATTTCTTGAAGAGCCCGCTCTTCAGCTGGCTTAAGTTTATTCTTTGATTCACGAACTGAGTAGAGTGCTTTATCAAGTTCATTACCAAAATCTACTTGAATACTACCAACTTTCCCTTTCGTCTTTCCATCTCATTTGTATGTTTCAACAAGAGAAGCAAGTGATCCGAGTGGAGTAGGAGTAGGAGTAGGAGTAGGAGTAGGAGTAGGAGTAGCTGACGCTACTTTACTTGTTTCAGGTGTTTTTTTTATAACCTTCTCATCTGTCTTTTTTGGAGTAGCAACTTTCTCATCTTGTCTATTCTTAAGTGATATAAGAAAGTTCTTCATTCATTCTGAATTGATATATCCATTCTTATCTGCTACTTTAACTGAAAAGTCTCGTATAGTTTTTATTTCTTCTGGAGTATATCAAGCTTCGGTAAGAGCATCAGTATGTTGTTGTGCTGTTTTAGCTGTACCTTTATTTGATATAATAGAAGAACGAACTATTTGTGTTATATTAGGATCGTCAGTTGTATACACTGCTTTACTATTTCACTGCACACTTGGCTTACCAAGAGTCATAGATGGAGTAGCTTTGATAGTTGGTATTGGCTCGACTGGCTTAACATCTTGAATGGTATCTACTTCTGGAGTAGGAGTAGGAGTCTCAACTACTTTTGTTTTCGTAGCTTTTCCCACAGCATTTGTTTGTGTCTCTACCTTTGGCTGGCTCTTCAATCATATAATGAAATCTTTAGCTCGTTGTGCATCAATGTTACCATTAGCATCTGAATTTTTAACCGCGAAGTCTCGTATAGCTATAATATCTTCTGGAGAAAATCAAATCTCAGTAAGTGCATTCGTATGTTGTGGCGCTGTTTTTGCCTCTCATTTATTTGATACAAAAGATGAACGAATAATCTGAGTTATGTTTGGATCACTTGTTGTATATACAGCCTTACTGTTTCATTGAACACTTGGCTTAGCAAGTGCCATAGAAGGAGTAGCTTTGATAGTTGGTATAGTAGGAGTCTCATCAATAGCTATCTTTGTTTGAGCGTCATCAATAGTAGATGCTTTTGATTTCTTACCACCTCAAGTTTTTGCTCATACTACATTTGATAGCCCTGCAGCTGTATGAAGTTTTGCTTGATCTATTACATCTCAACCTTCTGTTCAAGTAACTGCAGCAGTTATATCATTCACTACCTGTGGTACTGTTGCCCAAGATGTTGCTTTAAGTCATTCTTTTATGTTTGATTTTAGTTGCTGTGCTGGAGTTACTGCGTCTTGAATATTTTTTGCCAAATCAGTTATCTCTTTTTGCGTTGCTTTTGTTCAAGAACTTTTAAGTTCATTGCGAATAATCGATTCAGCAGCAACCTGCTTACTACCAATTTTTCCAATAGATCATGCTGTCTTAAATCAACTATAAGTAGATAATCCCCCTATCATACCTTCAACACGGTTTTTAGCATCTTCATACGAAGCTCCTGTCTTTTCTGCCATTTTCTTTGCAGTATTATCAATAACTTTTTCTTGATATTTATCAAATCAAGTAAGTTTATTTACTCATCCAATAGCCGTTGTAGCTCAAATTCACATTGGAGTCATACTCATGTATGATTGTAACCCTCATACGATTGGTCTACTTAACCCAACTAAAAGATCTGCTATTTTACCAGATGTATCTCTCGTATCATTTTCACGAGTAAATACATCTTTAACTTCTGATGATCATTTCCTTACGCCATATTCTAATGGAGATAGGTTTGCTACATTACCACCAAGGAATTGTGCTATTCATTGTGCATCTGATAGTATCTGATTTGCTTGTCATTTGTTTATCAATCAAAATTCATTTGCTGTCGTAGTATATGGAGCAACCATATTCCTAGAATAATTCGCTAATGGTTCACTTACTTTCAATTGATGTATAGCCTCTGTAATTGGTATGCCAGCATCTACTTTTTGTTTTATTTCCTGCGTGTTTGGCTGGCGAAGCGATCCAGTAACTACGTCATTAACAACTCATTTTGGTATTGTTAAGTTTATAGCTTTATCAACAAGAGAATTGATGAGGGAATTATCCAATTTCCCTCCATTCTTAATTTCTTGTACTACGCTAGTATCAACCTTTGGTTTAGATGGAGCAGTTACAGATTTCTTTATACTATCTGCCCCTGCCTTCCAGTCTTCTACTGCTGTAGCTGCTACTTCTTTAGTGGCTTTTCCTACACCAACAATCTTGTCTATAGCTTTATTTATAAAATCGAATGCCATAATAACTATGTGTTATGAATAAATTATGCTATACCTGAGTCTCTCAATAATCGATACATACTTCCATCCTCATGCTTTGCGTGTTCAAGTGCTAATGCTTGTGGTGGTATACTTCCTATTTTTGTATCTGGAGAGATACCAAGATTTTTTGCTATACCATTTGCATAAGCAACTGGATTATTATTATCAGCAGCTGGTGCATACTTACTTATGTACTGAACAAGTGACATATCTGGAGAATAAACTTTGCTTCCACCACGTTGTATATTTTGTATCTTTGCAACAAGAGCATTAAATCATTCCTGCGGTGTTGCAAATCGAGTAAATCTTTCTCCAGCTACTCTCTCTCAACCGAAACCTAGATCTGTTATATTCCCTGGATTGAAGTTTCTTACTGCTGGGGTACTGCCATATTGTTTTACTGCAGCCTGTCTCATAGCTTCGTTAGGGAACAGTGGAACCTGCCCCACCGTTAGCACTCAATCAAGTAGTTCATTGTTGTGAAAGTGGGATTGGTCTCCCGTTAGCATCAGTAGTAGTTGGAGTTTGATTAGTCCACCAGTTATTACTACCAGCTGGAGTTTTATAATATCCAGATGATACCTTTGCTCATTCAACTAAATCATCAAGGAGAAGTTTTGCTCTTTCAACACTAATTCTACCCTTATCAACAGCAGCTTGAATACGTGCAACATTCTCTTTTGTCTTATTATCAGCTGCATTCATATTGATTTTTGCATCGATTTCCGCTTTGAGTGCTGCGTTTGTATCCGCACGGTTTTTCTTGATAGCTGCTGTAATTTCATTGTTTGGATTTTTTGCCATCACTGCATTGATATACGCTTTGTTTTCTGCAGCAGTTTTGTTTGGATCGATATATTTTGATATAAGCCCAATTTGTTCAGGAGGAAGTTTGAAGTCTTCTGCCACTTTTGCAACAACATCTGCGTTTTCTGCTTGTGCAGCATTTGCAAGATTGAGCTTTGAAGCCTGAACGCCGAGAATACTTTTTGCAAATGTAGAGTCAATTTGATTTCTCTGAAGATTTGCTTGAGAGTTCACAGCTTGAATTGCTTCGTTGTATTCACTTTCATTGATTGTCTTCTTTGAGCGTAGATCATTAAGACGACTCACCTTATCACGAGATGCTGCAAGTATTTTATTCTTCACTCATTCTTTCATCTGGTAGATGTTAGAGAATGCCTTTGTTCCTACTTCACCCGACAAAGCAATGAGTTGTTCTGGCGGAAGCTTCGAGATGTCGATGCCTCTTGCTGCAAGTGCTTGATATATTTGTGAACGAACTTGATTAAGTTGTGTACTCTCTCATTCTGAGAAGAGCTTATTTTGCTCAGCTTCATAATCACTAAAGTATTTGTTCTCTTGATATTCAGTATCAGCAAAGTATTTATCAAGAGTCTCTTTATTTTTAGCTTTTGCTGCAAGAAGAGAACTCTCATCAAGATTAACTCGATCTTGCTCTTCATTCTTAAATCTTTCTTCCTCTTTCTTTTGGTCTTCAAAAAGATTTTGTTGCTGTTTGAGGATAGAATTGCCCTCTGCGATAGGCTTATCTTCACGACCCTTCATAATATAATCACGTCTTGCTTGACCTGTAAGACCAAGCTTCGCTGTCTCTGCAATCAATTGTTTGCCAGTCTTCTTTGCTTCAGGTGAACTTGGAGTAAGTGTTGTTTGAGAAGAAAGAACTGATTTCGTTGTTACTGGGGTATTGATCGATGTAGCAACAGGTGCTTTGTATGGAGTAGTCGCAACCTTACTTGGAGATAATGTACTTTGTATAGTAGATGAAGAAGAAGGTTTTGTACTAATACCACTTTGTATAGTAGATGCTTTTGGAGCAGATGCTACCGTGGCTGGAGCAGATGCTACTGAACGACCTGCTTCGATATAATCTCTGCGAGCCGATCCAGTAAGACCTTGTGAATTTGCTTGCTGTATAAGATCCTTCCCAAGAAGTCCACTACTAGAAGAAGGAGTAGAAGATGGTGTTGGTGCAGATGGCTTCGGTGCAGATGATCCTCCTCCACTAGAACTTCATTGTAACACATAACCATTTGGAGTGTTCACGTATGTTTGTGATACTGTCCCTGCTTTTATAAGTGGAGTTCCACTACTACTAGAAGAAGTAGTTGAGGCTGGTGCTGTTGTTGTCGTTGTCTTCGGTGCGGTTGTTGTGGTAGCCTTCTTTGCATCCATCAACGCTTGGAGTCGTGGTGTGATAACCATAATCAAATGAAGATTAAATAAATATGTACCTCAAAATTATATCTCTTTTTTTGCTTTTGACTACTACAAAATATGCTATATAATGCTTACGTCCTATTTAATTATAGATGACGAAAAAGACAACTGGTGGGAGTTGTCTTTTTTTTAGTGTCTATTTTTTAGATTTCCTAATATTATTTATCTCAATGAGATACTTTATATCACCAATAGTAGCAGGTGTTGGATCATCGTGAGTTGAGAAGATAGGTGTATAGTTTGAAGTAAGTTCTTTTTCATAAACCTCCTTGAATTTGGATTGTGTTGTGTTGTCTGGCATAAGCGGAGTATTAGTAGAAATATAACTGTTCTGGTAATCAGTAAATGTTTTGAATTCATTAGACCAGAATGAATCATCAACATCGTTCTTCCGTTTCGGAGCAATATCTTTGTGGCGAATGATTCTATTGACTGGAAGTTTAAGATCTGTTATCAATGAGGTAACAAGTTCTCGAACTGACTTTCGTTGTGCATTGGTAAATCAAGGGAGTGGTCATATGATTTCTATTCCTATAGAGTATTTATTCATATCTTTCTTTCAGTCCCATTCGCTGATTCAGGCGTGATAAGTTATTTGCTTATCATCCGCTAATTTATATATATCTCAATTTGTATCTATTATATAGTGGCATGATACTACTCGATCAGTTTCTCATAGGAGTACTCGTATATTTCATTTCAAAGTATCATATCACGTTCATGTATTATGAAGTACGATATATTCACAAGTATTATTTCATCTTCAAACATTTTTAGTTTGAAGTATTTTTTTAATTTCCATAGTTATTTTCTTTTAAGAATAGTAAACTCTTTCATATCCATATCCTATTTTTAATAATTCATTCTATTGTTTTTACATGTACTCACCAATATTCTGATAAGTATGGATATGTTCAGAATTTTCATTTATCTCTTATATTTTCTACTAATTGATACGTTAGTATTTTATTTCTTATTCTATATGGATTATTCCTTCACTTTAATATCATGTCTTGCATATTATCACTATGTGTTCATAAGAACAAATTCTCAAGTTTGTTATTACTTACATAATCATCTTTATGACATACGAAAGTTTTTGTATCATTATATGCCAATCATAGAAACGATAAAGCAACTAACCTATGTACATACCACATTTTCTGAAATCACTGCTTACTTAAATTTACCTCTTTATATCAATTTGATTTTGTCTTTTGCTTTAATATACATCACGTCTTTTTTCTCAGATATTTAGTATCTAACTTGTATCATAGTTCTATCCTATCTAGACTTCTTATATTTCAAATATCGCTCACTTGATAGTATCATTCATATCAAGGTATATCTTTCCAAGTCTCTATGTTCATACTCATATTGTAAGAAAATACCCTATAAGTATAGGGATACTATTTCTTTTATCAAATTATTTCTGGTTATGTTGTTGCTTCTTCCTTTTGCAATAAAGCAAATGGAGGTGATGCTCAATGTAAATGAGGATTCAAGCGGTGACTATTCAAGAAATCAGTATCATAATTACAACTTGTTATTGATATATTTTTCCAGAAACTTGATGGCAAGTGTCTCCATCATAGGAAGAACCTTTGTAGTAGAGAAACCAGCTATTGATACTACTGGTCAAGTTATGTCAGAATTAACTGGCATAAGGTGGTAAACTATATAACCAACAAATCAAGCAAGAAATATACTTGATGATAATCTTATATAAGAATGTTTGCTTTTGCTTCACTCCTTTGTTATATCATATATGTAGTGGGCTAATCATCCGATTGCCGCTGCGAGTATTGCGAATAATGTTTCTTTCACAGAGAAGAGAAGTTTAATAAGAAGACCGAATGACATACTAATAATATAACCAACCAAAAGCACGAACTGCTAACCATACGAGTAGAACTCAAGCCTTATTCATTCACTCAACGAGAAGAGCATCTACAAGGATAAGATCGCAATCTTCTCTTGAGAACATCTTATGCTCGTATATGTAGTCATGGAGAACATAAGCGAGATGAGCTGTAGGATTGAAGAATATTTGGAGTAGACGAGGAATAGTTCCAA
>ERZ650308.542-NODE-542-length-20429-cov-18.595514_pt1 | contig 20429 bp, 11 predicted proteins | sample MGYA00376244_ERZ650308 | MGnify/ENA primary metagenome ERZ650308 (study PRJEB26733, sample SAMN07839295) | wastewater metagenome | biome: small river; feature: stream; material: water | place: USA: North Carolina | collected 2016-04-26 ... | reverse complement strand
GCAAATTGATTGCCAAATACGAGACAATCCAAAGAAAAGAGACGTTTAAAACAAGGGAATTTGTGATTGAAAAGTCAGATGACATCAATGGCAAAACAATCACCAATTATGTCAAGTTTCAGTGTGTACAAGACAGAACTACTATGCCAGATCGATTCAATATTGGCGATACTGTTAAAGTATTATTCAATATCAAAGGTTCTAAGTGGAACAAAGACGGGAAAGACAATTATATCACCAATTTAGATGCTTGGAGAATGGAAGCTGTTGCCCTAGGTGGTAGCGATACTGCTCCATCTGACGCCGGTGCTTATTTTGACATGCCAGCTGGCGATCCAGGTGATGCTAGCGACGACTTGCCATTCTAAATTTGACAGGCCCCATTTTAGGGCTTAAATAGCATTTTTTTAGGATAAACACCTAACCCCTATGCAAACAACGATACAACTAAGAATAACTCCAACCGACGCAGCCAATGCGTCGGTTTTATTAACAGCAATAGCTCAACATATTGGCCGTTCAACCAGTCAGATTAACGGATACCATATTTTGAAGCAATCCATTGACGCAAGAAGCCGTCAACAAGTATGGATTAACTTGACCCTCCAGGTATTTATAGAAGAACCCGTTTCAGAACGCTTGATTGAACCGGACAGCTTCCCTATCCTTCCAAAAAATGCGAAAGAAGTCCATATCATTGGCGCTGGACCTGCGGGATTATTCGCAGCTCTAGAATGTATTCAATTAGGCTTGAGACCAATCGTTTTAGAAAGAGGTAAAGATGTGCGAAGTCGACGTAGGGACCTAGCTAAATTAAACAAGGAAGGTATTGTAGATACAGAAAGCAATTATTGCTTTGGGGAAGGTGGCGCTGGCACTTATAGTGATGGTAAATTATACACTAGAAGCAATAAAAGAGGCAGTATTGATAAGATCTTAAGACTGTTTTATCAGTTTGGAGCAGATGAGACTGTTTTATATCAAGCCCATCCCCATATTGGAACCAATAAACTACCACAAATCATTACTGCCATGCGCCTTCAAATTGAAGCCTCAGGCGGTCAAGTTTTGTTTGAAAAAAAGATGGTAGACTTTGAAGTAGAAAAAGGCATGATCAGCCGCATTCTATGTGCAGATGGAGATAGCTTTCATGTGAACGCACTTCTACTTGCAACTGGACACTCAGCGCGTGATATTTTTGAATTATTTCATAAAAAGCAAGTGCTTATTGAATCTAAGCCTTTTGCATTGGGTGTTCGTGTGGAACATCCGCAACAAGTGATTGATCAAATTCAATACCATTGCTTAACCAGAGACCCCAACCTTCCGCCAGCAGCTTATAGCCTTGTGGAGCAAGTGAATGAACGAGGTGTATTTAGTTTTTGTATGTGCCCTGGCGGCATCATTGCCCCAGCTGCAACAGCACCTGGTGAAATTGTGGTGAACGGATGGAGTCCAAGTAAAAGAAACAACCCCTACGCCAATAGTGGTATGGTGGTACAGATAGATTTACCTACCGCAGCGCAATTTTTAAAACAAGCGACTAAGAAAGAAGTGGATTTAAATCATCCGCTTTTATTATTAGAATTTCAACAATATGTAGAACAACAAGCTTTTAAAAGTGGAGGTGGATTACAGGTAGCCCCTGCGTCAAGACTCGTTGATTTTTGTACGCATAAATTGTCTAGTGACTTACCTGATGCGAGTTATTTACCAGGCTTAAATGCAGCAGACTTGACGGATGTGCTGCCAAAATTTGTGCATACCACTTTACAAGATGGATTTAAAGCATTTGGCAAAAAGATGAAAGGCTATTACACCAATGATGCTATCGTTGTTGCAACTGAAAGTAGGACCTCTTCACCAGTGCGTATCCCAAGAGATGCAGATAGTTTCCAACATCCACAAATTAAAAACTTATATCCATGTGGCGAAGGCGCTGGATATGCGGGCGGAATCGTAAGCGCCGCAATGGATGGCCAGAAACTAGCACAAAGCATTGCGGCGCAATTGAAATAAAAGTGAACACCTTTTTATTTAATCTTCTGGTTTGTCTTTTTTGCTAATCAACAACCCGTCTTGAATTAATTTATTTTGCTTGAAGGAAGCTAATTCCTTTGCAAGATTAGCACTTACATCTCTTGTTAAAGTCAACTCAGGCTTGCCTGCATTCACCCATGCGGTATACCAAAAATCGGCAATCATATTTGCAGATGCAATTAATTGACCATTCACTGTATTTCCTAAAGCTTTTGCATACGCTTCGGCGAATGGTTTTGTGTAAGCTTTAACCTCTTTGCCATATCGCATTTGATTGCGGTACTTTGTTTCAGGAGTAAATTGCTTTGTCACTTCTGTTTCAATCGCTAACATTTGTGGTACTAATTGATGCGCTTTACGAACATCTACCCATAGTGCCTGTGCAGGGTTCTTTACATACTTTGCTTGATGCGTATTGTACAACATGAACTGATCTAAATTAATTTCAGGGATAAAAGTCTCCCACATATGGTGCAGCCCTTTTTGTCCAGTCAATTGACCATCATAGTTCATCGTCGTATGAAGTGGCACATGTAAATCGGCCACATAATGACCTAGATCTGCTGCATAAAACAAGATGCTGTCTTTATTCTTTGATTTAAACGCATTGGTCAAATGTTCCAACTGCATGATGGCGTTATAAGGACCCCATCCCCATTTGATTAAACTGTCTTTGCCATATTTTTTTACAGCTGCATCCCACTCAGCTGGCATTTCATTGGCTGCGTTTGGACCAAAAGCCTCTAGATCCACAAAGTGTTTGGTATCCTCCGTTTTATCTTTATTCCTTCTGATATCTGGACGAGGTGCATTAAATACTAAGTTGTCCATATCTGCGTAAAAGAAACTACGCATTGGCTCTGGTAAATTATACACAGCAATTTGGTGGATCGTACGATGCACTAAAAATCCCCAACTTGAAAGCACTACTACTGCAACCAATAAAAAAACATTTAAAACCGTTTTCTTTGAGAACATAATCTAAAAATTTACACGAATATAAACCAATCTACCCAGCATATATGCGCCTATAACATGAGTTTTTCCACTTATAATAATTCCAGCATTGGAATTTGTAAATTCACTGTACATTTAGGTCAAAATCTATTTCATGGAGCCATTATTAAGTTTATCCCATTTGGTGAAACACTATGCAACGCAAAAAGCAGTTGATGATATCAGTTTCGACATTCAAAAAGGTAGCATTTTTGGCCTATTAGGACCGAATGGTGCTGGTAAAACCACTTTACTAAGAATGATCACTGGCATCTTTTATCCAGATGGAGGTGAGATAAGATTAGATGGCAAGTCATTTGACCCATTGTTAGACATACGTGAAATTGGCTACATGCCAGAAGAAAGAGGACTGTATAAAAAGATGAAGATTGGAGAACAAGCATTGTACTTAGCACAGTTAAGAGGATTAACCAAGGCCGAAGCGATGGAACGCATTAAATATTGGTTTGAAAAATTTGAAATGCAAAGCTGGTGGAATAAAAAAGTAGAGGATTTAAGTAAAGGGATGAGCCAGAAATTGCAATTTGTGATCACCGTTTTGCATGAACCTAAATTAATTATTTTGGATGAACCTTTCAGTGGATTAGATCCATTGAATGCCAACTTAATTAAAGATGAAATTTATGCATTAGCAAAAAAGGGCGCAACTATTATCTTTAGTACCCATCGTATGGAACAAGTAGAAGAGATTTGTGATCATATTGTACTAGTCAACTTAGGAAAGAAGATTTTAGACGGTACGGTTTCAGATATAAAACAACAATTTAAAGAATACATCTTTGCGGTTGAAACAAATGCACCTGAATTGGTAAAAGACAATTCACTGTTCAGCATCGTCAATAAAGATGAGAAAAATCCAAATAAAGTCTTCATTAAATTGAGTCATGCTGTAGCTTCTAATGAAGTTTTGAAATACTTAATTGAGCAACAGATTCCAGTTATTAGTTACAATGAAGTTTTACCTAGTTTAAACGACATTTTCATTCAATTAGTAGAAGACACCCATGCTAAGGCAAGGGCTTTTCAAAACAATTAATCCACTTATTTAAATCAAAAGATTAAATACTGATTTTACTAAAAAATATTTTATGCATAAGATTTGGATCATCATACAAAGAGAATATACCAGCAGGGTTAAAAACAAACGCTTTTTAATTGTCACTTTTTTAGTGCCCTTATTAATGGTTGGATTGATTGTAGGGTCTGCCTATTTTTCATTCAAAGGAACAGAAGAACGTAAAATTGCAGTGGTGGATCCAAACGGCTTTTTTAAGGATAAATTAAAAAGCAGTAAGCAATTGAAATTTGAGTTTCCTAAGGATGTAGATACGAGCAATTATAAAGAAAAAGGATATTCAGATATTTTACTCATGCCTTTGTTTGAAGCGGATAAAAAAGCCGACTATATCTTAAGATCTAAAAAATCAATGGGCTTTACTTTACAAGAAAAGATTAGCAGTAAAATCAATGCAGCGATAGAAGATCAAATGTTAGAAAAAGCAGGTATCCAACAAGTGGTATTGGATTCGATACATCAATCAGCTCAAGTTGCAGAATTAAAAGCCTATGAGGACGAAGGTAAAAAAAGCAAGGAAAGCAATGCCGCTTTAGCCATGGGCATTGGATATGCGAGCGGACTATTAATTTATATCACCATGTTTATTTATGGCACAATGGTATTACGTGGTGTGATGGAAGAAAAAACGAGTCGTATTGCAGAAGTGATTGTGAGCAGTGTAAAACCATTTGAGTTGATGCTTGGAAAAATTATTGGTATTGGGGCTGTGGGGTTGACTCAATTTTTAATGTGGATCATTGTTGTACTATCACTTACTGGCGTAGGCATGGGGTTATTGCCAGAAGATATGCAAAATCAAGTTCAACAATTACAACAATCCAATGGACAAATGGGTGCGGTAGGCTTAGCGCAGGCAAGTGAATCTGCAAAAAATATTTATGCATTTCAGCATGTCATAGCTACAACCAACTGGCCATTAATTATTGGCTGTTTCTTATTTTATTTCTTAGGCGGATTTTTATTTTATGCCTCTTTATTTGCAGCTATCGGTAGCGTAGTAAACGAAGATCCACAAGATGCACAAAGTTTAATGTTCCCTATCACCATGCCCATTATCTTCTCTTATATTATCACCAATGTAGTGATACAAAATCCCAATACACCAATGGCCTTTTGGGCGAGTGTCATTCCTTTTAGCTCTCCAATGGTCATGATGGCAAGGATCTCTTATGGCGTTCCAACAACAGTACCTTATTGGGAACTAGCATTGAGTATGGCCACATTGATTGGTGGATTCTTATTGACCACCTGGTTAAGTGCTAAGATTTACCGAACTGGTATATTAATGTATGGGAAAAAAGTCACCTGGAAAGAAATGATTAAGTGGGCATTCGCAAAATCGTAGATTTTGTGAAATAAATTTACAAGTTCGCAAAATCGTAGATTAAAGTGCAATTCGAATATTCACACCTGCCCTAGTATTCGTAATGGGTGGTGAGGATGAAATATAAGGTGTTGCTTTTCTTTGGTCAAAGAAGAATTTCAAATTGATCTTACTATTCAATACATAATCAATTGAAGGCTGTAAGGTAATTTCCTTTTGTCCTCCTGTGCCATATGCATTAGTTTGATCCAATCTACTATTGCTATTGTAGATATCACGCATGGCCACATCCAACCTAAAGGTCAAATCATTGGCTAATTTGTTATTGTTCAACCCTGGGATATTGAATGGTAATTTCAAACCTCTTTTACGATAGCTTGTTCCTATCACCCACTCTGTGCTATTGTTTTCACTCAATTGATAATCTACTAAACTCAAGGCCAACAATCGACTTTTCTTATATTCAAAACGAATAGACCATTGTGTTACAGTCGTTACATTCAATCCAATCAATGGTTCCATTCTTTCACTAATGGTTACATTCGGTATTAAGAAATAAGGAACAAAGTTGCCACTCACCGTATCTAAGAAAGATGGCGCGCCTAAGCGGTTCAAATCGGCGTACAATAAAGAACTATTGAAACTATTCATGGACAAGCTACCATTGTATCCATGAGTCAATGAAATATTGGTGAATAAATTGGATAGGCCAGGAATTTTTGATAAACCATTGTACAACAAATTCCAGTTAGGCATTGGCAACATGCCAGAGAAAGGATTAGAACGAATACTTGAATTGGTTTGATTCAACAGGGATACTTTCTTAGGATCTTTGCCAGTATAAGCAGCAATGAAGGAAGGGATCAATACATCCTGTGCATATTTGCCGTACCCAATTGCATAGCCATTTGGATCTTTTTGTTGATCCCAATATGGATTCAATGCAGCTACTCTATTGGAAATAATCGTTCTGTAATTTTGGAAATTTTTAAACTGCGTCGAAATCATGTTTGGATCATGCTTGTCAAAGAAAGTCTTTAAAGCAACATAACTTATATTGAATCCGCCAGCAGACAATGGGTTATTATGTGAACGATACCCATTCATATTGGCACTTGTATCTTTATACAATTCAGAATATTCCTTTGTAAATGTTTTATCAAATTTCAAGTCGATGATAAAAGTTTTAATAGGTTCAATCATCACCCTTGCACTCAGCCTTTGATCAAACCCTTGCCTGAACAACATATTAAAATTGGCATCTTTTGTAAATAAGCCTTTTCGTTCTTGCGCATTCAACCAATTGCTATCTGGTTGTTTGCCCATGGCATAATCAAAGCCGGGTGCAAAACCATTAAAGTCTTTATCTACAAATTGCACCCCAGACATGAATCCAGGCAAACGGCTATTGTAGTTTTCTGCATAATCTAAAGAGGCATTTTGTACCATTGTCAATAAGCCTACCAATGATTTAATTGGACCTGGGATATTCAATACCTCATTGGCCTTAAGCACCCTCATCGCAATGCGTTCTTGCTTTCTAGCCTCCTTCCATTTACGATAGGCAGAGTCTCTAGCTTTACCTGTTAGTCCATTTAAAGCATCTTCTTTTCGAATAATCAATTTATTAGATAATGGATTGGCCTGTTTTGGAGTTGGCCTTGCATTGGATAAAGCAGATCGAATGAATTTAGATTTATTGTAAAAACTATTAAAATTAAATTGTGCGTTCACTTGGTGTGAAAGGGTATTTTCAATGGTATTACCCAAAGAAGTTGCGAGTCTACTTGCACCCACCCAATTGTAATTAGTAGAGACATTGTAACTTGCCAAAATCCAATCCGTCAACGGGAATTTACTGGTGGGTAAATCATATCGCATGGTGAATCGCTGGTTGTACAAAGTATTACGACCACCTCTTAACAACATTCTGGTTAGGGAATCTTTTTTCTCTTTGGTATCAATACGACCATCTGGTTCATCAATTCTAGAATTTAAATTAGCAACCAAATCCAAACTCATTGATCTTGTTACTGGCCAACGAAGGTTAAAGATGCGACCCATGGTAAAATATTTATCATAAGTAGTCTCTACTTTTTCTGTTGTTCCATCAAATGAGTTGACCATCCTAGGAGTGTACTCGCCAAATTGACGATCAAATACAGTTCGATAACTAATTAAACTTGGCGTAGGCGAAAAATTAAAATCCTTTATTAAAGAAAACCAAGGCGATTTAGTTTTAATCCATTTTGTAAACGGCTGATAGGACTTACCCGTATTGTTGAATGTGTAACCAATGGATCCGCGTTGTTTCACCACCTGATTCAATTCTATGACAGGGCTAGTTTGTTGTAACTGAGAATAAGAATAGCTAAAATCCAAATTGCTAATACTCAACATCGTATTGCGTTTACCAGGCATGAATCGCACATTGGTAAAATTCAAAGTCTTGATTGTCGTTTCATCAATTGACGCACGTTTAATGGAGTCTCTGATAGCTCCAGATACAGATTTTATTTTATCTGCATAAAGAATGTCTTTATTGAATGGATCGAATTCAGGATTTTCTTGTGTTTTATTCAATCCTGCAAATACAGGTAAAGAAATTTTTGCTTGCTTAGGTAATAATTTTCCTGCATCAATATTGGTAGCGATATCCAACTGCGTATAGCCGGTCTTAGAACGCTCATTCATTTTCTGTTCAATACTTCCAAAACCTGCAGTTCTATTATTGACAGAAACCGCTACTGTTCCTAAATCTGCCAACACTAAATCCATACGGCCTAGTGCAGCCCAAGATCCTCGCTCATCTAAGTTAGATAACCTTAATTCATTCACCCACACTTCCGCATCCATGAAGTTCTGACCAGACGTGTTTTCAAATGCGATTAAGATACCACGTATCTCTCCTAAATTTGGATTACCCATCACTGAATAAGTGTGGTTATTCGCTTGAAGTTGACTAAACTTACTATTGAAATTATAATTTTGTTTATCTCTATCAATTTTAAGTTTCACCAACTCAGTCAAATTTAAATTCATCTCATTCTCCAATGGCCATACATCCCTCGCTTCAGATATAGAATAGGTTTTTCTTTTTGTAGTGGTTAATGGAATACGGATTTCATAATAGTTATTTTGAAAATCCTGTCCAAAACGAAGCACCGCTGTGATGACACCCTTTTCAGTAACATCTGGTTGATTTTTATTTTCAGCGTGCAAGAACATGGACAGATTGCCATAACGACGAATATCAATATTCATCGTTTTAAACACCCCTCTAGGAGTAGTATTCTTTTGTAAACGGTTTAACTGAACACTTAACGCCTGCTCATTTTGTAAAAGATTGACCCCATTGTTACTCAATAATTGTACACGCTCAATACCTGGTGGCACTAAGTAGTTCACTGGTGTTCTACTTCCATTTTCTTCCAAGCTCACCGCAATCGTATTGACTGTTGCAGTGTTATTTTGTGGCGTAATTAATTTATACTCTCCAGAGCTATCAATATCATAAGCAAACTGTCTCCATTGATTGCGGACTAGATCCAATTTAGCAAAACGCAATGTAATAGAATCTTCGAATCCTGTTAAATACATTCTTAAAAAACGAATCGATTTAAAATCACGGATGCCTCCCATTCTATTGGAGAATGATTTAATAGGCACCCTAAACAAATACCAGTTCTCTAGCGACTTGGAACCATCCGCTAAAGTCACATTCACTGTTTTTGAATCTGTTACATATCTAGTAGCATTGACACCTAGTTGACCTTTTTGTAAATCAATTTCATATTCAAAATAAGCTTCCGTTTCATTCAATGTATTGTCTCTATTCAAATCTTCATTGTCTGGCAATAAAGTAGCGGCACTACTAAACTGACTGTTCCCCGCTAGAGCAGAGTTGCCTTGTGGATTGTTGAAATATTTATACCTGCTTAAAATATTAGCACTAACAGCATCATAACTCGCATCACGATACCAAACATAGTTATCTGCAGAAGGATCTTTTGTAAATTGTTGTGCAACAGTACTGTTACCTATTTGATTAATAAGATAAGCTTTCTTACTGCGCTCATCCTCATCTCCTAAACCATCTAATCCAACGTCTTGGAATTTTCTATCTTCTGGATTATTACTAAACGCATTGGTCACTTGTATTGGATTCACAGGCACCCTGCCCCAAGTAGAACTATCAATACTTGCAGGAATAGTAGGTGTAGGCATTCCATTTTCATAAAAACGTCTTCCGTCCTTCAAGATATCCTCACTCACATTACCCAAGTTCAAATATAATTTACCTCTTGTTGCAGCAGATTTAATGAATGGATCTTGTACCCAGAATTCAACATATTCAATGATGCCCGTTTCAAAATCTGTTTGATCCAAGGAACGCATGATACCACCCCATTTATCAGAAGGATTTTTGACCCTTCCATTTGCATCCAAATCTTTATAGTTGTAGTTATATGGCCCTCTTTCTTTTGGATAATAACTTAAATCAAAAGTAGGCAATTGCACATCTGTAATATTGGTCGTTTTTTGAGGAAACAACTCATTGGTAAATACCTGACGTATTCTAGGATCACTTAATGCAGCTACATTATTTGCCAAAGGATTATTGGAACTATTACGGTCTTGTAAATTTGGCTCAATAGTATACCAAGCCAATCTTGCTCTGTTTTTATTATAGTCGATAGAATCTGCTAAAGCGCCTTCAGGAAAACGATCCAATGGCGTGGAGGCCAATGTCCATGCTGTAAATGGAAATCTTAAATCGATATTGGTTCTAGTGGCTTCAAAATCGTCTAGATAAACAACACCCGATCCACCTTTGCCAATTTGTTGCGCATGTCCAGGTTTCAAAATTGCTGCTTCTCCGTATGCCACAATAGAAGACTTTGCTTTGGTACTATAAAATGGAAGCTTATCTAAGAGTCTTGTTAAACCAGGTAAATCTTTTTTATAGTTGAAATCAAAACCATACATCGCGTTTTTAATTGGATCGGATCCAAAATTGGTCTTAGTAAAAAACGGACGCTCACTCAAACGTGAAGATGAAATACCAAAATTAAAATCCTTACTTGCTAAGTAGTCAATTCTTAAGGCTCTAAATCCGCGCTCTTGAAATCCAAATCCTAAATTATTTTCAAAAGAAACATTCACAGGAATATTAGAACTCAAAATGCCTGGGTTAATAATTCTTACCGTACCAGACCCATAGTCAACAATATAATCTACTCCTTCTTTTAAAATTTGACCGCCCGCACGAACACTCACCGAACCGGGTGGTACGTTAAAGGCGTTTAAGCTAATCTCTGATCCTCCTGCACTACCTTTCACCTGCCCTTCCATTACAAATCGGTTCAGGTTGGCATAAGTCTGCGCCTCTGCTTTGATATTACGGTATAATTGAGGATAGATGTATTTTTTTGTCACAGCAGAATCAATCCCAGTAAAAGCAATGTTTTGCAAGTCTTGACCAAAGGGTTCCAATAAAGGGAACACGATTCTACCCATATTGGATAGTACTGTATAGCCTTCTACATAATCGAATACCCCATCAGGTTGTGGATCATTTCGATTGTTCAATCGATCCAATTGTAAAATTTTTATCAATGACTTCCCCTCGTAGGCTTTGTTTGTAACAGGTAAATATCTTTTTAATCCTGCACTAGGTTCTTCATACAAAATGTTCAACTGAAAATCTTGTTGTTGAATGGCCCCAAATAAATCCAATGAGTACACGTTCTTCATCATTAAATCCCAGATAGGCAAATCTGTTCTTTGCGTAGTGGCTTTCAATAATTTTAAGAATAAAATTTGTTGCACCCCTTTGTTTGGATCTAGCGCAACTCCTTCAGAAAATTCACCCACTTGATACACTTTACCATTATAAGTATACTGAAACGCTACAGCCAATACCTCGTCTGCTTGCAATGGAATGTTTAATGATAAGAAACCAACTTGTCCATTAAAGAAGTATTCATTCTCCGTTAATTTTCTTGCGAAAGTTCTTTCATAATCTTCTGCAGATCGCAATCCTTCTTGAGCCAATACGGTTGAAACACCTGCAGGATTTCTGGCGTTAGGATTGTTGATGATCTTAGTGTATAATTTATTAGCACTATTGTCTGGAAAAGGATTATTTGGATTAGACTCTAAAGCTTTTCGCTCAGTCCTTAATACTGGCTCACCAATATCTGTTAAACCAACCACATCTCTTGCATTGGTTGTTTGGCCGTTACGATTGGTTACCCAAACCTCGATACGCTTAATTTGAATTTGAGAATTAATGACCGGCAAAGTACTCATTGCCTTATTGTAATTATTCCTAAAATATTGCGCTAATAAAAAGTGTCTATTTTCTTCATAGTCATCCAATCTTTTTTGGAATCGTTGCGTAGAAGATCCACCCTGTAAAGCCATCGACTGACGTTGTGATTTTTGATTGGCAATGGCTCCTGTTACAAATAATTTTCCAAACTGCAATTGCGCTTTGACACCAAATAAATTCTGTGTACTAGGAATTAAAGTGCTTCTCGAAACATAATTGATATTCCCCGCTTCGATATACTTTATGACCTCGTCCTTCTTGCCTTTATAGTTTAACTTAATCTGATTGTCAAAACCAAGATTAGATAAGGAGTTTAAATTGATTGGGAATCTTAACTTGTCACCAATACTTGCATTCATGCTAAAATTGGTATTGGCATCAAAATCAAATCCGCCGTTTCTACGTGCACGCTCAGGCAATGTGGGATTCCTTACATTCTGACCTTGGTATCCAGCTTTAATATTGATTTCTCCAACAGGCTTAATATCAATTTTTAAATCCGATCCTGTCTTTCCAAATAAACGATCAAAATAACTATCAAATACTTTTGTTTTTGGTCTTGTAATTTTTCGATTCAACACTCCTAAAGAATTGGCACGTTGCATAAAATAGGCTTGCTCATCCTTACGTGTTTTTAATTTCCAAAACTCATCAAAACTCAATGTCGCCGGAAAACGATTGTAACCGCTTCCTAATTTCTCTGTAATATAATACTGCTTAGTGGCGGGGTCATAATCGACCCTTCTTTTAAGTAAACTTGAATCTCTGATATCAAATGGATTGATACTTGGCTGAGACAAGAAATCACTTCGTCTATCCGCAATAGGATACCTCAACTTACCCACAACAGTATCCCCCGTCTTTTTTGAAATGGTATCTTTAAATGGAGGCTTTAATCTACTAGTATCTTGCGCATGACCAGTCTGCTTCAATAGAAGTAGACCAGACAATAACATGACAGTGTGAAAAAATCTCAAGAATAAAACATTTAAAATGATCGATTAACAATTTTTGAGGGCTTGTTTGATTAAAATTTCTAGAGAGACATCCGCCCCTTCTGATTGAATCGCCTTGTCAATCGCTTTTTCAGCCACTGCTTTTTGAATCCCCAAAGAAACTAAAGCTTGAATAGCGTCTTGATGTGGTGTGGACTTACTAAATGTTGATCCACCTGACATTTGCATTGGTAATTTAGCCAATTTATCTTTTAATTCTAAGACCAATCGTTCTGCAGATTTTTTACCAATTCCTTTAATTTGTTCCAATTGTCTAGCATCCCCTTGAACGATGGCACGAATAATTTCATCTGGTCGCATACCCGATAACATCATCCTTGCGGTACTTGCACCTACTCCGGATACACTGATTAATTGCATGAACAATTCTTTCTCATCCTGTCCAAAGAAACCAAATAAGACCTGCGAATTTTCAGTAATATGTAAATAAGTATGCAGCAATCCCTTCTCTTTTCCAGAGATCGATTCATAGGTGTTTAAACTTATATTTACTTCATAGCCTACACCTCCAACATCAACAATGAGTTTGGCGGGGGTCAATTGGACAAAGTTCCCTTGTAAAAATGCAATCATAGTGATTCCAAAAATAACACTTAAGCAATGAAAAATGGCTATTTTAGGTCATTCTTAGGCATTTTTTAAGATATTTGTGGCCCAAACAAACTAACAAACTATGTCCCAAAAGCTGAAAGCAGCAATCACCTCGGTTGGAGGATATGTCCCAGAGACCAAATTGACCAATTTTGACTTGGAAAAGATGGTAGATACAAACGATGAGTGGATCAGGAGCAGAACTGGTATTTCAGAGCGCAGAATCTTAAGAGAACCAGGCAAAGCTAGTTCGGATATGGCTGTAAAAGCGATTGAAGAGATTTTGAGAAAAAAGAACTTAGACCCTTTAGATATAGATTGTATTATTTGTGCTACCGTGACACCAGACATGGTTTTCCCTGCTACAGCCAATATCATTGGAGATAAAATTGGTGCAAAAAATGCATTTGGTTTTGACTTGGGTGCTGCGTGTAGCGGCTTCCTTTTTGCCTTAACAACCGGTGCAAGTTTTATTGAAGCGGGTAGATATAAAAAAGTGATTGTAGTTGGAGTAGATAAGATGAGTTCCATCATCGACTATACTGATAGAGCAACTTGTATCATCTTTGGAGATGGTGCTGGGGCAGTATTGTTAGAGCCAAGTGCGGATGAAGATGGATTCCAAGATTCAATTTTAAAAAGTGATGGTAGTGGTAGAGAATACCTACACCTTAAAGCAGGTGGAAGCTTAAAGCCTGCATCTGTTGAGACCGTAATGGCGAGAGAGCATTATGCATTTCAAGACGGACAACCTGTATTTAAATTTGCTGTAAAGGGAATGGCCGATGTGACGGCAGACTTATTAGAAAAACACCATTTAACTGGAGACGATATTACTTGGCTGGTGCCGCACCAAGCCAATTTAAGAATCATTGACGCCACTGCTAATCGTGCAGGCATCCCTACAGAAAAAGTGATGATCAATATCCAAAAATATGGCAATACCACCGCCGCAACTATCCCATTGTGCTTATGGGAATGGGAGTCTCAATTGAAAAAAGGAGACAATTTGATCTTGGCTGCTTTTGGTGGAGGATTTACTTGGGGTGCAGCATGGGTTAAATGGGCCTATTAATTGTATCTTTAGAAAGCTGAATAATTATCATTCAAATAAACGCATTATGAGTAAAAAGAATTTCAAAGGAATCAGTACAGTAACACTGCATACTGCCGGACATGAAAATGATAATTTTTCACACACCACTCCTATCTATGCAACTTCCACTTTCACATTTGGCTCTGCCGAAGAAGGTATGGAACGTTTTAAAGGAGATGATAAGACGAAGTTATATACAAGATGGGGCAACCCTACTTTTACTGCTGCAGAGGAAACCATAGCAGCATTAGAAGCACATGGACTTACAAACGAACAAGGAGAACCATTAGCATTAAAAGCATTGTTACACTCAAGTGGACAAGCTGCTATGACAACTTTATTTTTCAGCAATCTAAGTGCAGGTGATACCTTGATCTCACACTATTCTTTATACGGCGGCTCTCAAGAATTAATGCAAAAAGTATTGGTTGAAGCTGGCGTAAAAATAGTTTTAATAGATATCCATAACGAACAAGTTTTAATAGATACGATCAAAGCCAATCCTAGTACTAAATTAATTCACTTAGAAACGCCAGCCAATCCTACACTACAATGTGTGGACATCAAAGCTATTTGCACCATAGCAAAAGCTCATGGCATTAAAGTGTCTGTTGACAACACCGTTGCTACACCTTATTTACAGCAACCCTTTGCTTTAGGAGCAGACTTTGTATTTCATTCTGCTACTAAATTTTTAAATGGTCATGGATCTGCCTTACATGGCGTATTGTTAGGAAAAGATTTAGAATTCATGCATAAGAAAGCCTGGAAATGGCATGTATTAATGGGTGGCAATAGCAATGCCTTTGATGCCTACTTGTTAATTCAAGGCATGAAGACTTTAGAATTAAGAATGGAAAAACATTGTAGCAATGCAGCAAAAGTGGCTAACTTTTTAGCAGCACATCCAGCGATTGCACATGTAAATTATACAGGATTAACCTCTCATCCTCATCACGAGATTGCTAAAAAACAAATGAAGCAACATGCACCATTGATTAGTTTTGAACTAAAAGGTGGTATTGAAGCAGGCAAAAAATTTATCAATGCAGTTGAAGTATGTACCCGTGCTGTTTCATTAGGCACTGTAGATACTTTAGTGTCACACCCTGCAAGCATGACGCATATGTCCATACCAAAGGAAGAAAGAATAAAATATGGCATTACAGATGGCTTGATAAGAATGAGTGTAGGGATTGAAAATATAGAAGACCTAGAAGCTGACTTGGCTCAAGCATTATCGAAAGCCTCTGTTTAATTATTCACCTTTATAGATACCACTATGGATATTTTAATTCGTAAAGCAACCCGAACTGATTGCGCACGCATGATGGAATTGATCCAAGAATTAGCTGTGTACGAAAAAGCCCCTGACGAGGTAACTGTTTCACTTTCACATTTTGAAGAAAGTGGATTTGGCGCTAATCCAGTATGGTGGGCATTTGTAGCCGAGGTACAAGGTGTGGTAATAGGTATGGCTTTATATTATGTACGCTACTCTACTTGGAAAGGCCAAAGAATGTATTTAGAAGATATATTAGTGACAGAAGAAATGCGTGGAAAAAAAATTGGCAGTCTTTTATTTGATGCATTGATTAAAGAAGCAAAAGAAAAAGGATTCAATGGTATGAACTGGCAGGTTTTAGAATGGAATGAGCCAGCGATTAATTTCTACAAAAAATACAATGCCAATTTTGATCCTGAATGGGTGAACTGTTCGATTGTGTTTTAATTACAGCAGCTTAATCAAATAAAGTACGCATTAGTTCCTGCTTTCGTTTCCCAAATGATTTAGAGAAAGTTAATTCAAAACTGTTGGATCTAATACCAGCAGCGGATAATCCATTGTTGTAAATATCATAACTCATACCAAAAATATAATCATCCATCATGATATTGACTGATGGAATAATGGCATCTTTTACACGATAATAGCATCCTACATACAATCTTCTGTCATGGTCAAACTTCCATAAGATAGGCAAGGAAATACTTGCACCTGCTACATACGTATTTTCTTTATTTCTACTACTAAATGCGCCATGGAATAAATAGGTGTAGTCCTCACTAAAATATTTTTCTAGATTGACAAATAAAGTAGAGCGCATACCAGGCGCTTCATTGTATGGAGAATTGGTCACATCTGGTTTAGCAAAGAAGAATCCATTCGCACTTAATTGAAAATAGGTATCCGTTGAATGCCTCGTATAAAGCAAGCCAGTATTGGCTGACAGACGACCTGGATTGGACAAGAATATTTCTGAACTAGGATTGCCCGATAAATTTCCTGAAGGATCATACATATCGCCAAACCTTAATTTAGATCGATCTAAATTTGTTTGCGCATACGTAACGCCTAATCCAATGGCCAAATTAGAATAATCATCTCCATCTAAAAATAAATGATACGCAGTATTAAATGTGATGTAATTGGTATTCAATAATCCATTCATTAACTGCTCTGAAATAATTTGACCACCAATACCTAAATAGTTGGTTTGATCCAATGCTCGTCTATTGTATTTTCTATCCCATCCAACTATAATGGTTCTAGCAAAATTTGAACCGCCAATGGATTGACTCCTTAAATTGGATTGAATACGTTGATCAAACACACCATTACCAACAGAAGCAGGACTCAAGAACTGTGCAGCAGCATAAGGCTGAGACAATACAAGCTCCTGTGCCTTTGATGAATGCATCAAAGCAAGAAAGAAGATAGATATGTAGACTTTGATTTTCAAACTTATTTTAACAATAGGACTGTGCCTGTTTTTGAATTAGTAACATTATTTCGATCCACATACACCGCAGTCCAATAATAAATATCTATAGGAAGTAAATTACCATTGTATCTACCATCCCAGCCTCTTGATACATCTCTAGACTCAAAAACCAGATTCCCCGATCTACTGAATATTTTAAAACTGCGTAATTCATTCACACCCGCATTAGTAATTAATTTAAGCACATCATTTTTACCATCCCCGTTGGGTGTAAAAGCATTCGGTAAATCAAAAATAATGGTTGCTGGGGCAATTGTGATTGCAAGATCTGCACTCTGCGTTAAACAGTTATTAGCATCCTTCACTTGATACTTTATGTTGACTATACCCTCTTTGATGGCATTGAATAATGCATTCTCTCCTCCAGTGATTGTATAATTAGTTGTTGCATTCGGAACCCAAGTGTAAGTGTATGCACCAGTTCCCCCAGAAGCAGCTGCTGTTAAATTTAAACTCTCCCCTTCCATCACTTTATTATCAGAAGCAACTATGGCTGCAGCAGATGGCAATGGATAAAATGTTGCCGTCACGGTTTGATTGATACTTTCACATTCAGTGTTTTTATCTTTAATCTTACCTGTATAAATTCCTGGGACAGTTGTACTAAAACTTGGTACTGAACCAGGTGCAACAGCTCCGAAAGGAACTGTCCATGTATAATTATAATCTGCAACACCCCCTGTAGCAGGAGTAACTGCAATACTTAGAAGGTTACCGGTACAAACAGCATTACCAATAATAGTGAAAGTTGGAATTGCATTGACCGTAATACTTACAGCACTCGAATTGGTACAACCATTGGCATCGGTTCCAGTTACACTATAGGTTTTTGAACTACTTGTTGAAAGACTGATCAAGTTACTAGTACTACCATCATCCCAAGCATATGTTCCTGATGAACCAGCACCTGACGCTGTTAAAGTCACTGATTCACCCGCGCAAATACTTGTTTTATTTGCACTTGCAGTGATGGCAGGTTTGGCATTCACCACTACTGAAATAAGATCTGACGCTGCACTAGTACAACCATCAACAGTTACTGTTGCAGTATAATCACCAGATGCAGCAGTTGTTATTGCAGCAATACTTGGATTTTGAACTGATGAACTAAAACTATTCACACCCGTCCATGAAAATGTTCCACCCGTAACATTCGCAGTAGTTAATGTTAATGTCGCACCCTCACAGATTGGACTGTTACTTGTTATCACTGGAGCAGATGGAACTTGCTTAATTGAAATGATAGCACTTCCTGTTAAATCAGAATTATTAGCATCACATTTGGAATCAGAAAGCGAACTAATCGAATATGTAGTAGCAATATTTGGACCAACAGTATATTCCAATGAAGCATTTCCAAAACCAGAAATCCCATTTCCATCACTATATGTCAATGTCCAATTACCACTAGCTATCAATGTTCCGATAATCTTAGTTGTACTTCCTTCACAAATTGATAATGAACCACTTGTAATTGTAGCAGTTGGTCTTTGATTTACATTAATTGTAACATCATTTGAATAACTACAACCTGTAGTAGTTATTGTTTCAGTTAAAGTATATGTTTGTGTTGTATTAGGATAATCAATTGGATTACTTGAAGTAGATGAATAAGTTCCAACGCTAGAACTCCAACTATAAGTGCTGCCGGTAACAGCTGTTGATCCAAGTGATATCGGAGTTCCATTACAAATTGTCGAAGGAGCTGCCACTGCAGCATTAGGTAATGGGTTAACAGTTACTAACAAAGGAGAAGTGTTTGAACCTCCAGTCATATTAATATTTACACTATACCTAACTCTGTAATTTAGTGTATTTGAAAGATCAGGAGTAAAGTATTTGGTTAGTCCCACTCCAATATATTGCTGACTACTAATATCTTGCCATGATCCATCTGACAGCCTTTTTTGCCAGTAAAAAAAATAAGCTTGATCACTTGAAAAAATAGATAACTCTGCAGTAAAATCTCCTTGACAAAAATTTGTTTTATTCACAGAAACAACTGGAGGATCTGCTTTTGCAGTAACTGTAATCATCATCCCTATCAATAATAAAAACACCCCCTTGCTCAAAAAACGGGGGAATATTTTTTTTAATAATAATTGAATAACCTGCTTAGCCAATGGACATAAAATTTAAAAGCTCCTAGAATTGAATCTAGAAGCTCCTAAAAATACTATAAATAGTAGAAATTCTACTTAAATAAGTGTTAATCCAATTATTGAACTCCGTTCACAACGGCTTCTTTGTGCACCTTTTGTACCAATCCTTGTAAAACCTTACCAGGACCTACTTCGGTAAAATCAGTTGCACCGTCTGTAACCATGGCTTGCACGGTTTGTGTCCATTTAACAGCACCCGTTAATTGTGCAATTAAGTTTTCTTTAATTTGTGTTGGATCTGTCACTGCTTTAGCCACTACATTTTGGTATACTGGACAGATTGGAGTGTTGAATGTGGTTGCTTGGATGGCTGCAGCCAATTCAATTTTCGCAGGCTCCATTAAAGGTGAGTGGAATGCCCCTCCTACTGGTAAAACCAATGCTCTTTTTGCACCTGCTGCTTTCATCTGCTCACAAGCTATCTCGATACCTTTGGTTGAACCTGAAATCACCAATTGTCCTGGACAATTGTAATTCGCAGGAACCACTACTTCACCAGACTCTTTTGAAACGGTGGCACAAATTTCTTCTACTTTATCATCTGCTAATGCCAACACTGCAGCCATGGTAGAAGGTTGTAATTCACAAGCCGATTGCATTGCTTTTGCACGGATACTTACTAAGCGTAATGCATCTTCAAAACTTAAAGTTTTATTGGCAACCAATGCAGAGAACTCTCCTAATGAATGTCCTGCAACCATATCTGGCTGCGCCTGTTCCATTGTCAAATATGCGACTACAGAATGTATAAATATAGCAGGTTGTGTTACATTGGTTTGCTTCAATTGCTCATCTGTTCCTTCGAACATGATATCACTAATTCTGAATCCAACTATTTCATTGGCTTTTTCGAATAAGGCTTTAGCAGCTTCATTGGAATCATATAAATTTTTACCCATCCCAGAAAACTGACTTCCCTGTCCTGGGAATACAAATGCATGTTTTGACATATTGAATCGTTTGGCCAAAAATAAATCAAAAA
>ERZ650308.541-NODE-541-length-20436-cov-6.014720_pt1 | contig 20436 bp, 18 predicted proteins | sample MGYA00376244_ERZ650308 | MGnify/ENA primary metagenome ERZ650308 (study PRJEB26733, sample SAMN07839295) | wastewater metagenome | biome: small river; feature: stream; material: water | place: USA: North Carolina | collected 2016-04-26 ... | reverse complement strand
CGGTTGAATCTGTGAAATTCAGATGCCGACGGTTAAAGTCCGGATGGGAGAAGAACAGACTTGAGTCGCGCCTTTTTGGCGGCGGCTTAGGTCTACTTTCCCGCGCCTCGATAGAACGTTCTGATCAGAACGAAGGCAGCGGATGAACAACTCAGCGCAAGAGCAGGCAGTGCTAACTGCAGCCATGCTTCGCGCACTCGAGCTGGCTGCGCTATCCCCTTTATATGGTGAGAACCCGCAGGTTGGTGCCGTTCTGATAAATGATGCTGGTGAGATTGTGGCCGAGGGTTGGCACAAGGGTGCCGGCACCCCGCACGCAGAAATAGATGCGCTCAAGAATCTTGCAGCAAAAGGTATCTCGGGTGCAGGTCTAACCGCCGTTGTGACTCTTGAACCCTGCAATCACACAGGCAAGACCGGGCCGTGTTCTCAGGCCCTGATTGAAGCAGGAGTAAAAAAGGTTGTCTTTGGCACTTACGACCCTGGTAAAACTGAGGGCGGCGGCCGGTTCACGCTGGAAGAAGCTGGCATCGAGGTAGTGAGTGACATTCTTCGCGATGATTGCTTGCAGTTAATTTCGCCATGGTTCACCAATAAGTTCAAGCACCGCCCCCACGTAGTGATTAAGTGGGCGGCAAGTATTGATGGAAGAACTGCCGCAGCAGATGGCACTAGCAAATGGATCACCGGAGCCGAAGCTCGCGAAGATGTTCACGCTCGCCGCGCTGCATCGCAGGCCATCTTGGTGGGCACCAACACTGTTGAACTTGATGACCCCGAACTGACTGCCCGCAAACCAGACGGATCACTTTACGAAAACCAACCGCTGCGAGTAATTATTGGAGAACGCGACTTGAATCCAACTTCGCGCATTTTCAACTCCGATGCCGAAACCGTTTCTTTCAAGACTCGCGATATCAACAAGGTGCTGCAGCAGCTATTTGACCGTGGCATTCGCCAGGTTTTTGTTGAGGGTGGCGCGCAGCTTGAATCATCGCTAATTAGCGCGGGCCTGGCAGATGAATTCTTGATTTACCTGGCACCGAAATTAATCGGTGGTCCAGCCACAGCGATTCGTGAAATTGAAGTCGCAAGCATCGACCAGGCAATAGAACTGGAATTTATTGAAACCAAAAAGCTTGGCGCGGACATCTTGATTCGCGCTATAAAAAAGGAGAACTAATGTTTACCGGAATCATTGAAGAGCTCGGCAAGGTAAAAGGTATTGAAGTATTGCCTGACGCTATTCGCCTTACAATCGAAGGTCCACTTGTGGTCTCCGATGTGAACCGCGGAGACTCGATATCTGTAAGCGGCGCCTGCCTAACCGCGGTTGAGCATGACAGCACCTCATTTACCGCTGACGTCATGCAGGAGACCCTGAAGCTAACCAGCCTTGATGGCATCAAAGTCGGCGATCCGGTAAACCTTGAGCGAGCCATGACTGCGGCTACCCGATTTGGCGGTCACGTAGTTCTTGGGCACGTTGACGGTGTGGGTGAGGTCATCTCACGCGAGCCAAGCGAAAACTGGGAATGGGTTCGCATTTCGGTTCCAAAGGAACTGATGAAGTATGTGGTGCTGAAGGGTTCGATCACCCTAGATGGAATTTCACTTACCGTAAACGAGCTTGGAGATGATTGGGTTGGGTTGAGCCTTATTCCCGAAACTCTGTCGCTGACCACACTTGGCAGTAAGAAACCTGGCACCAAGGTCAATGTAGAAGTTGACGTAATGGCCAAGCACATTGAACGACTAATCGAAACGAGGAACAACTAATGCCCATATCTAGTATCGAAGATGCGCTAATTGCGCTTCGCGAGGGTAAGCCGGTACTCGTTGCCGATGATGAGAATCGTGAGAACGAAGTAGATGCCATCATGGCCGCTCAGTTTGCGAGCACCGAATGGATGGCGTGGCTAGTGCGCTACACATCCGGATACATCTGTGCACCAATGACCGAGCAGCGTGCCAATCACCTTGACCTAAACCTGATGGCCACCACGAACCAGGACCCTTACAAAACTCAGTACACCATTACCGTTGATGCTGCCGAGGGCGTTACCACTGGTATCTCGGCCGCTGACCGCGCTCACACTCTGCGTGCCTTGGCAAATGGAGACAGCACCAAGGACTCACTGATTCGTCCAGGACACGTGATTCCCCTGCGCGCCCACCAGAACGGCGTGCTTGATCGTCGAGGTCACACCGAGGCAACTGTAGATCTTTTGAAACTTGCCGGACTAGCACCGGTTGGTGTGATTGGTGAGATGGTAAACGACGATGGCGGAATGACCCGACTCGAAGATGCTTTTGTAATTGGTGAGAAATACAACCTGCCTGTTATCACGATTGATCAAATTGTGAAGATGCGTCTTGACTCGGTTGAATTTGCCGCCGAAACCGTGAACGATCGAATTCGATTTGAAGCAGAAGCCAAGTTGCCAACCACCCACGGTGACTTTCGGGTTCGCGGTTATTACGATGTTCGAACAACCGCTGACCACGTGGCAATCATCGCCGGCAATCCAACCGGCGACGATGTATTGATTCGCATGCACTCTGAGTGCATTACCGGTGAAGCGTTCGGCTCGCTCAAGTGTGAGTGTGGACCACAGCTTGACTTCGCCCTCGACCAAATTGCCAACGACCCTAAGGGTGGCATAGTCATTTATCTTCGAGGACAAGAGGGTCGCGGTATTGGGCTTCTCAACAAGCTCAAGGCCTACGCACTGCAAGACAAGGGCTACGACACCGTTGATGCAAACCTTGCACTGGGCCTACCAAGCGAGGCACGTGAATACGGTGCCGCGGTTTCGATTCTTCGAGACCTTGGCGTCGACAGCGTTCGCCTGATGACTAACAATCCCGCCAAGAGTTCATTCTTGAATGAGGCCGGCATCAAAGTTAATTCATTCGTACCAGTAATCGTTGGTGCTGCAACCCAAAATGAGCAGTACCTGGAAACCAAACGTGCCCGCATGGGTCACATGATCCCGGAGGGGAAATAAATGAGCGGAGCGGGAGCCCCAAAAATAGAGATTGATGCAAGCGGACTTCAGGTTGCGATTGTTGTAACCAGCTGGCATCCAGAAATCACCGATGGCTTGCTTGCGGGCGCCGAGCGCTCTTTGCAGAACGCCGGCAATGACACCTACGAAATTTGGCGAGTACCAGGAGCTTTTGAGCTTCCGCTGGGTGCGCAAAAGGCAATCGATGCTGGGGCTGAAGTTGTGATTGCACTTGGCGTGGTAATTCAAGGGGAAACCCCACACTTTGAGTATGTCTGCTCTTCAGCAACAGATGGCCTGACTCGAGTACAACTCGACAGTGGCGTGCCGGTTGGTTTTGGCCTACTTACCGTTGACACTGCAGAACAGGCTCTTGAGCGCGCCGGGCTTCCAAATTCCAAGGAAGACAAGGGTGCCGAGGCCGTCGAAGCAGCGGTGCTGATGGCTAGACTGAACGCCTAAGCAACGAAAGGTAACATCATGGAAATCTTAGAGACAATCATCCGCGTCACTTTGGTGTTGCACCTTATTGGTTTTGCAATAATCTTCAGTGGCGTGCTTGGACAGGTCAAGAATTTCAAAACAGGGGCACCGGTAACCAGCGGAATTTTGCACGGCTCTTGGCTTGCACTTATCACCGGTTTGATTCTTACCGGGTTGGTCTATGCAAACGGTGAAGAGGTCAACAACCTAACCCTTTCGCTAAAGGGTCTTGGCATCACAGCAATTTTCTTCATCGCCTATTCATACTCAAAGAAGGAAACAGCTCCAAAGTGGGTGGTGCCTACAATCGGACTATTGACCGTAGCAAATCTCTGCTTTGCAATTTTGTTGGGCGTTGCCTAAAGACCAAAAAAGAAAGCCCCCCGAGAGATCGAGGGGCTTTCTTTTTTGCTAAGAATCAAATTTCATCAACTTGTAAAACTAACCACCGATGAAGTTTCGGAGATTCCTGCTCCAGACGTGGTGGCTACAACGCGGTATTGCCAGGTAGTTCCCTTTGCAGGACCGTTAGCCCGCAACGATGATGCAGTCGGTGAAGCGTAGTAAGAGACCCAGGTCTTTCCGCCATCTCGACTTAGCTGAACTAAGTAGTTTGTTATTGGCGAACCGCCAAGTGCAGCAGGAGCTTGCCAGCTAACCGATACTAAGTTCACGCCGGCCGAAACTACTGATACCTGTTGAGGAGCACTGGCTCGGACTGCAGGAATTTGGTAGGTGGCCGCTGAGGATGGCACAGAACTTCCCACCGAGTTCAATGCTGTGATGCGGACACCAACTGCGGTACCAGGCAGATCTCTAGGAATGTTCACTGTTGAATCGTTATGACCAAACTCAGCCAGCTTCGTCCAGACTCCAGCGATTGACTTCTCAACAATGTATCCGGTGATTGGAGAGCCGCCGTTATCGAAAGGCTTGCGCCAAGTCACGTAGTAGCTGCCGTCAGGATTGAAACCTCGGGTTGAAATTGTTGGTGCCCCCGGAACCGTAAGTGCGGTCGAGACTAATTCCGTGTCAAGCGCCTTACCTTTTCCGAAGAGAGTTACTGGAGCAATTCGGAACTTCACGCTGGTTCCCTTTGCCGGAGCTGGGGTTGTATAACTGGTGCCTGATCTAACCGAGCTGACCGATGACCAGGTTAAGCCCTGATCTAGGCTTCGTTCAACGCTGTAGTAAGAAACAGGTGATCCTCCGGTATTCACCGGAGCGCTCCAGCTCACGACAAGACTTGAGCCACTTACAACTGTGGTTAGCCCTGAAACGGCATCAGACTGAACATATGGAAAGTTTGTTTTCAAACTTGCGAATGCAGAGCTACCCAGTACGTTTTTAGCCGCAATGCGAAGCTCAACGATTGATCCCGGTGCCTCTTTGTCGAGGCTCAGAGAAGTCGTGTTCAGGTTTGCCAGCGGAGTCCAAGAGCCCGATACAAGTCGTTCCACTGAGTAACCGGTGATTGGCGAGCCTCCGTTGTCAGAAGGAGCCAACCAGCTCACATTCATTTTGCCTGTCGCCTCGATTGTTGCAGCGAGCGCTCTTACTGCGCCCGGAATGGTCACCGGAACATCTACAGAAACCGAAGTGCTGTAATTTCCCAGTGCGGCCAAGGTAAAGGCGACAACCCGATACTGCGCCGAAGTTCCCTTAGGTGCCGCTGCAACTGAAAGGCTGCGAGCAGTGGCGGGGGTCGTACCAGCTGTGGTCCAGGTTGATCCACCGTTGCGGCTAACCTGCACGTAGTAGGAACTAATCGGTGATCCACCGGTTTTCTCCGGAGCCTGCCAGTTGACTGTAACTCGAGTAAAGGTTGAATCAAGCGCAGCGGTTACCCCAATCGGTGCGTCTGCCTTGTCATAAGGAACTTGAATTGAGACGACCGCACTTGCCGGGCTCGAACCAATCGAGTTAATCGCAGTCACACGGTAGCTGGTGCGAAGGCCTGGGCCACCGCGCTTCTCAATCCAGCTGCTGGCGTTTGCTGCAGCGGTGGTAATTTCCGTCCAAACGTTATCCACGGTTTTTTCAATCAGATAGCCCGTAATTGCCTCGCCACCGTTATCAGCCGGCGCCAACCAGCGCAGAGTTATCTCATCGGTTCCTGAAAGTACAACCGAAGCGCTCGGCGCATTCGGAGCTCCCTTAGGGGTAGAAACCGATACTTCGTTGGAGCTAGCACCAAGCCCCACACTGTTTCGCGCGACTACTCGGTACTTCCAAGTTGCACCCTTCATCGGGGCAAAGGTTAGCAAGCTGGTGCCTGCTGGGCTGGCCACCGGCTCCCAAACTGTGTTGGAATTTTTATTTAGATAAACTTGGTACGAGGTGACGGCAGCTCCACCGTCTTGATCAGGTGCTCGCCAACTAAGTGTGAACCTTCCATTCGCATCAATTTCTGATGCCACCAATTCAATCGGTGCTCCAGGAATTGTGGCTCTGCCTGCGAGCACTAAAGAAGTCGATGGTTCACCTGTTCCGTTGATGTTTCTGGCGAGGACTCGGTAGGTCTCGGTCTGGCCAATCGCGAGATTAGGTACCAGCAAAGTGCGCGAGGCAGTTGTGTAAGCAGTTACCCACTGGCCTGCTGATAACGTCTGCACAACATAGTCGATCACTGCTGAACCGCCGGTTGAAAGTGGCGCATTCCAAAGCAGATTTGTAGTGCTTGTTCCGTAGCTAACCCTCAAGGATTGTGGAGCAGTAGGAACATTATTCGAAGTTGTTAGCGTCACCGCCGCACTACTGACTCCTATTACCTGGTTGATCATGGCAGCAACGGTCACCGAGTATCTGGTGTTGGGTACCAATCCGGTAAGCGCATATGAGTTTGAAGTTGCGTTGAAAGTTGTGGCACCACCACCGGAGATCGGAGTAAGAGTTACCAAGTAACTGCTAACCGAAATTGCACTAGGAGAAACAACCGGATCCCAGCTAACTGCCGCTCCGGTAGCAGTTACAGCACTGACCACTAGATTCTGCGGGGCTGGAATGTTTGTGGTGTTGGTTCTTGCTGTGACGCTTGGAGCAGACGCCGACATGCCAGCTGCATTTTGCGAGAAGACTCTGAAGGTATGGTCAACTCCAGTAGCCAAACCGCTCACCACAGCTGTTGTTGTGGTTGGAGTCGCAACCGTCACATAGCTACTTCCCTGAAGTTGCTGCACAACATAATTTGCCACCGAGCCACCAGGGTTAGTTGTAGGCGGATTCCAGCTAAGTTGAACCATTGTTGGCCCGGCGATTGCTGTCAGCGCCTCTGGTGCACTCGGAATTCCGACCTGAGTCGTTACGTTTATTTCTGGTGAGTAAAAACCGGAGCCAACTGCATTGCTAGCCAAAACCTTTACCTGATAGACCGTGCCGGAATTCAGTGGCGAAATAGTCAACTGAGTTGAACCGCCAACACCGATGCTGCTCCAGTAGAGGGTGCCATTCACCTTATAAAGCACTCGGTAGCTGGTTATTGGGGAGCCACCATCGAATCTTGGAGCCTCCCATCGAACAGTGGCAGAGGTCGAGGTGGCTGAAACAAAGGTTAAGCCGGTAGGTGCATCGGGAGCGTTGATTACCGGATTTGGATTTGGAGCGGGTGCCGCAAGTCCGCGTGTGAATCCATTGTTGATTAAAATGTTTCCGGTTGGGCTCTGTGCGTTATTGATTGCATTCAGAACACCACCGGCACGAATAGCAGCAGTGGCCTGCGCTGGAGTAGCCGAAGGATTTTGCCCAAGGTAAAGAGCGGCAAGACCGGCAACGTGCGGTGTGGCCATAGAGGTGCCGCTCATCTGAGCTGAACCTGCTGGATCACTGGCGCGAGCAGAAACAATGTATGAACCAGGGGCGAAAACGTCAACACACGTTCCGTAGTTTGAGAACGATGATCGAACATCTCGACTGTCTGAAGACCCAACCGTAATTGCTGAGGTAGCAGAAGATGGTGAGTAACGGCAAGCATCATCGTTATTGTTACCGGCGGCAACTACATTCAAAATTCCCAAGGAGTTTAATTTTTCAACGGCAGCATTAAGAGCCGCAACGTTACCGCCACCGATGCTCATGTTTACAACAGCCGGGACTCCCCGAGGGTGATTAGCAGCAATCCAGTCGAGACCAGAAATTACTCCGGTAATGCTTCCGGAGCCCGAGCAGTTAAGCACCTTCACAGAAACCACCGTGGCTTTTTTAGCAACACCAAACTTGGTTCCGGCAATTGTTCCGGCAACGTGAGTTGCGTGCCCGTGACAGTCGGTGGTTGTGTTTCCTGAACCGGTGGCGTCGAAGCCAGGAAGAGTCCTGCCGTTGAATTCCGGGTTATCAAGTTGAACACCGGTGTCGACCACGTAAGCGCGTACGCCCTCACCGGCTGAGTCTGGGTAGTTGTATTTGTTATCTAAAGCGGTTTGGGCCTGATCGATTCGGTCAAGACCCCAAGATGCAGCAGGTTCATCGGTTCCCATAAGTTGAACTGGGCTGTCTGGAATAACCTGCAACACGTTCGGATCAACCGCGAGAGCGTTGGCATCGGCGAGGGTTAGGTTTAGCGTGAAGCCATCGAGTACGAAATCGAGCTCGTCGATTGGCTGTTCCCCGAGAGCGGCAATAGCCTTGCGCATTTGGATGTCAGTGCCAGGCTTCACCACCACCAGGTAGTTGGAGCGCTCCTCGACCGCAAATGCCTGCAGCGGTGACTGCGAGAAGATGATGGCAAAAGCTAAACCGATGGCGGTAATTAGTTTTACGCGTGACAATGCAACAGACATTTAGACCCCCAGAGTCAAATTTCCTATGCAATCAGGCTACCCCTGCTACGCGACATATTGACTACCTATTATTCGAGGATTTGCCGGCTTCTTACCTTGCTAGGTTAGATATATGCCCAATCTGCTGGCCCCTAAACAGGCCTCCCCTAAGAAGCCGGGCAATAAGCGCACCACGGGCAAAGAGCAGTACTACACCCCCACCGATTTAGCCGAAAAGCTCATTTCCGAGGTAATCGTGTTCGTGCCAGATCTCGCGACCCGCAAAATCCTGGAACCTGCCGGTGGCACCGGTTCTTTCTTAAAGGCTGCCACAAAAATTGGTGCTACCGATTTCTTGTCATTCGATATTGAGCCAAAACACGCCAATGTCACCAAGGCAAATTTCTTAGACGCGAATCTCAGCGCAGATAACGCCGTGACTATTTCGAATCCACCCTTTGGTCGCAATAACTCGCTTTCTATACCTTTCTTTAACAAAGCTGCCAACCACAGCGAATTCATCTGCTTCATTGTTCCTCGCTCCTGGCGCAAGTGGTCAGTGATTAATCGTCTCGATCGCCGTTTCCACCTAATTGCCGATCACGACATTCAAATTGATTATGAGGATGATGCTGGCGAAAAGTTATCGGTCAAAAATGGGTTAGCCACGTGCTTTCAGATCTGGCAACGCAAAACCAATCTTCGACCAAAGTATTCGGTGGCCGATCATGGCATCGTCGAAAAAACTGATGCGGCTGGGGCCGATGTTGCCCTGACAATTTTTGGGTTTGGCTGCGGCAAGGTGCTCACCAGTTTCGAGCGCAAACCAAACACCACCAAGATGTTTTTGAAGCTTCGCCACCCCGATGCCCTAGCGGCACTGCAGAGCGTTGATTTTTCAAAGTTTTATAAGAACACCGCCTATACCGAGGCGCTTTCGCTCCAGGAGATTAACTACCTGCTGAATGAGCGCATACTGGGGAATCCACACCTAATAGAAAAGGTTGACTAAAGAATGAGCATGATGGGTGGCCGCGGCCGCGGTCCGATGAGACCAGCAAGAGACAAAAACGCGCCGAAGGCTAAGTTCAGCCAGCTTTGGCCTTACCTAACCGAGCACAAGGGTTCCTTGATTGTGGCTGTGGTGCTGTCGCTTATCGGTGCTGCAGTTAGCCTGGCGCAGCCACTTGTAGTTGGCCAGGTAATCACCGCCGTGCAAGAGGGTAAGGACCTTGGATACCTCGTATGGATTTTGATTGCCGTAGTCATTGGTAGCGCGGTTGCCAGCGGAGCCCTTTACTACGTGCTGGCTAAGGCCGGCGAGGGCGTGGTCTTCTCAGCCCGCGGCCAGCTTGCCACTCGCCTGCTTCGCCTGCCGATTCCGGAATACGATCTTCGCCGAACCGGCGACTTGGTTTCACGCGTTTCTTCAGACACCACCCTGCTTCGCGCGGTGCTTACCCAGGGGCTGGTTGATGCCGCCGGTGGCGTATTGATTTTCGTTGGATCAGTGGTTGCCATGGCAATCATCGACCCGGTATTGCTTGGGCTCACACTGCTTATGATTTCGATCGCGGTTGCGTCTATCGGTTTCTCGGCACGGCGAATTCGCTCTGCCACCACCAAGGCTCAAGAGCGAGTTGGCGATATGTCGGCATCGGTTGAGCGCGCGCTTTCTGCGGTTCGAACCATCCGTGCGGCCAGCGCCGAGACTCGCGAGAGTGCCCAAATTCAGGACGACGCACGCGAGGCCTACATTCAGGGTGTCAAGATTGCAAAAATCAACGCGGGAATCACTCCGATAGGTGGCTTGGCTGCCAATGGCGCCTTCATCGTGGTGCTTGGTGTTGGTGGCTACCGCGTTGCCAGCGGCGATACTCCGGTTGCAAGCTTGGTGACTTTCATTCTGTTGATGTTTCTAATGATTCGCCCGGTGGGTCAGGCATTCGGCGCATACAGTTCAGTGCAAACCGGTCTCGGTGCTCTTGCCCGAATTCAAGAAGTGTTAGATCTACCGCTTGAAGACACCGATGCCGAACGTAAGGAAACACCAAAGCGCAAAGCGGTCAACAACACCGCAATCGAGTTTAAGAAAGTATCTTTCGGCTACGCCGGCACTCCAAACCCGGATGGAACAATTGCCGACTCACGCACAGTTCTTGACAAGGTTTCATTCAAAATTGAACGCGGTGCTCGAGTAGCAATTGTTGGGCCATCGGGTTCAGGTAAATCGACTACGTTCTCTTTGATTGAGCGATTCTATGAACCCAGCAGCGGTGAAATTTTGCTTGATGGTCAGCCGGTACACACCATCACCCGCGGTGCGCTTCGTTCGCAAATTGGTTATGTGGAACAAGATGCCCCAGTACTCGCCGGAAGCATTCGCGAAAATCTTTTGATTGGTGCGCCAGATGCAACTGATAAGCAGCTCAAAGAGGTTTTGCGCGAGGTAAACCTCACTGACGTGCTAAAGCGCGACAAGCGCGGGCTCGATGCCGAAGTTGGCGAGCAGGGAATCATGCTTTCTGGTGGTGAGCGTCAGCGTTTGGCAATCGCCCGCACGCTTCTTGCCGCTCCTCCGATTTTGCTGCTCGATGAATCAACCTCAAGCCTCGACGGAATCAACGAACAGCTGATGCGCGAGGCCATAGATTCGGTTGCCAAGAACCGCACCATGATTGTGATTGCCCACCGGCTTTCTACCGTTATAGACAGCGACCAAATCATCGTGCTCGAAAAGGGCAAGATCCTGGGCGTTGGCACTCACAAGCAACTGGTCAAGTCTGTGCCTCTTTATAAGGAGTTGGCCAAGAGCCAAATGCTGGCCTAAGGTCAAAAGAGGCCGAAAGAGCCGACGTAAGGTCGATTCAAAGCGAATGTTACGAAGAGTTTCGTAATCTTACGGAGTGCTACGCACCCCTTAGCGCTTGGCGCGGGTCCATAGGTAATCTTGGGGAAATCCCAGAAACCAAAGGAAGCCCAGCATGCCGCTATTCGTAGCCGAGATTGACACTACAGAAGATTCAAATATTGAGTCTGTGCTTAGCAAGACATCCCATGCCGCTAGCCAAAACGGTGGCGAATTCATCGAGAGCCAAGTAACAGCGAACCACAATCGTGTCTTTGCAGTACTCGAACACACAGATATCAACGTCCTTCGTCAAGACCTAGCCGCAGCCGGACTAAAAATAGACGAGCTGGCGTCCGTTCGACTCATTGGTGCCGAACTTGAGGACATTAAGAAACTGAAGCCTGCCGGTCAATACTTGGTTGAATGGGACTTCCCCGAAGGGCTAACCATGGACAAGTACCTTGCCCGCAAAGCCGAAAAGTCTCCGCTATACAACGACATCGAGGATGTTAAGTTTTTGCGCACCTACGTTCGAGAAGACATGGTGAAATGCCTTTGCTTCTATGACGGCGACAGCGAAGACGCGGTAGTTGCCGCTCGCCAGGTTGTTGACACTCCAATTTCTCGCTTGCACAAGCTTGAGGGTTAGCTATGCCTACCGCGACATTTCCAAATCTTCTTGATCGCATCGAGGAGTCGGCCAAGAATACTGACCAGCAAGTTTCACCAGACAACAATCTCCGCGAGACCCTACTTGAGATTGTTGCTTCTGGGTTTACTGAGTACGGCTTATCTGACAGTTCAGAACCGATTGCTGCTCAGGCTGAAATTATTCACTCTCTGGCTACTAAATGCGTAAGTTCGGCCTTCGTAACTTGGTCGCATCGAATGACCATCGAATACATCGACCGTTGGGCGAGTGATGAAATCAAGTCAGAGTTTCTAAAGGATCTCCGCGCTGGAAACCGAGTGGGTTCCACAGCCTTAGCCACTGCACTGGCCGATAAATCAGGAAAAGAAGTTCTCCCAATAACTTTCGAAGAAGTTGACGGTGAATTTCTCATAACTGGCGTCATTCCTTGGGCGTCAAATCTGTACCACGACACCCTGATCGTGTTTGCAGCGCGCAATGAAAAAACAGAGGAAAGAGTTATTTTTACTTCGGTTCTTTCTGCAAAGGGAACGTCAGTGAAACCAGCCGGTGAATTGCTAGGACTGAACGCGACAGCTTCAGGAACAGTGAAATTCGATGGCCTTCGTCTTCCTGCTACGAATGTTTTAACTCGTGATGTGAATCTTTTTCTTGGTCAGATGCGCCCGCGATTCCTGGTCTTACAATCCGCGTTCTGCCTTGGATTAACGAAAGCTTCGCTAGATTCAATCGCCACCGCTCCGAGCGCTGCTCCATTTGCCTCGGACATTGCTAGGTTTCAGGCGGAGTATGACCGCCTAACTGCTGAATCGGCCAGACTTAGCGAAACCTTGGTGTCTTATCCGGCGCCTGGGAACGGTCACTCTCCACTTGAGTTCTTAAGGCTTCGTCTAGGAGCCGCGGAGTTAGCTCAAGCTGCCGCTCGTGTTGAATTGGCAACTATTGGCGGACGAGGCTACTACAGCGCAAGCGACACGTCGCGCCGAATTCGTGAATCGCTATTTCTATCGGTTCAGGCACCCACAGAAGGGAGCTTGCGTTGGGAAATCTCGCAGCTAGCCTCGTAGGCGTTTCAATAAAGCGCGGTGTGGGCCTTCGCTCAACCACCGTGGTCAAAGATCTTTCATTCGATATTTCGCGCGGTGAGATTCTTGCGCTGGTGGGAACATCTGGAAGAGGCAAGACCACTGTTCTGCATGCTCTTGCCGGCTTGATCGGTGTTTCAAAGGGTGAAATTTTTCACCACACTTACAGTGCAATAGATGGCTCCAGCGTAGATTCCGGCCGGGCGACTGGTGTCGTGTTTCAAGATTCTCTGTTGCTACCTTGGCTTACCGTAAATCAAAACATTCGACTCGGATATAAATTCAAAGCTAATCGCGGAACCGGTAAAAAAGATTTTGACGATCGGGTTACTTCCCTGTTGGCAATCTTGGGCATAAAAGACCTAGCAAATCGCAAGGTTTCGGAACTGTCTGGCGGCCAAGCGCAGCGCGTGGCAATTGCCCGCACCGTAGCGACCCAGCCAAGAGTACTGCTACTCGATGAGCCCTTTTCCTCGCTCGATGCGACCACTCGAAGTTCACTACAGAACTGGTTATTAGAACTTCGAAACATGTTGCACCTGACAATTGTGATTGTCACTCACGACATAGATGAGGCGCTTACATTAGCGGACCGCGTGCTTGTGCTGCCAGCTGCCGGGGAATCTCTAAAGATTTTCAATTCAATTGAAAAAAGTAAATCCAACAAAATCAAGCAAGAGATCTTGGCATCACTTGCTTCATACGAAATATAGGAAAACTCATGACAAACGAAAACCTTGAAGCCGCCTGCGCGCACGACTCAAACTCCTGGTTCGACCGCCGCACCCTTTTGCGCATCGGTGCCGCGGGGGCTGCTTCAGCCGCTGTTGTGGGTTTTGGTGAAGCAGCTCCAGCATCTGCCGCAAGCTGGACCGAGAAATTGGGCACTCTAAAGATTGGTTATCTGCCAATCACAGATGCTGCCCCTTTGCTAATTGGTAAGGCGAATGGTCTTTTCTCAAAAGCTGGGATTAAGACGGCTGACCCTACCCTGTTCCGCTCTTGGCCCGCTCTTGTTGAGGCCTTTGCAGCCAAGCAGGTTGACATCATTCACGTGTTGATGCCGCTTGCCCTTCAGCTTAAATTCGCTGCGAAACAGGATGTCAAGGTGCTCACTTGGAACCACACCAACGGATCTGCCATCACCGTTGCTAAAAACATCAATGACATAACCGAGTTGGCCGGCAAAACCGTTGCTATCCCGCACTGGTTTTCGTTGCACAACGTCATCATCCAACAGGCATTTAAGACAGCTGGACTTAAGGCGATTATTAAAGGCGATGCCAGCGCAGAGGGAAAAACCGTGAAACTGGTACCTGCAGCGCCCGCTGACATGCCGGTACAACTGGCAGCAGGTCAAATTGCCGGGTATGTGGTTGCCGAGCCTTTTAATGCACTTGCCGAAGTAAAGGGAATCGGCAAGATTTTGCGTTTCTCCGGAGACATTTGGAAGGATCACGCGTGCTGCGTAACCTTGGTGCGAGGTGACCTGGTGCAGAAGAATCCTTTGGCTGCTCAGGCCATCGCTAACGTAATCGCCGAATCTCAACTAATCATCGAACGTGACCGCAATCAAGCTGCAACTAACCTGTCTACCGGCGGCTATCTTCCACAAGATGTAAAGGCAATCAAAAAGGCACTCGCTGACTACACCACAGCGGAGTATCCAAAAGCTATTACACATCCTGAGTGGAAGTCACAAAGAATCAATTTTCAGCCGTTCCCGTTCCCTAGTTACACAGTGGAACTAATCAACCGTTTGAAGCTGACAGCTGTAGATGCTGACAAGACATTCCTCAAGAGCATCAACCTAAAGACTGCGCATGCAGATCTAGTTGCACTTGGTTTTGCTGAAAAGGCCATTGAAAAAAATGGTGGAAACGCAAAATTCGGATTACCGAAGAAACTTAGCCGTAAGGAAGTTATTGCCTAATGCAAAAATTTGCTAGTGCATTGACGCGACTTGGTGCAGTTATTGCAGCTGTTCTGCTGTGGTGGCTCAGCACCGATGTGTGGTCCGCCGAGAATCCGATTCTTGGCTCTATGAGCCCAGTGGATGCCGTCGATGCACTAGCTAAGCAACTGATTGGCGGTTCAATCGTCGATACTGTTGCGGTGAGTCTTGGTCGACTTCTGGGAGGCCTCCTCATCGCAACCGTTATCGGGGTGATTCTTGGTCTGGCGATTGGTTCTAGAAAAAGAGTTGACGAAGCAACCTCGGTAATAATTCAATTCTTGAGAATGGTTTCGCCGCTCGCCTGGACCCCAATTGCGATTGTGCTGTTTGGTATTGGTAGCCCACCGGTTGTGTTTTTGATTGCAATCGCGGCTGTTTGGCCTGTGACCATGAATACCGTGGCGGGAGTTCGCTCACTGGACCCTAACTGGGGTCTCCTTGCCCGGTCCCTTGGAGCTACACCACTTGAAGTTTTGAAAACTATCGTCATTCCAGGAATCCGACCTCATGTACTGACTGGTATTCGCTTGGCGCTTGGAGTTGCGTGGATCGTGATCGTACCGGCGGAAATGTTGGGCGTAGATTCAGGCTTGGGTTACCAGATCTTGAACGCCCGCGACCAGCTTGATTATTCACTGCTTGCGGCAATCATGCTGTTGATCGGCGTGATCGGCTACACCCTCGACTGGCTAACCCAGTGGGCATTCAAGCGCTGGGTAGCGGCTACCGCCTAGCAGCAAAGACAGGGGTCAACCTGGGGACAGAACCAGGAAATAGCCGGTGTTAGATTGGGTTTATGAGCCCAATGAAGCCGCTCGCCCAGTATGGCGAACCTACCGAACGTTCAACCGCACTAGCTTTAGACGCCGCAGATCCGCTGGCGAAATACAAGCAGGCTTTTCAAATTTCAGACCCAGACCTTTGCTACCTAGATGGAAACTCGCTGGGTCGCATGCCGTTGGCTTCGGTGAAGGCCGTAAATGATTTCTTAACTCAGGAGTGGGGCAAGGAACTTGTTGACGGTTGGGCTCATTGGATCGACGAGGCTCAGGCCGCAGGAAACCTGCTTGGCCGAGCAACCCTAGGCGCGGCCGAGGGGCAAACTCTGGTGCAAGACACCACATCGGTTAATTTCTACCAACTTTGCAACGCGGCGATTAAGGCAAGACCTGGTCGCAAGACCGTGATTATTGACGCTTCCAACTTCCCTACCGATCGGTACATTCTCGAGGGCATCGCTAAAGATCTTGGTCTGAATCTGATTACTCTGAACAACGATGGCATGGGTGGGCCGGGTAAGGTTGATGTTGACGCAGATTGCGAGCTGATTACACCTGAAATTCTGGAGCCGTTCCTTAGTGACGACATCGCGCTGGTGACCCTACAGGTAATTCATTACCGCTCGGGTTCACGCCCCGATGTAAAAGCAATCACCGATTTGGTTCGCAAGCACGGCGGTCTGGTGGTTTGGGATGCCTCGCACGCCGGTGGTGCGATTGACTTGCAGTTCGATGCGTGGGGTGTTGACCTAGCAGTTGGCTGTACCTATAAGTACGGAAACTCGGGACCTGGTTCACCAGCCTGGTTGTATGTTGCAAAGTCAATGCAACCGCAGGTACTTCCAACCATTCAGGGTTGGTTTGCGAACGACAAACAATTTGAGATGGGTCCATTCTTCGAACCAGCCGAGGACATCCGCCGCTTTCAAATTGCGAGTCCGTCAATCATCGGAATTCGAGCGATGCAAGCCAGTTACTCAATGATTGCAGAAGCGGGCATGAAGGCAATTAGCGAGAAGGCGGCCCTGGGCACCGAATTAATTCTTGCGCTCTTCGACGCGTGGCTGGCTCCACTTGGATTTACTCTGCTGACCCCACGCGATCACAATAAGCGTGGCGGTCACATCACCGTTGGCCACCCCGATGCCAAAAAGATTGCGGCAGCGATGCGCGCGATGACCAACACGATTCCGGATTACCGCACGCCAAATTCAATTCGCCTGGCTATCGCGCCGCTGCCAACCAGCTATACCGAAATTTACGATGGCCTGCACCGCATGCGCGATTTGGTGGCCAGCAAGAAGTACCTAGAGATTCAAGACAACGGAAGCAGAGTTACCTAAGCATGGGCGAGCAAGATAAAAAAGCCATCACCTACATCAGCTATCTAAAGGTTGATGAGCTACTCGAGTTGCAGCAACCTGAATCTGATGGTGAACACGATGAAATGCTTTTCATCATCATTCATCAAACCTATGAACTCTGGTTCAAGCAGATGCTGCACGAAATCGCCGAAGTTCAAAAAACTCTGGAAGCCGGAAAGTCCCACCGTTCGTTGGCCATTCTGGGTCGCGTGCGCACCATCATGAAAACCTGCGTGAGCCAGCTGGATATTCTCGAGACAATGACGCCGCTGCAGTTCAATACATTCCGCGGTCGCCTGCAGTCATCTAGCGGCTTTCAGTCGGCTCAGTTCCGCGAGTTTGAGGCTGTGCTTGGCCGCCGCGACCAGGCTGGCGAAGGCGCCGCGAAGCACACCGGAATGGGAATGGCCGAGCACCTGATTCCGGGTTCGCCCGCCCGTGACCGAGTTGAAGCAGCTATGCAGCGCCGGTCACTCTGGGACAGCACCTTGATTTACCTCGAGTCCCGCGGCCACAAAATGCCTGCCGAGGTTATGAATCGCGACGTGACGGTTGGCTACACCGATCACGAGGGCGTGCAAGAAGTGTTACTTGAAGTGCACCGAAACGATGCCGAGGCAGCCATGATTTGCGAGGCGCTTGTCGATGTTGATGAAGGTCTACAAGAGTGGCGCTACCGCCACGTGAAAATGGTTGAGCGAACCATTGGACACAAAATGGGTAGCGGCGGATCATCCGGGGTTGGATATCTATCGAGCACTTTGTTTCGCCCGGTCTTTGCAGATCTTTGGGCTATCAGATCTCGTTTCTAATTCAGTGAATTAGCGAGCAGCTGCGTCCACAACGTTTTTGGCCAGCATCGCGCGTGTCATTGGGCCAACCCCACCTGGGTTTGGTGAGAGGTAACCGGCAACGGTGGCAACATCGGGGTGCACATCGCCTGCCAAAACTGCTTTGCCGTCTACGCCGTCTACGCGGGTGATGCCAACATCAAGAACTGCAGCGCCCGGCTTAATCCATTCAGGGCGCACGAAGTGGGCAACACCGATTGCGGCGACCACAATGTCAGCTCGCCTAACCGCGTGCTCAAGATCGCGAGATTCTGAGTGCAACATCGTGACGGTGCTATCTATGCCCTTGCGAGTCATTAGCAAACCGAGCGGGCGACCAACGGTGATTCCGCGACCGATGATTGCAACCTCGGCACCTACGGTTGGCACGTTGTGACGCTTGAGCAACTCAACGATTCCCGCCGGCGTGCACGGTATCGGCGAAGTTAATTCGTTCGAGACGCCTAGAACAAGCTTGCCAAGGTTCACCGGGTGCAGACCATCAGCGTCTTTCGCCGGGTCAATTAATTCGAGCATCTCGTTGGTATTCAAACCAAATGGAAGTGGCAGCTGCAGAATGTAGCCGGTCACGTCCTTGGCATCGTTGAAGTCTTTGATTGCCGCGCGCACATCGGCGGCGCTGGCGTTTGCTGGCAAGTCAACGCGAATGGAGTGCATGCCGATCTCGGCAGAGTCACGGTGCTTACTGGCCACGTAGGAGTGTGAACCGGGATCGTCGCCCACCAGCAAGGTACCAAGGCCTGGGGTAATGCCCTTTTGCTTCAGGTGGGTTACGCGCTCGGTAAGTTCAGCCTTGATTGCTTTTGCAGTGGCGAGGCCGTCTAAGCGGATTGCGGTCATCGGTGTTCCCTACTTTTTTCGTGGGTGAGAAATACCGGCGATTACCAATTTTCCAATCCGCTGTATAGCGGGAAGGCCTCAGTCAACTTGCGAGTGCGTGCGCGAAGGGTTGCGATGTCTGGGTTTGGCACCAAGACTCCGGCGATGATCTCTGCGACCTCGGCAAACTGCTCTGCGGCAAAGCCACGAGTGGCAAGCGCAGGAGTACCAATACGAACACCTGAGGTAACCATTGGTGGACGCGGGTCGTTTGGAACGGAGTTGCGGTTTACGGTGATGCCAACATCGTGCAATAGGTCCTCGGTCTCTTGACCGTTGATCGGTGCGTTGCGAAGGTCAACCAAAACCATGTGCACCTCGGTGCCGCCGGTAAGAACCTGAACGCCGTTTGAAGTTACGTCGGACTGCATCAAGCGCTTTGCAATAATTGCCGCACCCTCGAGTGTGCGCTTCTGGCGGTCTTTGAATTCATCTGACATCGCTGCCTTGAAGGCAACTGCCTTACCTGCAATTACGTGCATCAAAGGACCACCCTGCTGACCTGGGAAAACAGATGAGTCAATCTTCTTTGCGTATTCTTCCTTGCAAAGAATTAGACCTGAGCGAGGACCTGCCAATGTCTTGTGCACGGTTGTTGAAACAACATCTGCGTAAGGAACCGGGTTTGGGTAAAGACCGGTTGCAACCATACCGGCAAAGTGAGCCATGTCGACCCAAAGCTTTGCGCCAACCTCGTCAGCAATTTTGCGGAACTCGGCGAAGTCAAGATGACGAGTGTAAGCAGACCAACCAGCAATCAAAACCGCAGGCTTTACCTCGTGCGCGCGCTTGCGAACGATGTCCATGTCAATCAAAAAAGTTTCTGGGTTTAGTTCGTAGGCGTGAGCCTCGTACATTTTTCCAGAGAAGTTCAAGCGCATACCGTGGGTAAGGTGACCACCGTGGGCAAGCTCAAGACCAAGAATTTTGTCGCCTGGGTTGGCAAGAGCCATAAGCACAGCAGCGTTTGCTGATGCGCCCGAGTGTGGCTGCACGTTTGCGTGCTCAGCACCAAAAAGTGCCTTCGCGCGATCGCGGGCTAGGTTTTCTGCAACGTCTACGGCCTCGCAACCACCGTAGTAGCGCTTACCCGGGTAACCCTCGGCGTACTTGTTGGTTAGTACTGAACCCTGAGCTTGCAGAATGCCGCGAGAAACAAAATTTTCGGAGGCAATCATTTCGAGGGTGTGGCGCTGGCGGTCTAACTCTGCGGCTAGAACGGCTGCGATTTCTGGATCGGTCTCGCTGAGTGGCAAATTGAAGGTAGATGGAAGCTGTGACATGGGAAAACTCCTGGTTAAGGTGTAAGTCTTGGCCCAGGCGCACGACCAAAATGTCTTCGCTCCACGATGGAAACCCATCTTTAGCGCCAGTTGCGATGGGTCAATTCTAACATTCGGACCGCTGCCAAAACCTCTAAAGGGGCCCGCGAACCCGGGCCAATAATGTGTAAATCGATCTGAAAATATTACGTAAACTGTACAAGACTCGAAAACTGAGTGCTTCTATCTGGGGATTTACGAACATGAATGAACTGCCGTTGCCGGTACTAATCGGTGCTGCAATGATCGTCGTTGGCGTTGCCCTGGGCATCTACGTGGCGGTCAAGGCAATATCACACAACCGCAAGGGCAACGATCCCCTGGGCTAAAGCCCCCTGATTCCGCCCCTCGCCGCCGATTCGCGGCCTTAACCTAAACTTGACCCTATGACTTCAGCCAATACCCACTGGGTACTCACCCTCGTTTGCAAAGATCAGCCTGGAATCGT